>OHGW01001039.1_pt1 | contig 11338 bp, 9 predicted proteins | sample 1567821 | NCBI WGS metagenome assembly OHGW01 (sample SAMEA3879572, study PRJEB24766) | human gut metagenome | biome: human-associated habitat; feature: feces | place: USA | collected 1985/1987 | reverse complement strand
GTCTGATATGCCACAAACAGCACCAACAAGCATACAGCTCCTATAATTCTTTTCATCTCTTTGTTCACGTTCCTACCACCCTTTTAAAATTTGCGACTGCAAAGATAGCGATTATTTCTCCACTTTTCCAAACAAGTATTCATAATCCCTTTTGGCGGCAGGCTCTACCCATTCTTCGGGAATAAATTTCCACTGCCCTAATGCATGTGGCTCAATCACTCCCTTTTTCTCTATATACTGCATCAGGTAATAACGCAGATCTTTATCTGTAGAGAACAAGATACGCCCTTTCAATTCATCTTGAGGAATCCCGGCTCCCTTAGTCAACAATTCTCCACCACCATTACCACGGTATGAATTCAGTGCTACTTTATACATCTTGTCCATAGAAAAAGGGGTACCATCAGCCATACTGATAATAGTAACCTTCTCCCCTTTCGGTTTTGTTACATCTACCGTATATATGATGCCGGCTGCCGAATCGAAGTTAAAACTAAAGTTCTGGAAAGAAGCACGATCCGTTGCACCTTCACGACGTTGCTTGCGGAACAATAACAGATGGTCATCAGGAGATTTCATCTGATTCGTCCATATATCATATGACATTTCCAGAGCATCCTTCACTTCCTTACCGGACAGTTTCATGGTATAGAGCATATTCTCATACTTATATAAGTTGAACATATCGCTCACTAACACATCTCCCTTACTAATTTCCGTATCATACGACAGGGGCGCAGCAAGCGATATATCAGCATTGGTTATTTCAAGCTGCAACAAATGAATCAGGTCAATAAAGGCAGAAGAGCCGAAATAGGCAGGGCGCGTGGAAATGGTCTCTGTGAAACTGCCTATTTTCTTGGATACGAAATCCTGCACCGCATTAAGTTGGGGAGCAAAATGCTTCATGAAATCCTCACTTGCAGCATAATCTTTCATATCTGTCAAAGCGCCGTCAATATGCTTCTCTATGACTTTTCCTTTTCGAAGTTTCAAAGTAACATCTGCGTTTGCCACAACAATTCCCTTGCTTGCGGGATCCATAATCAAGACAGAATCTCCAGCTATATTTTTAATCTTCTTCAATTCACGGGCATGATCGTGTCCCATCAGGACGATATCGAATCCGGGAACGTTACGAGCTACTTCTACAGAAGCATTTTCACGATACTTACCGCCCATCAGCAATGCATCCTGTCCGGCATGGAAAATACCGATCACCAGATCAGGCTTCTCTTTTTCCCGGATAATCTTCATCCATTTGCGAGCCGTTTCTTCCATATCATCAAAGCGCAGTCCTTTCCATAAGTTCTCCGACAACCATACAGGAATAGCAGGAGTAATCATACCCAACACTACGATCTTCACGCCATCTCGCTCCAATACTTCATAAGGTTTGAAATGAGTCTTTCCCGTAGCCGTATCAATAATATTAGCACCTAAAATGGGAAACTTGCAGTCGTCTGCCCAACGGTCGAACACGGCGCGTCCGGTCTCCACATCATGATTACCCATATTGCCGGTATCATACTGCATATAGTTCAACACTTCAGCTGCCAGATGCGGAGAAATAGTGTCAATATAATTGTAATAATAGGCACAAGGCTGGCCTTGCAGAATATCCCCGTTATCTAATAGAAGCAGATTATCTTTATAGACTTCACGCTCTTTCTGCACAAAAGCATGTATGCGCGCCAAACTTCCTCCAGCCTCATGGCGGAGTATGAAATCATAAGGATAATAGTTCCCATGTATATCACTGGTCTCTACTATTTTCAGCTTTACGATCTTATCCTGAGCTGATACAGCTACTATCAGGAGGAATATCCACCCTAAAAAAAAGGAAACTCTTTTCATAGTTATTAGTTATTTCTTTGGTTGTTCGATGTCTAATGGATGTGTAAATACAAATCTTGCCCCATCCGTATATCCCGGATCCACCCAGATCTTTCCTCCCCACTTCTCTACGGTCAACTTACAGATGGAAAGTCCCAATCCTGTGCCCTGTACGTACTCGTTCAGCTTTTCAAATCGCTCAAATACAAGCTTCTGTTTTTCCAAAGGAATACCTGTACCCGTATCCGAGACAGAAAACAGGACTTCTCTCTGCTTCTCATCTACTTTCAGCCCCAAAGTAATCTTACCGTTCCGGGTAAACTTATCGGCATTGGAAAGCAGATTTATGATAACCTGTTGCAGACGCTGAGTGTCAGTGCGCATATCCATGCTTTCACGGTCGCACTCAAAGATAAACTCATTTTCCGACTTGCGAGCCTGACTGACAGAAGCCAAAACGCGTTGGCACAACGGCACTACATCACATTCCTCAAATGTAAACGTAACCCGGTCCGCCTCCAGACGGGAAACATCCAGAATATCATTTATCAGGCGAAGCAGCAAATCAGAATTGGTTTTAATGATATCAACATACCCCTGCTGTTCATCTTCCGAACTTCCCCCGGAAGCCAACACATCCGAGAATCCCACAATTGCATTCAGCGGAGTACGGATTTCATGACTCATATTTGCGAGGAAGGCACTCTTCAGACGGCTGGACTCTTCTGCACGGTCTTTCGCATCTCTCAAAGCACTCTCCGACTCTTGCAGTTCATCTTTCAGCTTTTTGGTATGGTAATAGAAGTACAATGAAACAAACAACCCCGCAGATAACACGACTAAAATGGTTGCAACAGTCCAGATATGATATTTATATTGTTCATAGAACGATGGATTCTCATTCACCATTTCTATCGGCTGATGAATAAAAGACAGATCCAGACGCTTTTCCCTCACAATCTTACTATCCATCATCACTTTATTAGGGATGACTTCTACTTCTATACGATCACTGTCAGCTCCTTGCAGCAGACGGACTGCCTGATACGCCATATCCTTGCCTAATGGCCGATAAGAGGGTGTCACTCCACCTATAGCCCAATAACCAATACCGACAGAACTAATGGAAAATGTAGGTACATCACCCGCAGCTTCCATCATGGTATAAGTTGCATTACGCATAAAATATCCGTCGTACATATCCACACGCCAGGTACCCATCAACAAAGCTGTATTCGGGGGCAATTCATGAAGTTTATCACTGATGGTATAAATCGTATTGGTACGTCCATCCAGTAGAATCAGATTTAACTCCGGATGTTTCTTCATCTCCTCTACTACATGGGCTTGCAAGGAAACGCCTCCATAGCTGTTATCAGAAACAAAAGCTATATTTTTAGTATTCGGATATAAGTGTTTTATCAGATTGATATTGGCTTCCACATCATATTCGTAAACAAAACCGGCTTTAACAGAAGAATCAGTAAAGTCATTAAAGAAATCCACTGCACCAGGCATCCATGTTTTCAGATTTACAGAATCATCCGGAAGAATAATGGCATTGCGGCTTGCCAATGAAGTCAGTACCGGAAACCTTCCGCGTATAGAGTCTTCTTGCGATAGATAGGCAGCCCAAGCCTCCTGACCAATTAAAACAAGTAATACAGGCGCACGCTTTCCCTCATACTTATCCAGTATCTCCGTCATTTTCGATTTCCACTGTGGCGATTCAGAGAAGCTTTTGCAGTTCATGTTTTCCAAAGCTATCGGAGCTTTTCCACCCAGACGCTCAAACTCTTCCATGAAATCGTATATATTTCCGGAAGTCTGACGAGCATCCGGATTATACGAACTGATAATCAATACTGGGTGTTCTCCAGTCACCGCAAAGGCTGATGAAAGCCCCAAAATGGATATCAGTAAGAAAAGAAAAAAACTATATATTATTTTCCTAAATAAGCCCATTCAGTGAATATAGAATTGTTTGGGCAAATATACAATAAAGTTATAAGGATAGAAAAAAAGTTGTAGAATTTTAAACTATAAAAAAAGAAACAGGCGGTAAGAGATAGTTTATCAAACTACCGCCTTACCGCCCGTTATTATTTAAAAAACAGGATATTTTTATTTAGATATTCATCGTATTGCTTCCAAAAGCCGGAGACTCATTTTTATTTTCCCTTTTGAATATGCAAATGAAAATACCTTCTCATAAACAACACATAAATGCCACTCAATAATATAATTATCCCCAACAAATACCAATAACCATATCCCACGAAACAAAAATAGCCCAATATGGCCAAAGCCTGTGCCACCATATAAATTAAGGATACCCCCACATGAGGTATTTTCAACTCGTTTGCCATCAATTGATACATGTGTTTCCGGTGGGGCAAACCGATGTTCTCATGAAGCATCAGGCGATGAATGATAGTCAGGACACTATCAACACCATAAACGGATAACAGGATTATCCAACTGAAATCTTCTGTTTTAATTATAAGTCTCCCTATCAGAAAAAGGAGAATAAAAGCGATACTCACAGAACCGACATCACCCGCAAAACACTTCGCTTTCTTACGGAAATTGAAGAAACAAAAGACCAGAACGGAACAAAGAACGGTATTAATCAAAGCCGGTTCAACAAACGTAGTGATCTCAGAATTGATATAAGCTAATGCACCAAGGATAACCAATGAATAACCACCTGTGATGCCATTGATGCCATCCATAAAATTATAAGCATTGATGATACCCGTACAGATAATCAAAGCTATGATAATCCACCACCAGGAAAGCGAAAACAAGCCCCATTGGTAAAACATTAGAGCCATAGCAGTAAAGTGAAACACCAACCTCAGACCTTGGGAAGTAGAACGGATATCATCTACAAAACTGATAAAAGTGATCAGAGTCAATGCCAACATAAACCATGGATACTCCCAATGATTACTCAGAAAATAGGCTAAAGCCCCAAAATAGAAGATTATACCGCCACCACGCAAAGTTATCCGTGAATGAGAACTACGCTCATTGGGCTTATCAATGATATTAAACTTATCAGCCACTCTAAAATAAAAAAGTTCTGCCACAAAGAGCAGAACTAATATAATGATATAATACACGATTTACAATTTATAAATAGGTTAGAAACTCCGTATTGTTTTCATTATTCCATCCGCCGCACGGACAGGCATCCGGTCAATGCCAAGAGCAGACTTTATCTTCTCATTACTTACCACGTAATTCTCAGTCAGTTTTCTCAGCCGTTCTGTATTCAAAGGCAGATGAAGCAGCGTACCCAGTCCTGCGCAACCTTCCATCATTTTCCTGTTCATTTTCCAGATGTGAGGCTCCTTACCCATAGCTTCACACATAAGAGCAATCAGTTCATTCGTAGACAAGGTTTCATCATCACCCATGTGATAAATACCACTCGCTACGTCTTTTGTCAATAAACCTTCCACAACATAGCAAAGATTATCTATAGAAGTAAAAGAACGCTTATTCTCAAAATCGCCTAAAGGCCAGGGGATGCCTTTCTTTACCACATTATAAAGCAAGTTCAGATTACCCTTATTACCAGGACCGTGAATCATGCAAGGACGCAAAATATACACCCGCTTATCAGAGTATCTTACATTCTCATCCTCTGGGGAGGTTGCTCTCCCCCGATTAACGGGGGAGTTAAGAGGGGGTAAGTACCCGTAGGGGGAGGTGGTAGGTAAAATAAAATGCTCCTTTATATAACTTTCAGCTGCAATCTTACTTTCTCCATAAGGACCAACCGGAGTCGGTATCACATCTTCTGTCAGCATATCCCCCACTACACTGTCTGCAGCAGCTTTCACAGAACTGAAAAAGATAAACTTCTTCGCAGATGATTCTAAAAAGAAATCAAATATCTTCTGTGTCAGCCCTGTATTGATATCAAAATATACCTGAGAAGCAGACTGATTCTTTGTATCATGCGCTTTGCCTGCCAAATGGATGATAGCATCAAACTTGGGTAAAAACTGCATCGGAAAAGAAGTTGTTTCAATATCTTTCCAAGCAAAAGTCTTTACCACTCCCTCCTTTTCAGGGGCGACAATATCAAGGCCATAAAGGGAATGATGTCCTTTTAAGGCAATAACAAGATTAGAGCCCACAAAGCCGTGAACTCCGGTAATAAGTATATTCATGGAGATAAAATAATATTCAGATATTAACGCAACTTAAAATGCTTTCATTTGCAGTTCAGAGTTTTCCAATACATGTATACTCAACCCCTATTTCCTGTAACTCATTCTTATCATAAATATTACGACCATCAATCACTAATGGTTGCTTCATTGTTTTCTTCAACACTCCCCAACTTGGCATCCTGAACTCTTTCCATTCAGTCACCATCAGCAAAGCATCAGCATCCAATACAGCATCGTACATATCCGTAGCATAAATAACCTTATCACCTACTCTACGTTTGCATTCCTTCATGGCAATAGGGTCATACACTTTCACTGTCACACCGGATTCTACTAATTTATCTATCAGTACCAAAGCCGGAGCCTCACGCATATCGTCCGTTTCCGGCTTGAATGCCAATCCCCACATAGCCACCTGCTTACCTTTTATATCACCATTGAAATGCTTCAACAACTTTTCGAAAAGAATACTCTTTTGTTTTTCATTTACCTCTTCCACTGCTTCAAGCACCCGCATCGGATAACCATTCTTTTCCGCTGTTTTTATTAACGCTTTTACATCTTTCGGAAAACAGGATCCACCGTAACCACAACCTGGATAAAGGAACTTGCTTCCAATACGACTATCTGCACCAATGCCCTTGCGTACCATATTTACATCTGCACCTACCAGTTCACACAAGTTCGCAATGTCATTCATGAAGCTGATACGAGTAGCCAACATCGAATTGGCTGCATACTTTATCATTTCAGCACTCGGAATATCTGTAAATATCAAACGATAATTATTCATCATGAAAGGCTTATAAAGACGCTCCATTATGTCCTTTGCTTTTTCAGATTCAACACCGACCACTACACGATCCGGTTTCATAAAATCATCCACCGCATCCCCCTCCTTCAGGAATTCAGGATTGGACGCCACATCAAACTCAATCTCCTCATGTCGCTTATCAAGCTCTTCCCGAATAGCAGCTTTTACTTTCTGTGCAGTGCCTACAGGAACTGTACTCTTAGTAACTACCAGTACATACTTTTTCATGTTACGCCCAATGGTACGGGCTACTTCAAGCACATACCTCAAGTCTGCACTTCCATCCTCATCGGGAGGCGTCCCTACAGCGCTAAACACCACCTCCACATCATCCAGACAATCTGATAAACAGGTCGTAAAGTTCAATCGCCCTGCATTATAGTTACGATGTACCATATCCTCCAATCCCGGTTCATAAATGGGGATAATTCCTTTCTTCAAATTCTCAATTTTACTTTCTTGTACATCTACACAAGTAACATCTATCCCCATTTCCGAGAAACAAGTTCCAGTCACCAAACCGACATAACCTGTTCCAATAATTGCTATTTTCATAATTTTTTGATTTACTCTTTATAATTGATAAAAAGAACGATACCACTCTATTGTATCTTTCACTCCTTCTCCAATAGATTTATTAGGTTTAAATCCCAATTCATTCTGCAATGCTGTGGTATCCGCATTTGTCTGATAAACATCACCGGGTTGCATCGGAAGAAATATCTTTTCTGCCGGATGCCCAATCGCTTCTTCTATGGCCTGTATAAAATCCATCAACTTCACAGGATGCGAATTACCAATGTTATAAATCTTGTAAGGTGCAGTGGAGGTACTGGGATCCGGTGTTTCCGCTTGCCAGTCAAAATCAGGAGATGGAGTATGATCTATCACTCGCAAAACACCCTCTACAATATCGTCAATATAGGTAAAGTCACGAAGCATATCACCGTTATTGAATACCTTTATAGGACGATGGTTTAACATGGCATCTGCAAACAAGAAAGGAGACATGTCAGGGCGCCCCCAAGGACCATATACCGTAAAAAAACGGAGTCCTGTTGAAGGAATGCCATAGAGATGACTGTATGTGTGAGCCATCAATTCATTAGACTTCTTCGTAGCAGCATATAAACTCACCGGATGAGCTATACTATCCCTTTCTGAAAAGGGAACTTTACCATTCAAACCATATACACTACTGGAACTGGCATATATCAAATGTTTTACTTTGTAATGACGACATCCTTCTAAAATATTTAGAAATCCATCCACATTACTTTCTACGTAAGCATAAGGATTTTCAATAGAATATCTTACTCCCGCCTGAGCTGCAAGATTCACTACCTTATCAAAATGCTCATTGGCAAACAGCATCCGCATAGCTTGTTTGTCCTCAAGATTCATACGAACAAAACGGAAAGAAGAATATTCTGAACTTCCTACAAACTTATACCAGTCTATATCATCCTTAGAGATACCCAGTGTACCCAAACGACCATATTTCAGGTTCACGTCATAGTAGTCATTCAAATTATCCAGCCCAAGAACCTCATCACCACGCCCCAGTAGACGCCTACACACATAAGAGCCTATAAAACCGGCTGCACCGGTAACTAAAATTTTCATGCTTTACTCAACTGACTATATATTTCAAGATGTCTATGTATTACATTCTCTATTGAAAAATCTTTTTCAGCCAAAATACGCGAGTTGCGCCCCATATTTTGTCTCAAATTCTCATCTTCAAAAAGAAGGTTCAATTTCTCCGCTAAAGTATCACTGTCTTTTACAGGAATTAGATAGCCATTATAGCCATCCACCACTGTTTCTTTACATCCAATGGAATTCGTAGTCACTATAGGACGACCAACAGCAGCAGCTTCAATTAATGACTTTGGAAGACCCTCTTTATAATAGGAAGGGAATGCTACTATATGGCAAGATTTCAATAACTCCAACACATCCGTACGATATCCTAGCCACTGAATATATCCACCATCACATACAGATTTAAGTTCCTCCTCTTTTATTGCTTTTGGGTTATCATCCAATCCACCACAAAGCAGAAACTCTACTTTATCTCTATATTTTTCTTTAAGTTTCAACGCAGCATCTACTAACACAAATACCCCTTTTTCTACAATCATACGGGCAGTAAGCAAAACTTTGATTTTTTGACTTTCCAGTTCAGGAGTATAACAATATTGGTTCAAATCTACTCCTGACCCTTTTATCATGAAAGCCTGTTCTTCTTTTATAATCCTGTTTTTTAAGAATAAACCTTTATCTTCTTCATTCTGAAAAATTACTGCAAGATTTTTACGATGGTGAGAAAAGCGAAGTACCCTAGGGAGAAGTTTTGAAACTAATGATGTATTTTCCTCTGAGAAAAAGATTCCCAATCCACTAACAGCATTAACTACTCCATGTACTTTTGCCAGTTTTGCAGCTAGAGTCCCCCAAAGTATAGTCTTTAAGCCTACATGATGAACAATATCCGGTTTTTTACGTCGATAGAGACGATACAGAAACCAACATGTATACAACTCCTCTATAATGTTTTGCCCGGAACGGTTCATAGGCAAATCAATCACCTTCAAGCCCAAAGCCTCGATATACTGTTTCTTACCGGTATCTTTCGTCACAACAGTAACATCATAACCGTTTTTTTGAGCACTTAAAGCAATGTCTTTACGATGAGAGAGAAAAAACCAATCGACATTGACAACAATGAAAAGTTTAGCCATTACTTAGAAAGGTAAAAAAGAAGAAATATCAAACTGTTTTCCTAATATAAAATCAAATTCATCTGGATTAAATTGTACATAGCCACTCCAAGGATAAAAAGTCAATTCTCCAAAATACACCTTATTTCGAATATAATACAAATCAACGCGCACAAAAGGGAAATCTGCAGATAGTACTTCTGCTACCATTAACATATCATCCAAGCCTTTAGGCTTCTGCCCAGAATCAAAAAATGAAGGACAATCACTAGAAACATTCAAACAGCACCATTTCGTATCATAAAAATTACGTTTATGACCAATGTATCGATCTATATCATATACAATACAATAAGGTTTCCCGTTAAAACAAAATATTTTATAATCAGATATTCCAGCATCAGGATTATCTTCATTTACAAGTAATTCCTCAATTATATATTGAGACTTTGTAATCCCAGTATATGCCCATTCGCGTCCTGCGTTTATATCCTTCTTATTTTTCCAACCAACTAGATGGCTTTTCACAGACTCTATATCCAGATCTGATTTATTCTTACATATAAAAATATTTTCCCCTCCACCACCATCTGTCGTTTTGATAACAAAACTATCTGGTAACACTTTCCAATCTATATCTTTACAATCTTCATACACTCCATATAAAGTATTTAATATAGAAGTTAATCCCTTAGTAGCTACATATTCTCTAACTTGATATTTATCAACGCATTGAAACAGAATTGGGTTACGATAATACATTTTATATAACTGCAACTTCTCCGTATAGCGTTGAGGACTATTTAAATCAAGTTTGCGTCCCATTTTTATACGATACTGCCATTTCAGCATAATGGTATCTGGAACAAAAGCTAAAAATTTCAGAATTAGAAAACGCAGTTTTTGGCTTTGAATAATTCTTTTATAATTCATCACATAAATATTATGAAAAATTCTCTAAATAAAAATTTTGCAACCAAGAAGCTGTTTCTTTTACATCATACCCCGATTGAGAAGCTACATTCTCTTTGCCTCTCTCATATTCAAGTAAATATTCCACTTCAGAAACCCATTTTTCAACATTTAGAGGTAATTGATGAAATAATGAAGATATATTTGCTTCTATCGGAATATTATTAGAGACAATTGTAAGCATCCCCGATGTTTGTGCTTCAACCGCAACAATTCCCAACCCCTCAAATATGGAAGGAAATAAAAGACAATCAGCAGCCATCATAAATTGATTAACATTCTCCCTCACCCCTAAAAGCTCAACACTATCAATTATTCCTAATTTCATAATTTTATGTTCTACTTCTTTCTTCAACGGTCCTTCTCCAATCAACCAAAGTTTGGAATTTGGATATTTTTGATGAAATCGAACAAAAAAATTCAATATGAATATATGATTTTTCTGTTTTACAAATCGCCCTACATGTCCAATTACAAAACAGTTTTCTAAACCAAGTTCTTTTCTTAACTGTTTTCTTTTTTCTCTATTAAACTTAAATTTTTCAAGGTCTATGGCATTATTTATAATTATTTTGTAGAATAAATCGCATTTCTAACCAAATAGAAATTTGGAGATGATATATTTTTTTTACCAAACAGCCATTTCCCAGCCATTATAGAGCATGCAAAATTGTGAGTGGAATATCGTCGTAACAACAATTTTGTATATATTCGAAAAGGAGTCTTTATGCTCAAAGAAGGATTTGCAATGTGACTATGAGCAATTCTGACAGGAATTCCAGCTTCCTTAGCCGCTCTAA
>OHGW01001035.1_pt1 | contig 11358 bp, 12 predicted proteins | sample 1567821 | NCBI WGS metagenome assembly OHGW01 (sample SAMEA3879572, study PRJEB24766) | human gut metagenome | biome: human-associated habitat; feature: feces | place: USA | collected 1985/1987 | reverse complement strand
TTGGTGAGATACCCTTCCTTGGGGTCCGCGGAGAAGATGATCATGTGGATATGCACCTGATTCGGTTTTCGGTGGAAGGCTGCATACCAGCGCAGGTTGTCCGGCTGGATCTTGTACGCTTGCGCGATGTCGCAGACGGAGGCGTTCACCAGCGCCCGCCAGCTTTCCGCGCTGTCATAGCCCAGCCGCTCCGCGTCTTCACGGCGCAGCGCCACCACCGGCGTCCACACATTTCCCGGATGCTCCGTTACCTCCCGTACCGCCTGTGCGAGATTTTGCACCTTGCCGTGAGCGTCCCACAGCCCGTGCTCACCGTCCTTCTGGACGCCGGGGCGGTGGGAGATGTAGTCGATGAAATTTTCCTTTTGATCCAGCACCTCCATGTAGTCTTCCCGCACCTGCTGGATGAACGCGGAGGCGCTGCCCTGAGTGGGGTGATCCAGATATTCCTCATACTCAATGAGCTCCCAGCAGGAGGGGAAGGACTTCAGCAGCCGCGTGATAAAATCCCGCTGCTTTTTTGTGGCGGGGAGTGTACTGCGTTCATCCGCCAGCAGCTCCACGCCGGGACGGGTGGCAACGTAGCGTGTGCGCTGGGCCAGCTTCGCGGCATTCTGTCCGCCCTTGAGGTAGGGGGAGATCAGTACGATCCGGGCCATGTGTCATCCGGCTCTATGCGCCGCTGGCTCCGCACCGCGTTTTCAAAACTCACCTGCCCGTTGGTGCGCTTCACCTCATCCACTGCGTAGGCCCGCAGCTCCCGCGTGTGGATGGGATCGGTACGGAAGTGCGCGGCGATGGAATGGCAGAGCATATTCAGCTCCACCGCGCACTTGAAAAGAATACGGCAGAGCCGATTGTTGTTGTCGTCCAGCGTACCCTGAATGGCTGTGAGGATGGCTTGGGAGAGGTAGGCGGTGTTGTCCTCCGTGCCGAGATAGCCCATGTAAAAGCGCAGGGCCTTGTTGATAAATTCGCTGCGGTTTTTGCAATTATCCGCGGCCAGCCAACCGTCCATACGGGGGATTAGCTTGGCATCCAGCCATACCACCGTGCGCTCGATCCGCTTTTCGTCATTTTCCTGCATTTTTGCAGCACTCCTTTCTGAAAAGGCGCAACCTCTTGTCACGCCTGCGTTTTTGCGGGTAAGGTGCACCTGTTTTCCATCAAGACCCGCAAAAGGTGCACCTTGTCCAAACCTCTGAAAGCCCCGCACTGCGGGGCTTTGTGGCTGAGAGGTGCCCGATTAGGGGCACCTCTCTTTATCTTGTTATATTTTCGAACGGGGATATCCCCCCAAAAACACCTTCAAAACCGGTATCAACGCCCCTTGAGGGAGCGATGATATAATATCCTCATGCGGACAGAGAATTTCCTGCTTCTATCTTTGTAGCCAAGTCTACTGCGCACAGACTGGAACCTCTGCCCTGTGGGATGTCACTTATGAGCCGGATGTCGAAGCGATGGATCGCTTTCTTCTAATCTCGCAACAGGTTGTGACCTTCAGCAGCACGAGGAATGTCCGTAATTTGAACACGAGAGGAGCCTATACTATGTACATCGTTGGGATCGACATCGCCAAGAGGAAGCACGAGGCAGCGGTGATCGACGGAGATGGTGCCGTCATCATCAAGCCGTTTTCCTTCACCAACAACTGCTCCGGGTACAATCGGCTGCTGGCCATGCTCGCCAAGGCCAAACTGCCGCTTGACGAGGTTTCCTTTGCAATGGAGGCCACCGGACACTACTGGCTCGCTCTTTTTACCAGACTTCAGAAGGAGGGCTTCCGTGTTCAGGTCATCAACCCAGTGCAGACCAACTCCATTCGCAACTTCTACATCCGTCAGGCCAAAACAGATCCGAGGGACGCCCTGCTGATCGCGGAGGTGATCCGTTTCGGACACTTCTCCGAGTCTACCCTGCATCCCGAAAACATTTATGAGCTGCGGGAGCTGTGCCGTGGACGGCACGCCATCGTTTCCATGCAGGCGGATGTTAAGCGAAAGGTCGTTGCCCTGCTGGATCAGGTCTTTCCTGAATATGAAACCGCTTTTACCAATCTGTTTGGCGATACTTCCATGGCAATTTTGCAAACCTGTCCCACGCCAAAGGAATTATCCGAGATGCCTCTTGAGGAGCTTTGTCATCTCATCGAAGTCTCCAGCCACAAGCGCTTCCGCATGGCAAAAGCCCAGGAGCTTCAGGAGCTTGCGCGCAATTCCTTTGGCTTCGCCATGGCCGGCGATGTTTTCAGCACGATGATCCGGCTTTACGCAAAGCACCTTGATTTCTTAAAACAACAGGTCAGGGAAATGGATCGCAAGATCGCCGAGATTATGGAGACTTTGGACACGCCGATCACTACCATCACCGGTATCGGCCCGACCCTTGGCGCGTACATCCTCAGCGAAATTGGGGACATCAATCGCTTCTCCTCCGCGGCAAAGCTTGCCGCTTACGCGGGGATCGATCCAACCATGCGGCAGTCCGGCGAATACAATGGCGTCAGAAACCGTATGTCCAAACGAGGCTCGCCTTATTTGCGGCACGCCATTTGGCTGGCGGCTTCATCGGCGGTGCTCCACGATCCGGCGCTAAAGCTTTATTTTCAGAAAAAACGAGATGAAGGGAAGCCCTACATGGCGTCCGTGGGCCATGCCTGCAGGAAGATGGTTTCCATCATTTACGCTGTTATGAGAGACAACAAGGCCTACACGCCCTATATCCCAAATGAGATTTCGGCTTGACAAATTATAGCCGGTCTGTGCTTTTATCGAACGGGTAAATAAGGGGCGAAACCCTCCGAAATGGGGCATGGCCGGGAGGGAAGCACCCATCCCCAAAGGCTCGGTTTCCCACCGCCGGAGCGGTATTCTCCGGGCCTTTTCACACATCGCCCACAAACGCCGCAACGTTCGTTTCAAGAGGCTGCGGCGGGTACACACGCCACCCCAGCCCCTAACCGCGCACACAGCGGCTCACACGGCGAAACACGGGGCGTTTTCACCGCCTGAGACAGCGGCAGGGTCGATAGGGTCAACAGCTTGGGTACCCTGTGCATCGTCACTTTCGGCACGGCGTAACTCAATGAGTCGCTTTCCGTTGCTGCGGCGCACCACGGCGGAAATGCCGATTTTGCTTAGTGCGGCAACGCTTTGCAGGATCAGACGGGATACCTTTTTCGGCGTGATGCCCTCGCTGTCCACAGGGTCGATCTGCGCGGACAGCTCCGTGGGAGTGCCGATAAATTCCGCACGGTCACGCATCAACTCAGAGAGAAGAATGACGATCCGGCCGCCCAGCAGCTCCGGCTGCGTCCGGCTGTCCGACACCAGCTCCCACACATTTTCCGCGTTGCGCTCCAGCGTCAGCTCACGATATTCAATGTCACGCCCGATGCAGAAGAACTTTGCGGTGCTCTCACTCGTTCTTCCTTCTGAGAAGAAGATCACTTTTTTGCCGCATCGCCTCTCCACGCAAAGCCAACGGCTTTGCGCGTCTCTCCGTTCAGAACCCAGCAAAGCGGTTCTGAACGGAAAAGGAGGAGCGACGGAATGAGTGAGTTTTCGGCGCAGGCGGAAACGAAGGATATGAAGTCCGCGACGACGCGGCGTATGTGTTGTCATAACCGGTGCCGCGGATCATTTGCAGCGTGTCGATGATGACCAGCACCGTGTCGGGATGCTCAGCGAGGAACGCGCAGAGCTGTTCCTCCAAGCCCTTGCCAAGAGTGTCACTGTTGGTGGTGAAGTGGACGTTGGCGGGGGCGTCCTCCGTGATCTCAAACAGGCGGTTCTGGATGCGGAGGGTGGAGTCCTCCAAGCAGAGGTAGAGCGTGGTGCCCTGCTTCACGCCCATGCCCCAGACGGGATCGCCCTTCGCCACCGTGACGGCCAGCCACAGCGCCAGCCATGACTTTCCCACCTTGGGTGAGCCGGCGAGGATGTGCAGGCCCTGGGACAGCAACGTATCCACTACGAAGTTCAGCGGTGTAAGCGGCTGGCTCATCAGCGTTTCTCCGTCGATGGTCAGCAATCGGTTTTCTTTTTTCAATTTTGAATCCTCCTTAAAAAATATTGCTCCCATCGGAACGATGAGAGCGAAAAAAGCAGAGGGAAGCAACCACGGGACGGCACGTGGTTTCTTCCCTCTGCTTGTATTGTGGAGGAATTCATGCTATGCTGAGAAAAAGAGCGGACAAATTAAAAATCAGGTAGGACAATTTTTGCGGGGGAGGATACACATGGGAGGCAGCGTTATTTTCTACACCTATGGCAGCACCTTGGAGCTGAACGGCCAGCAGTTGACCGCCGGTATGCTGACCGCCGACCTGTTGAATCTGTCTCCGGACGAATACATGCGCCTGAAAAAGCGTATGACACAGATCACCGATCTTGCGGAAGAATATGAGCGGAAGCGGGACATAGCGCTTTGGTGGAAGCTGAATGAGAAGATGGACGCGCTCTGCCAGAAGCTGCGCCGGTATCAGGTGTTCCGCCTGCTGCTGGACGAAGACGAGGACGCTTTCTTCTCTGCCATACGGGAGATCACGGAGCAGTTCAGCGTATTTCCCACAGAGGATCAAGCGCCGACAGCGGAAGCGCAAAAGAGACAGCTTGAGCGCGTGGCAAACCAATTCTCCCAGCGCGGCGAAGACGCTCCCCTCGACCTGTTCCATCCCAGTGAGGCAGATCTGGAAGATGGGATGGCTTTTTATTATGAGATGCTCCGCGCCTTCGGTCCCACCAGGGGCGCATGGCGTGATTACCAGAAGCGACTTGACCGCTATACACTGTACCTCCATGACATCCGCGCCTTCAACGAGACCATTCAGAATTTTATCCGGTTCGGCTTATCCAAGCTGGAACACAACAGTCCGGAGGAGTATGCGAAGGCGCTCTACGGTTTCTACAATGATGATCGTATCGCGGAAAAGCTCATCGTCAATCCCATTCGCAACAACGGCGACTGCTATACGACCCACGATGCCTACGAGCTTTCCTATGTGCCGCGGCCGCTGCCGGACGGCTCTGTCGCCATCTGTCAGGAGCACGTGACCGACAGCTTGCAGGCGCTGATGAAGGCGGATTATATGCTGGCGCTGAACAGCGGACACAACGTCCGCCGCTGCATCATCTGCGGACGGTATTTCCTGCTCAAGAGCGGCGTCCACGCGTTATACTGCGAAGGGGCGTGTCCCCACGCGCCCGGCTACACCTGCCGGCAGTTTGGTTCTGTGGAGGTGCAGAAGGAACTGGCAAAGGACATTCCCAAGGTCAAAGTCAAGGTGACCGCCTTTGCCCGCATCACGAAGGATCTGTCTCGGAACGCGATCTCACAGAAGGACGCAAGAAAAGCCAAGGACTATGTGCGGGATCTGCTCTATGACGCCTTGCGCGACGCAAGTATTTCCGTAGAAACCTTTGAAGAGAGCGTTTCGTCTGAGAATGTCTACCAGCGCTGCGGGATCACCAGAACGGCCAATCCGAGGGGCCGTCCGCCGAAGAAAAAGGCGGGTGAGCAAGCATGACCAACGAGCAACTGGTTCGCCAATATTATGACGGTGATGAAACCGCTCTGGAAAAGCTGTACCATAAAAATCTCGGTCTGATCCGCGGAATCGCCAAGGAAACCGCAGAGGCGTTCAACTGCCTGATGACGGATCGACATCATCCGAATCAGTGTTCCGTGTATACGAAAACGATTCTGGATGACCTCTGCGGCGAGGGCGTGTTAGAGTTCCTGACACGGATACAGAGCCGGGAGTATGATGAGCGCCGCGCCGTGCTCACCACCTACCTCTACCCGCATTTGAAGGGGCGCATGACCCGCTGGCTGGAGCAGAATATTGGCTGCATGGCGTTGAGCAAGGACGAGATGGCCGCCGTCCGTCAGGCATAGAGGCTGTATCATGTTGCATGGAAGGATACCGGCGAAATTGCGGAGGAGTTGGGCATTCCCGAGGCTCGTGTCAGCCGATATGTTCGCTACAACACCCATTTCCTCGGTGTGCATGATCTTGTCCCGGAGGGCTATGACGGCGATCCCTATGAGCGGCTGATGCCGGGGATGCTCTCCGTTTCGGCGGAGCAGGCCGTGTACCGCAAGGTCTGCATCGAGCTCCTCCGGGAGCTGTTCGACGCCCTGCCGAAGAAGGACAGGGACATTCTCGGCAAGACCTGCGGCGTGTTCGGATACCCGGAGGCGACCTTGAAAGAGATTGGGATGTATCACATGATGAAGGAGTCCGCCGTGGAGAAGGCGAAGAGCCGTGCGGTCGAGAAACTGAGAGAAGCCTATCCCGGCAGCAGGCTTCAGGTATGGAGGACTGTTCATCGTATGCTGCGGAGGCCGGTCCTGCCACCGGAGGATGATGCTGCGCGGTAGAGATAGTCTTTCTGCGTAGCAAAAGACAGCAATACAGACTTTTGTACACCCTCTTATGGTAGCATCTATGCAAGCACTCCAATCGGTGCTATACTTTGAGATGAGATATTTGTTATGTATTACGGAAAGAACATGAAAGTCTGCGCCACTTGCGCTTATTGGGCGGGAAGTCGGAATCTTGTCAATTTAGGAAATTCCGCAGAGCCTACTTGCTCTACTGCTAAGTGCCAATCTCCCACCTCACCGAGTCGGAATTGCAGCCGTCCCGGCAGCAACACCTGCTCTGGCTGGATGAAGTGGCCGGTACTGAAGTAAATCTACATGGAGGGACTGCATCATGCTGACGGAAAAAGCCAATGCCATCTGCCTTTTGGAAGTTCTGAAAGAATATTCCGACGCAGAACACATTCTGCCCATGCGGGAGATCATTGGAAAAATGCAGTCCCTCTACGGCATCAAAATCGACCGCCGCACCGTATACGGAGCCGTTGCGCTTTTGATCGAGATCGGTTACGACATTTCCATTTACGAGGACAATGGTGTCGGTTACTACCTCCGCAGTCGAGAATTGGAGCAGTCAGAAGTCCTTCTGCTGACCGACGCGGTATATTCCTTCCCGTTCATTCCCGCAAAGCAGACCGAGCAACTTGTCCAGAAGCTGCAAAAGCAGCTTAGCGTCCACCAGCGGAAGCGTTATCGCTATCTGACCATATCGCGGCAGGACCGCAAGACCGACAACCGGCAGGTATTCTGGAACATCGAGCAGTTGGATGAGGCGATCGCGCAGAAGAAAAAAGTCCGGCTCGGCTATCTCCACTACGGGCTGGATAAAAAACAGCATGAGACAAAGACTTATACGCTCAGCCCCTACGAAATGGTTTACATGAATGAGCGGTATTACCTCATTTGTGTTCCCGACCACGCGCCAAATACGCGTCTTTACCGCATTGACCGCATGAAGGACATTCAGATTTTGGATGATCCTCGCAGCGAGGCCGTCGCCCGTCAGGAGGCACAAAATGCTGTCTATGCCTATGTCGGCGCGCCGGAGCGCATCATCATGTACTGTGACCGAGCCATCTTAGACGATGTGATCGACCGCTTTGGCACAGAGGTACAGATCCGTGAACACGACGAAAATACCTTTACCGCCAGTTTTACCGCACCGCCGCGCGGCGTCAAATTCTGGGCGCTGCAATACCTACCGTATGTAGAGGTCGTAGAACCCGCGTGGCTACGGCAGAAAATCATCGAAAGCCTCGGAAAGAACAAGTATCCCAAATAGGCACAACCTAAGCGATATCGTGCTGCTAAAAGCCTGCGTGCTGGGCGGTTATGATACTGACAAAATGGTAGACGGTCTTGATGCAGATTTGTCTCGAGACATAAAAATTCTTGCGACACCGATCGTCTAAACTTTAAAGTTGGGAGGCTTTTATGATGGCAGAAAACGAACGCGCATGGAAGCAGCGGTACCTCTATCGAATGTTCTCGCACCATACCAAGGATAAGGAAATGGAAAACTATGTTGTCAATGCAATCTGGGCGAGGCTGGACGATCTGAACGTCAAACCTGTAACGCAGCAATATGTCCGCCGCCCCAATGGGTATGCGTTGATCGACCTCTATTTCCCGCAGATCAACTACGGTGTAGAGTGCGATGAAGCGTATCACAAGGACAATACGCTCAAGGACGCCGCACGCGAAATCGACCTGCAAACAGCGCTGTCCGCCTGCAGTGAAGACGGATTGACGATCCGCCGTGTGGATGCAACGCTGGACGCAGATGCGCTTCACGCCCGAATCCGCGAGATCGTCTGCGAGATCCGGCAAAAGGTCGCAGAAAAAGGAGAACAGCTCTCTCCATGGCTTGAGCAAGAAGAGGAATGGCGCAGTATCAAAGAGCGCGGTATTCTGCGGACAGAGGATGCCTATTCCTTTAAAACGATTGCCGACATTTGCCAAAAATGCTTCGGCAAGGATGCGAACTATCGCATCCAGCGTAGCTTTTTCCATGTGGCCGATGATCGGATGCTTTGGTGTCCTAAGTTGGCGATTGAACTGCCTGACGGCTCAAAGGTGGCGCAGTCTCGCGGCTGGATCAATGAGCTGTCCGCTGACTGGAATGTGATCATCGAACATAATGACAGCGGCGCTACCCCAGTAAAGCACCCGGATCAGCCACGCTATACCTTCGCAAAGAGCAAGGACGAACGCGGTGAGAACGCTTACCGGTTTATCGGTATATTTGAATGGAGCGAGACCACGCCGAGCGGTGAACACATCTATAAACGCATGGCAAGCGATATGAAACTGAAATAGAACCATGCACAGCGTCCCTGTACAGACATTTGCACAGGGTGCCGTGCTATTCTATCAGCAGAACAGAGAGCATACGGATAGTGCCGTAGTACGGCGCCAAGAAAGGATGGACAAAATGAAATATACTTCTGCCCAGGCCAATAAGCTGCTGAAAAAGCTGAATGACGAATATTCCGCCCTGCTGGATAAAGAGCAGCGCAGCCGCGACTTCCGCGCTACGATGGGCGAGGACGTGGAGTCCGTACGCCCCGCCTACGATTACGCGGAAACACAGGCGCGCCTCGCAGAACTCGAAGGGAAAATCCGCGCCCTCAAGCACGCGATCAACTGCTTCAATATGACGCATTTTGTCGACGGCTTTGAAATGACCATCGACGAGATGCTGGTCTATATCCCGCAACTCACAAGGCGCAAAAATAAGCTTCTTGAGATGAAAAGCCGCCTTCCCAAGGAGCGCATTGAGGAGCAGTACGGCCGGCAGTCAAACATCATCGACTACCGCTATGCAAACTACGATATTGCCGCAGTGGAGGCCGATTACGACAAAACTGTCGACGAGCTTTCCCGCGCGCAGCTTGCGCTCGACGCGATCAACGGGCGCGAAACCTTCGATCTTGGCGAATGATCTTTTTCCGTCATTTCCATACGAATGTCTGACTATTTTATAACAGAGTTACGATCTCCGTTCGGGTTTACAGTTCGGTGAGAGCATCGGTTATTTTGATGGTTATTTGTTATGCTGCCCCATGTTCAAGGTTCGTGGGACCAACCATTACGGCATCGATGGAGCGAGAAAACTTTTTTGGGAGGCGGAAGTACGGTTATATGCCTCCCTCTAAAATTGTGGAAAAAGCGCCCCTGTACAGACAAACGTACAGGGGTGTGGGCTATACTTCTTAATGACAAACTCCTATGTTACCAAGGAGATCCATTAAAATGGTCTATTTGAAAAATTTCACAATACTAAGCCGCGAACAGGAAGAAAGAATTCTTGATTCGATCAGAGAAACCTGCTATACCACGCGATATCCGTTCAACATCTTCCGTTACCGCGATGTGCCGCAGCTCGAATTTGAGCCTCTAACCATATTCTATGGCGGTAACGGAAGCGGTAAAACAACACTGTTGAACATCATTGCAGAACGATTGCATCTTTCGAGAGAGACCGTTTTTAATCGGAGCAGCTTTTTTGAAGATTATGTTCGAGAATGCAGCTACAAGATGACATTCGGGAAAATTGCTCCTCCGGGTAGCCGCATCATAACCAGCGATGACGTATTTGACTATTTGCTTGACATCAGATACGTCAATCAAGGAATCGACACAGAGAGAGTCAAACTATTTGATCAATATGTAAGCGACAAATATGAGCCGTTCCAGTTAAAAGGGCTTGATGACTACAAGGAATTCAAGCGTAAATGTGACGCCAAATCAAAATCGCGATCCAGATTTATCAAAGAACGTTTAATGGAAAATGTCCAAGAGCAATCTAACGGGGAAAGTGGTTTATATTACTTTACCAACTCAATTAAAGAGAACGCCCTCTACCTGCTAGATGAACCGGAAAACAGTTTATCAGCCTCACTGCAATTGAAACTGAAAAGTTTTCTTGAGGATTCTGCGCGATTCTATCACTGCCAATTCATCATCTCAACACATTCACCGTTTCTGCTTTCCATGCAAGGTGCAAAAATATATGATCTCGACTCAGATCCAATCGATGTAAAGCCATGGACTCAGCTGGAAAATGTCAAAACGTATTACAGTTTCTTCAAAAGCCATGAAAAAGAGTTTTTCTGATAACAAGCCCAAGTGCATTTTCAATTGATTATATTAGCGGCTGCGCGTCATCATAATTAAACCCTAACAAACAAAAGACATCCAAGAGAATTTGTCTTGGATGCCTTTTATGTCAGCAGTTCTTTTCATTCTGTTTCATCTTGTACGCTTTGTTTCGCCGAAGCGCTGGAAGTGCACGATCTCGCGCGCCCGCAGGAACTTGATGACGTCGTTGACGTCGGGATCGTCGGAAAGGCGCAGGATGTTATCGTAGGTCACGCGCGCCTTCTGCTCGGCGGCGAGGTCCTCGGTGAGGTCGGCGATGGTATCGCCCGTGACCTGCATCGTCGCCGCCGACCACGGATAGCCGGAGGCAAACTGCGGGAACACGCCGGTCGTGTGGTCGACGAAATAGGTATCGAAGCCGGCCTCCTTGATCTGATCTACCGTGAGGTTTCGCGTGAGCTGGTGGACGATGGTGCCGACCATCTCAAGATGCCCCAGCTCCTCGGTGCCGATATCGGTCAGCAGGCCCTTGAGCTCGGGGTAGGGCATTGAGTAGCGCTGGGAGAGGTAGCGCAGCGACGCGCCGAGCTCGCCGTCCGGGCCGCCGTACTGGCTGATGATCGCCGCGGCGAGCTTCGGGTTGGGGTTGGCGATCTTCACCGGATACTGCAATTTCTTTTCATAAACAAACATCAGTCGTTCCCTCCCAGATCCCACGGCCACGGATTATCGAGCCACTTATAGCTGCCCGGCGTCAGGTCGGTCTGAAGCAGCGGGCCGTACTTCTCCTGATACTTCTCCCGTCCCTCGCGCGCGAGCTTGATATACGACCAGTAGAGGTTCAGAACCTCGGTGTCCTCCGGG
>OHGW01001033.1_pt1 | contig 11366 bp, 10 predicted proteins | sample 1567821 | NCBI WGS metagenome assembly OHGW01 (sample SAMEA3879572, study PRJEB24766) | human gut metagenome | biome: human-associated habitat; feature: feces | place: USA | collected 1985/1987 | reverse complement strand
AGCGCTTGCCAGCCCGGCAGCGGCAGTTGCCGCAGAGCCTTTCAGCTGGGCGAAAGCCTGCTGCACACCATTGGTTTTCAGGATTGCCGTGCCCATCTCATTGACAAGGGCGGTCAGGGCTTTGGAGATCAGGTTGAAAATCAGAGCCCCGGCCACCAGCTGACGGAGACGGCTGCCGAAGTAGGTTGCTGCCTTGCTTGCTGCTTTGATGCGCTGGGTCGTCGTAGTGATGGCCCCATCGCCGCTCTTACTGCTGGAAGCAGTGGGGAGCGAACCCGCCAGCTTCTGCTGCCGGGAAACAGCGGCCTGCTGGCTCTGCAAGGTGGCCGTCAGTGCGGCCTGCTGGTTTTGTAGCCCGGCGACCGTGGCACTCTGCTTTTTGTACGCCTCATCGACGGCGGCGGCCTTGGCCTTCTGCTTGTCCAGCTGGGCCTGGTCGTAGACGCTCGACGCGGCGCTCCAGGCGTACTGCAGCTGCTCGATCTGGCCGGTCAGCTCGTCCATGCGGGTCTTGCGGGTCTTGGCGTCGTCCGAGCGGTAGCCGGTGGCGACGACGTCGTTCGCGGCCACGTGCGCACCCTCGGCGCAGGCGAGGACGGTCGTGTCGTACTCGGAGGTGACGACCTCCTCGGCACGCACAACAAAGCCGGAGGCGTAGTAGCCCGCCCCGGCTTCATATTGTGTGACGGTCGCTGTCATCAGCGGCGCGTAGAGGCTGCTTGCCACGTTGTAGACGAAATACGCCGCGATCGCGGCAAGCAGGATCCATACGATGACGGTAAAATACGATCTGCCTTGTTTCATACTGCTCCTTCCCGCAGGACGGAGCGGCAGCTCAGTTCTGCGTCAGGTGAACGGGGACTGCGGGCGTCATGGTAGACACCGCGTGCTTATAGATCATCTGCTGGCGTCCGTCGGACTGCAGCAGGATGACGAACTGGTCAAAGCCCGTGATGACGCCGCGCATCTGAAAGCCGTTCATCAGAAAGACGGTCAGCATGGTGCGCTCGCGGCGGGCCTGATTCAAAAAGATGTCCTGATAATTTTCTGTGGTTTTCTGCATGGGTACCGGCTCCTTCTTTTTTGTAGTCTGTACCCATATCGTAGCATATTCAAAGCGCGGAAAAAGGAATATTCTGTCGGGCAGCGGCCAGGATCTGTGCAAAATCTTCCTGCCCCGTCATCCGCAGCCAGCAAAGCTGCGGGTTGCGCCGGAACCAGGTCAGCTGGCGCTTGGCGTAGTTGCGCGAGCGCTGCTTGCAGAGGTCTGCGGCGGCCGAAAGCGTGCTGCGGCCCTCCAGCGCGTCAAAGAACTCTTTATAGCCGATGGCCTGCATGGCGGTCGTCCGCGGGCTGACGCCGCGGGCGAGCAGCGCGCGGATCTCATCGAGCAGCCCCGCCTGCAGCATCAGATCCACCGGGCCGGTAGCGCGGGGGGATCTGCTGGGTGTCCAGGTTATGCTGGGTGATGGTCCGGCCGGTCTCGGCATAGACCTCCAGCGCGCGGATGATGCGTTTTTCATCCGCCGGGTGCAGCCGCGCAGCGGCGTCGGGGTCGACAGCGCGGAGCTTGCGCAGCATCGCTTCGCCGCCCTCCTGCCGCAGCTGCGCCTCGAGCGCTTCGCGCTTGCCGGTCTGCGGCACGGGCGCGAAGGTCCGCCCGGCGATGAGACTGTCGACATACAGCCCGGTGCCGCCGGCGATGACGGCGGTTTTGCCGCGGGAGAGGATGTCCTGCACGCAGCCGTCCGCCAGCTGCACGTATTTGCCGACGGAAAAATCCTCGCCGGGCTCGACGCAGTCGATCATGTGGTGGGGGACGCCCTCCATCTCCTCCGGCGTGGGCTTGGCCGTGCCGATGTCCATATGCTTGTAGATCTGCATGGAATCGCAGGAGACGACCTCGCCGTCATAGGCCTTGGCCAGCTGTACGGCGAGCTTCGTTTTGCCCGAAGCGGTCGGGCCGACGACGCAGATGATCCGGTCCATGCTCATACCCTCTTGAACTGCTTTTCCAGCTGCCGCTTCGTGAGCGTCACGCAGACAGGGCGGCCATGGGGGCAGTATTTGATGTCGTCGCGCGTCAAAACCTCCTGCACCAGCCGCCGCAGCTCCTCGTCGGAGGTCTGCCAGCCGGCCTTGATGGCCGATTTGCAGGCGATCGAGTGCAGCAGCTCGTCCCGAAGGCCATTGGGGTCGAGCGTCTTTCCGGCGAGCAGCTTGCCCGCCAGCTCCTGCAGCAGGGCCTTGGCGTCTTCAACGTCCACGTCGGACGGGATCTGCCGGATGAGCACGTCGCCGCCGCCGAAATCCTCGGCCTCAAAGCCGCAGCGCTCCAGAAGCGCCCGGTTTTCCAGCACCGCCGCCGCTTCCTCCCGCGAAAGCTCCGCGGAGACGGGCGCGAGCAGCAGCTGGGCCATGATGGGGTGGTCTTCCTTTTTGAGCGCCTCAAAGCGGATGCGCTCATGCGCGGCATGCTTGTCGATGAACAGGATGGCCTCGCCCTGCTCGACGATAATATAGGTGTGCAGCGCCTCGCCGATGATGCGGAACGGCTGCTCGTGGACCGGCAGCTCCTGCTGCGCGGGCGCTTCCTGCACGGGAGCAGGGACGGGCGCCGGGGCGGGCTTTGGTTCCGGCTTCGGTTCCGGCCCGGGAGCCGGGGCGGGGGCAGGTGCGGGGGCCGGACTCGGCTTCGGCAGCTCGATGCGCTGCTGCGCGGCGGGCTCGGACCGCGGGATCTGCACCGGGGAGGCCAGGACGGGCTGCGCGGGCTTGGGCGGCGGCGTCTGCGCGGCCTGGCGGCGGTATTCGGCCGCCTGCATGCTCTGGTAGAAGCCGGGCTTCGGCGGCTGGACCGCGTGCGGCTGGACCTGCGGCTGGGCTGCGGAGGTCTGCTTTTCGGAAAGCTTCCACTCCGGGCGGCCCGCCGCCTTGTTCAGCGTGGACAAAACGGCATAGTGCACCGCGTCGAAGACCTCCCGCTCCGAGAGGAACTTGACCTCCGTCTTGGCCGGATGGACGTTCACGTCCACGGCCTGCACGGGCATATCGATCTCGAGCACGCAGGCAGGGAAGCGGCCGACCATGATCTGGTTGCGGTACGCCTCCTCCACGGCGGCGGAAAGCAGGCGCGACTTGATGTAGCGGTTATTGACAAAGAAGCTCTGCCAGGCGCGGTTGCCGCGCGTGGCGGTGGGGCGGGTGACGAAGCCGCGCACGCGCAGCTTTTCCCAGCTGCCGTCCACTGAGAGCATGTTGTTGGCAAGCTCGCGGCCGTAGATGGCGTAGATGGCGGCCATGCGGTCGCCCTGGCCGTCGGTATGCAGCTGCTCCTGCCCGTCCTTTAAAAAGCGGAAGGAGATCTCCGGATGGGCCAGCGCCTGCTGCTGCACCACGGAGAAGACGGCGGAGGCCTCCGCCGCGTCGGATTTCATGAATTTCATCCGCGCGGGCGTATTGTAAAACAGCTCGCGCACGAGGATGGTCGTGCCGCACGGGCAGCCGGCCGGTTCCTCGGAGAGGACCTTCCCGGCCTCGAGATGCAGCCGCACGCCGTCCGCCGCGCCCTGCGCGCGGGTCAGAAGGTCGATCTTCGACACAGCCGAGATGGCCGCGAGCGCTTCGCCGCGGAAGCCGAGGGTGCCGATGCAGGCAAGGTCCTCTTTTTTGCGGATCTTGCTCGTCGCGTGGCGCAGAAACGCCGTGCGGGCGTCGTCCGGGGCCATGCCGCAGCCGTCGTCGGTGATGCGCAGGAAGGTCATTCCGCCATTTTGTAATTCTATTGTAATATTTTTTGCGCCCGCGTCAATGGAATTTTCGACCAGCTCCTTGACGGCGGAGGCAGGGCGCTCGACGACCTCGCCCGCGGCGATGAGGTCCGCGACGTGGCGGTCGAGCTGGATGATCTTCGGCATAGGTTCCCTCCCGGTCAGAAGTTCAGCTGCAAAAGCCCGAACGACAGCGCGTTGATCAGCGCGTGCAGCGTGATGGGCGCCCAGATGGTGCCGGCCTTTTCATAGGTCCAGGCCAGCGCAACAGAGGCAGGCAGATACGGAATACAGCTGAGCAGCACCTTCCCCGCCGGATAGAGCAGGAAATACTGCCAGTTGTGCATGAGCGTGAATAAGACGACGGAGACGATATAGGCCATGACGCGCGAGGTCGGCCGGATGGAGCCGAACACGAGGCCGCGGACCAGCGTCTCTTCAATGACGGGCGCGAGAATGATCGTCACGGCCATCATGATGTACTCGTTGTCGGAGATGTGCCCGCGTAATACAGCGCGAACCCCAGCACCACCGCCTGCACGAAATTCCAAAACGAGCCGCCGAAATACGACTGCCGCAGAAAGCCGTGGAAGATAAGCAGCGTGGCGGCGAGATTGATGGCAAAATAGGCGATGTTGATCGTCAGCGCGCTCATGCCGAGCGAGAGCTTTTCGTTCGCCAGCTGCAGAAGCAGATTCAGAATGATGAGATAGAACGGCAGATACAGCCAGCCCGCGATGGTCTCAAACCTCGTCAGGCGGGAAGACATGCTGTTCGACGCTTTTCGGGCCATGCGGAACGGCTCCTTTCTTTCCGGAAATTACAGCAGCTGCTTGAGCTGATACAGGACGTTCATCGCCTCGATGGGCGTGAGCGTCTCGACGGTGACGGCCTCGAGCGCGCGGCGCAGCTCGTCCGACTGCATGTCGAGCATGGAGACCTGGTCGGACACCGGCCCGGCGGCGGGCTTTGCCGTCTCGGGCGCGCCGGACTCGAGCTCCTTCAGGATCTCGCGGGCGCGGGTGATGACCCGGTCGGGGATGCCGGCGAGCTTGGCGACCTCGATGCCGTAGCTGTCGTCGGCCGCGCCGGGGACGATCTTGCGCAGGAAGATCATGTCTCCCTGCCGCTTTTTGACGGCGATGTTGAAGTTTTTGACGCCGGGGAGTGTCTGCTCCATGTCGGTCAGCTCGTGATAGTGGGTGGCAAAGAGCGTCTTGGCGCCCAGCCGCTTGCGGTCGGCGGCGTATTCGAGCACGGCGCGGGCAATGGCCATGCCGTCGAAGGTCGATGTGCCGCGGCCGATCTCATCGAGGATGAGCAGCGAGCGCGGCGTGGCGTTTTTGAGGATGTCGGCGACCTCGGTCATCTCGACCATGAAGGTCGACTTGCCGGAGGACAGGTCGTCCGATGCGCCGATGCGCGTGAAGATGCGGTCGACGATGCCGACGCGCGCGGACTTCGCCGGGACGAAGCTGCCGATCTGCGCCATCAGGACGATCAGCGCGACCTGACGCATATAGGTCGATTTGCCGGCCATGTTCGGACCGGTCAGGATGGCGACGCGGTTCGCGCCGCCGTCGAGCGTGGTGTCGTTCGGGACGAACAGGCTGCCCTTGAGCATCTGTTCGACGACCGGGTGACGGCCGTCCTTGATCGCGATCTCGCCGGACAGGTCGATCTCCGGGCGGCAGTAATTGTTCTTGACCGCGACGGCGGCAAGGCTCGTCAGCACGTCCATGCAGGCCGTGGCGCGCGCGGTGCGCTGCACCCGTGCGGCCTGATCTGCCAGCTTCAGCCGCACGTCCGTAAACAGCTCGTATTCCAGCGCCGCGATGCGGTCCTTCGCCGTGAGGATCTCGCTTTCCAGCTCCTTCAGCTCCGGCGTGATGTAGCGCTCACCGTTGGCAAGCGTCTGCTTGCGGATATAATGCTCCGGCACCATGGAGACCTGTCCCTTGGCCACCTCGATGTAGTAGCCGAACACGCGGTTGTAGCCCACGCGCAGATTACGGATGCCGGTTTTTTCCTTTTCCTCCGCCTCGATCTTTGCCAGCGTGCCCGTGCCGCCGGAAACAATGTCGCGCAGGCGGTCGAGCTCGGCGTTGTAGCCCTTGCGGATCAGCCCGCCTTCGCGCAGGGTGAAGGGCGGCTCGTCCACGATGGACGCCGCGACGAGCGTGCGCAGGTCGGAAAGATCGTCCAGCTCCTCCGCCAGCACGCCGAACAGCGGCGCGTGCAGCGCGGCGGCCTTTTCGTGCAGCTCCGGCAGCGGGCGGCAGCCGGTTTCAAAGGAAACGAGATCGCGGGCGTTGGCCGTGCCGGTGACGACGCGCGCCATCACGCGCTCCAGATCGGATACCTCGCGCAGCAGCTCCGCAATGTCCTCGCGGCAGACGGTGTCGCCCGTCAGCTCCGCCACGGCGGCAAGGCGCGCGTTGATGCGCTTCGGGCTGAGCAGGGGCTTTTCCAGCCAACTGCGCAGCAGGCGGCTGCCCATGGCGGTTTTTGTCTTGTCCAGCACCCACAGCAGGCTGCCGCGCTTTTCACCGCCGCGCATGGTTTCCGTCAGCTCCAGATTGCGCCGGGCGGTGAGATCCAGCTCCAGAAAACGTCCGCTGACATAAAATTCCAGCTCGCGTACGTGCGCAAGGCTCGTGCGCTGTAATTCCCGCAGGGTGTAAAGCAGCGCGCCGGCGCTCTTCCAGACCACGGGAAGCTGGGCGATGCCCAGCGCGTCCAGCGAGGCGCCGAACTGCTTTTCGACCGTTTCGGCGGTCGTTTTTTCTTCAAACAGGGCGTCCTCTCCCACGTCCGCGCAGCAGCCCAGACGCTCGGAGATGGCCTCGGTCAGCTCGGCGCAGGTGCGCGCCGTGCCGCCGCGCAGGATCTCCGCCGGGGCGAAGCGTCCCAGCTCCGAGAGCATCCGCTCCACGGCCTGTTTGCCCTCGGCCACGGTGGCGTAAAACGCGCCCGTGGAGACGTCGCAGAAGCTCAGGCCGAAGCTGCCGTCCTCGCCGTAGACGCAGGCGAAGTAGTTGTTGCGGCTCTCGTCGAGCATGGAGCTTTCCGTGACCGTGCCGGGGGTGACGATGCGGATGATGTCCCGCTTGACCAGCCCCTTGGCCAGCGCCGGATCCTCCATCTGCTCGCAGATGGCGACCTTATAGCCCCGCGCGACCAGACGCGCGATATAGCTCTCGGCGGAATGGAAGGGCACGCCGCACATGGGCGTCTGCTCCTCCTTTTCCTTGCCGCGGTCGCGGGTCGTCAGGGTGAGATCCAGCTCCTTCGAGGCAAGACGCGCGTCCTCGGAGAACATTTCATAGAAATCGCCCAGACGGAAAAAGAGCAGGCAGTCGGGGTGCCTCTGCTTGATCTCCAGATATTGCCGCATCATCGGCGTCAGCTCGGCCATGGTGTTTTCTCCTGTCTATTTCTTCAGAATTCCAACCAGACTCCACGTGGTGCAGTCCGTGATCTCTACGTCCAGAAATTGCCCGATCAGGCTGTCGTCGCCCGCAAAGCGCACGAGGCGGCCGCCGTCCGTGCGGGCGGTGAGCTGCTCGCCGTCGCGCCCGTCGACGAGGACCCGGACGGTTTTGCCGATGTAGGCGCGGTGCTTTTCCTCGGAAATACGGTTCTGCACCGCGACGAGGCGGTCGAAGCGGCGGTTCTTGTCCGCCCTTGGCGTGGGGTCGTCCATTTTCGCGGCGGGCGTGCCCTCGCGCGGAGAGAAAATAAAGGTGAACAGCGCGTCGTAGCGCACGCGCTCGATCAGGCGGATGGTGTCCTCAAAATCCTCCTCGGTTTCGCCGGGAAAGCCCACGATGACGTCGCTCGTCAGCACCAGCTCCGGCATCAGGCTGCGGCCGTAGTCCACAAGGGAGAGATACTGCTCTGCCGTGTAGCGGCGGTTCATCAGCTTCAGGATGCGGTCGCTGCCGGACTGGAAGGGCAGGTGGAACTGCTTGCAGATCTTGGGGTATTTTGCAATGGTGTCAAAGAGCTTGCGGCTGGCGTCCTTGGGGTGCGAGGTCATGAAGCGCAGGCGGAATTCGCCCGGAAGCTCCGCGACCTGCGCCATGAGGTCGGCAAAGTCCACGCCGCAGGCCAGATCCTTGCCATAAGAATTGACGTTCTGGCCCAGCAGGGTGATCTCCTTGTAGCCCGCGGCGATCAGCCCGCGGCACTCCTCCAGCACGTCCTCCGGGCGGCGGCTGCGCTCACGGCCGCGCACGTAGGGCACGATGCAGTAGGAGCAGAAATTGTTGCAGCCGTACATCACGGACACCCACGCCTTGAGCGTGTTCGTCCGTGCGACGGGGATATGCTCGGCGATGGAGCCGGCGGAATCCTCCGTGGCAAAAATGCGCTTGCCGGTCGTCAGCACGTGCAGCAGCAGCTCCGGGAACTGCCACAGATGGTGCGTGGAAAACACGCCGTCCACGTGGGGATAGGATTTTTTGATGCGCTCGGCCACCTGCGGCTGGCCCATCATGCAGCCGCAGACAAAGATCTTCTGCCGCGGGTGACGGCGCTTGGTATGCACCAGCGCGCCGACGTTGCCGAACACGCGCTGCTCGGCGTGCTCGCGGACGGCGCAGGTGTTCAGGACGATGACGTCCGCGCCCTCCTCGGTGTCCGTGAAGCCGTAGCCCGCGCATTGCAGCATCCCGCGGATGCGCTCGGAGTCCGCCTCGTTCTGCTGGCAGCCGTAGGTATCCACAAAGGCAAGCGGGGTCACGCCCTGCACCTGCCAGTATTCCTGAATTTCGCCGCAGATCGCGGCCTGACGCTCCAGCGCCTGCGCCGGAATGATGGTCGTTTTTGTTTCCAAAGAGGTTGTCCTCCGCATTTTGTTTTAGTACTATATTTTATCATTTCTGCAGCGGCTTTGCAAGATTGTTTTTGACAAGCGGCGCGTTTGGGGGTATAATAAAGGCAAATTCAAACGCGAAGGAGCGTATGCAATATGAAACAGCAGAATTGGAAGCTTCGTTTCCACCACGAGGACGGCGAGCATGCCCATCCCCACGAGCATGGCCACGACCACAGCCACGAGCACGACTGCGCGCATGACTGCCACGACTGCGGCGGCTGCGACCCCATGCAGGAAACGCTTGCGCTGATGCAGTATATGATCAACCACAACGCCGCCCACGCCCGCGAGCTGGAGGGTCTGGCAAAGAAGCTGGGCGAGCTGGGCAACGAGGCCGCTTCGCAGCAGGTCCTGGCCGCCGTTTCGGAGTTCGAAAAGGGCAATGTGCGCCTGTCGGCGGTGCTGGCCTCGCTCAAGTAAAGGAGGAAGCAAAATGTGCCTTTCCACGGTGTATAAAAATAAGATCTCCCCGGAAACCGTCGCGATGCCCAATGTCATGCGCATCGACATCGACGGGGACATGGTCATCCTGACCGACCTTCTGGAGCGGCAGATGGCCATTCACGGCACGCTCGTCACGGCGAATCTCGTCGAGGGCACGGCGGTCGTGAAAGAAGCGGAGAATTAAAGGAAAAAAGACAAACTGAAAAGCTGCACGGCAGTCGCCGTGCAGCTTTTAGACTGTCGAAAGACTTATCTGACCCAAGGTTACGGAGGGAAAGAAAGAGTGAAAGGGAACCGTCAGGGTTCCCTTTCGCGTTCAATAACCCGCCGCAGCGGCCAAAATTGCAAAATAAATAAACAAAATTTAGATTTTGCAATTTTGCAGACAGCTTGTCAAAAAAGTCCAAAGGGACTTTCTTGACAAGCTGACCCGATGCGGTTGGCTAACCGCATCGGGTTTTTCTTATTCCGGGCAGGTGAGCAGAGCCGAGCGGAGCCGGATGCGCTTCTCCTGCGAAAGAGGCGTGAGCGGCAGGCGAAGTGTCTGGCGGCACAGACCGAGATCTTCCAGCGCTGCTTTGACAGGGATGGGATTGACGTCGGAAAACAGCGCGTCGATCAGGGGCAGATACCGGCATTGCAGGGCGGCGGACGCTGGGAAATCCTGTCGTAGGCAGGCCTCCGCGATCTCCGCCGTGATGCGAGGCCGGACGTTTGCGAGCACGGAGATCACGCCCTTCCCGCCGAGCGCCATGACTGCGGTGATCTGGTCGTCATTACCGGACCAGACGTTGAAGTCCTCACCGCACAGGTTTAGAATGTGCGCGACCTGCGAAATGTCGCCGCCGGCCTCCTTCACGCCGTTGATGCGCGGATGTGTACTCAACAGCCTGCAGGTTTCCGGCTTGAGATTCACACCGGTGCGGGAGGGAACGTTGTAGGCGATCAGCGGCAGCTGCACAGCGTCGGCAATGGCAAAGTAGTGCGCGGCAAGTCCTTCCTGCGATGCCTTGTTGTAATACGGCGTGACCGCGAGCAGCGCGTCCGCGCCGCAGGCTTCGGCCTGCCGGGCAAGGCGCACCGACTGCGCGGTGCTGTTGGTCCCCACGCCGGCGATGACTTTGCAGCGCCCGGCGCAGTAGGTGACCGTGTGCCGGATCAGCGCCTCGCGCTCCTCCGGCGTGAGCGTGGATGCTTCTCCTGTCGTGCCGCAGACGACGATGGCGGCGATCCCGGCGTGAAGCTGGCGTGCGAGTATGGAGTCGTAGGCTTCAAAATCGATCCCGTTTTCCAGAAACGGCGTGACGATGGCGGTCGCCGCGCCAGTGAAGACAGGTTCTTTCATAAAAACACCTCCGTACCATTGTATGAAAGTACGCCGGAAAGGGTGCGGGAGGTTGCATTTTTTCCGCGCCTGCGCTATAATACAGCAAGATATTCATGGAAAGAGAGCGGAAACATTGAAAACAAGTGACTTTTACTATGACCTGCCGCAGGAGCTGATCGCGCAGACACCGCTGGAGCGCCGGGACACCTCCCGTCTGATGGTGCTTGACCCGGCGACGCAGCGAATTGAGCACCGTCATTTTTATGATCTGATCGACTATCTGAATCCCGGCGACTGCCTCGTGATGAATGACTCCCGCGTGCTGCCTGCGCGCCTGCTCGGCAAGCGGATGCCGACCGGCGGCGCGGTCGAGGTCCTGCTGCTGACCGACCGCGGCAACAAGACATGGGAGTGCCTGGTCAAGCCCGGCCGCAAGCTCCACGAGGGCGCACAGATCTCCTTCGGCGACGGTGCGCTGACGGCCGAGGTCACGCAGGTGCTGGAAAGCGGCAATCGCCTTGTGCAGTTTCACTATGATGGAATTTTCCTCGAAATTCTGGAGCGCCTCGGCAAAATGCCTCTGCCGCCCTATATCAAGGAAGAGCTGGAGGACGGCGAGCGCTACCAGACGGTCTATTCCCGCGTGAGCGGCTCAGCCGCCGCGCCGACGGCCGGCCTGCACTTCACGAAGGAGCTGCTGGAAAGAATTGAACAGAAGGGCGTGCATCTGGCCTATATCACGCTGCACGTGGGTCTTGGCACCTTCCGACCGGTGAAGGTCGAGGACGTTACCGCGCACCATATGCACTCCGAATTCTGCATGATCTCCGCGGAAACGGCCGCACTTCTGAACGAAACGCGCCGGGCAGGGAAGCGCATCGTCTGCGTCGGCACGACCTCCTGCCGCACGCTGGAATCGCTGGCGGATGAGAACGGCGGCTTT
>OHGW01001032.1_pt1 | contig 11370 bp, 8 predicted proteins | sample 1567821 | NCBI WGS metagenome assembly OHGW01 (sample SAMEA3879572, study PRJEB24766) | human gut metagenome | biome: human-associated habitat; feature: feces | place: USA | collected 1985/1987 | reverse complement strand
TTTGCATCTGACGAAAAATCCATTCGCCAGCCGACCACCTCATTTGTGCGGTGTTACCTTAAATTTCATCCGACGCGGGCAAATCCACCAGATAGCAAGTACTCGCGCAGAGGAAGCAGTGCCGGTCGTCATCCGAAAAAGCAAAATCCATATAATAAAGATGCTTCACGTTAAATTCGCACACCTTCTGCCGTGACTTCATGCGGTGCACGCTGATGGTGTACCGGGGCTTGTCGTTGCCCATGTAGAACCATACATACGCAACATAGTTCCGTTTCGGCGAGAGGAAAATCTCGGAAAAGTTGCTTCCGGTGCGCTCAACCTTCCAGTCATCCGCGGCAGTCCCTTCCATCGACGCGGCGGTGCGCCACGAAAGCACCTGATAATCATCGTACGGTTCCGTGTAAGAACGCGTGAAAATCATCAGAATTTCATCCGCATTCAGCCATTTGGCATACTCAACCGTTCTGCGCGCCTCCTGACCATCGGGATAGCGCAGGGACTTCAGGAAATGCCCGTCTTTGTCCAGCACGTCAATCCCGCGATGGTCGATGGCGCGGGAAGCGCCTACCATGATGAGCAGCTGGTCGGCGTACACATCCAGATTGAGAAACTGGTCGGCATATTCGCGCTCGTAGATGCACGCGCACGTCCCGTCTTCAACCGAATAGCGCCACACGCGGTGGAACTCCGTGCAGAAATACGCGTATTTTTCGTCGCTGCTGAAACACGGCGTGCCGCCGTCCGTGTTGACACCCTTGATACTTGTCCGATGCTTTTCGGTGAAAACGCCGTCGATTCGCTCGTAGAGGATACACACAACCACGTCTTTGGCGGTTGCGTTGGCAAGGAAAATCTTGCTTTTCGTGGGCGAAAGCGCGATTTCCGCATTGCGAAGGCGGCTGATGGTCTGCACGAATTTGCCCTTTTGTGTATCAAAAATCCTGATGCCGCCGCCGAACAGGATGACCTGATGGTCGTCGAGGAAGGTAGGGAAAGCGTGGCGCGGCTCTTTGCCCTCCATATAGGGGTGGATTTGCACTGCGCTGTCGGCGGCGCTGTATGAATCCGGGCGCGGCGGGCGCTGCTGCTGCATTATCGCCTGCAATTCCTGCAAAAACTGCTGGGAATCAAACGGCATGTGTCATCACCTCACCTTTACTATATCACATTCGCTTTTCCTGTGCAAGCAACTGCCTGTTGCCCCGCTTGCGTCCGCCGAAAATGCTTTTTTTTGTTTTTTCCGGTGTAAACGGTTGAGTTCTGTTTCGCGCTGTGCTACACTATCGTTGGGAAAATTTCATTTCCCGACACCAACACCGAGGAATAAGCATCATGATTGAAAAATGGACAACCCCCATCCCGAAGCTGAGCGGGCGCGAAGGACGCACCGTCTATGTGTACGTCCCCGACGAAGCGCAGGAGAACCCCGAAGCGCGCTATCCTGTGCTGTACATGTTCGATGGCCATAACGTTTTCTTCGATTCCGACGCGACCTACGGGAAGTGCTGGGGGATGAAGGAATATCTTGAATCGACAAACACGCCGCTGATTGTCGTTGCGGTGGACTGCAACCATTCGCCGAATAACGGGCGGCTGAGCGAATATTCCCCCTTCACGTTTGAAGACCCGAAGCTCGGCTACATCCGTGGGCGCGGGCGCACGACGATGGACTGGTTCGCGCATACGCTGAAAGGCATGATTGACGAAAAGTACCCGACGCTGCCGGGGCGCGAAACGACGTGGATTGCGGGGTCGAGCATGGGCGGGCTGATGAGCCTGTACGCGGTGACTGCGTTTAACGACGTGTATTCGCGCGCGGCGTGCCTTTCGCCGAGCATCTGGTTTGCCACGCGCAGCCTTGACCGCCTGATTCGCGACGCGCAATTTGCCCCGGACACCGTGATTTATATGGACTACGGTTCGCGCGAGATGGCGCACCACGACAACATGCGCAAGCAGTACGCCGCCGTAACAAGCCGTCTGCTGGAAAAGCAGGTGCTGCTGACGAGCCGCATCGTCCCCAACGGCGACCACTGCGAAGCCTGCTGGGAAGAGCAGATTCCCTTCTTCATGCACATTCTGTTCTACAATCGCGAATAATAGGAGGCGCAACCCATGCAGACATATTACACAAAATGGTACAGCCCCTCCGTCGGGCGAGAGATGGAAATCAAGGTTTACGGTCACGCCGGCCGTCCGGTGCTGTTCATCCCCTGCCAAGACGGGCGCTTTTTCGACTTCGAGAACTACCGCATGACCGACGCATGGGCACCGTGGATTGAATCCGGGCAGTGCATGGTCTTTTCCATCGACACGCTGGATAAGGAGACGTACTCCGCAACCTACGACCCGCACGACCGCATCCGCCGCCATGAAGCGTGGATGAACTACATCGTGCGGGAGGTTGCGCCGTTCATCCAGTCCATGACGAACGACCGCAACGGCTGGGACGGCACGCCGGGCATCATTGCGTTCGGCTGCTCCCTGGGCGCGACGCACGCGGCAAACCTGTACTTCCGCTTCCCGGAGACGTTCGACGGTCTGCTGGCGCTCAGCGGCATTTACACCAGCGAATACGGTTTCCCCGGCTACATGGATGAGCTGGTGTACGCCAATTCTCCGGTGGATTATCTCGCCGGAATTTCGCCCGACCACCCGTTTATCCGCCTGTACAACGACCACAAGGCGATTATCGTCGTCGGTCAGGGCGCGTGGGAGTTGCCGGAGAGCACATTCCGCCTGCGTGACATCTGTGCGCAGAAGGACATTCACGTCTGGTTCGACATTTGGGGCTACGATGTGAAGCACGACTGGGACTGGTGGTATCAGCAAGTGGCTTATCATGTCCCGCATATCCTGTGACAAGGGGGATTCCCCTTGAACCCTTGCAGGGGTTTCGCCTCTGCGGAGGCGACCAGAGGGCTTTGCGGTCGCCCTCTGGACTGCTTCGCCGTCCCGCTAAAGTTTGTTGATTTTTATCGCTGCTTTCAGTTTGTGTGCCTTGCGTTTTCTGCCAAGAAACGGGCAAAAATAAACCGCAATAAATCTCAAAAGGATGAAACAAATTATGAAGAACTTCGTTTTCATTTCCCCAAATTTCCCCGTCAACTACTGGCAGTTCTGCCGTCAGCTGCGCAATAACGGGCTGCGCGTCCTCGGCATCGGCGATCAGCCCTATGATACACTCCTGCCCGAACTCAAGAGCGCCCTGCACGAATACTACAAGGTCGGCAGCTTGGAGAATTACGACGAGGTGTACCGCGCCGTCGCGTTCTTCATCAGCAAATACGGCCGTATCGACTGGCTGGAGAGCAACAACGAATACTGGCTGGAGCGCGACGCCATGCTCCGTACCGATTTCCACATCACCAGCGGCTTCCAAGTCAGCGATATGCCGCGCATCAAGTTCAAGTCCAAGATGAAGGAATACTATCAGAAGGTCGGCATCGCGACGGCGCGCTACCATATGGTGGATAATTTCGATGGCTGCAAAGCGTTCATCAGCGAAGTCGGCTACCCCGTCATTGTCAAGCCGGATAACGGCGTGGGCGCGTCCCACACCTACAAGCTGTCCAGCGACGATGACCTCCGCCACTTCCTCATCGTCAAAGAGCCGGAAGTTTCCTATATCATGGAGGAATTTATCCACGCCGAAGTCAACAGCTACGACGCCATCATCAACAGCAAGGGCGAGCCGATTTTCGAGACCGGCAACGTGAGCCCCATCTCCATCATGGACATCGTCAACAACGACGACAACTCCGTGTACTACATCGTCAAGGATTTGCACGATGATGTCCGCAAGGCGGGCCGCGCGACGGTGAAGTCCTTCGGCGTGCGCAGCCGGTTCGTGCACTTCGAGTTCTTCCGCCTGACCGAGGATCAGCCGTCGATGGGCAAGAAGGGCGACGTGGTTGCGCTGGAGGTCAACATGCGGCCGTGCGGCGGTTTCTCGCCGGACATGATGAATTTTGCCAACTCGACCGACGTATACAAAATTTGGGCGGATATGATTGCCTATGACAGCACGCTGATGCCGCAGGGTGCGCACGCCTTCTGCGCGTTTGCGGGTCGCCGCGACGGCAAGCACTTCCGCCTGTCGCACGAGCAGCTGATGACGAAGTACGCCGCGCAGATGAAGATGGTCGGCCGTGTGCCGGACGCCTTGTCGGGCGCGATGGGCAACATGATGTACGTCGCGAACTTCCCGACGGAGGACGCGATGAACGCGTTCTACGCGGATGCGTGCGAGACGGTGTAATTTCCCAAAAATAAGCAGGCTGCCTCTGAAAGCATCGGAGGCAGCTTTTTCGTCAAAAAGTTAGCGCCACCTAACTTTTTCACTTGACAAACCACCCGTTATCCTGTAAAATATCAGTGTTAGCCAAAACTAACACGCAGGAGGACACCATCATGCTGGAACGCGCGCTGATTGACCACGCCTCCCCGACGCTGGCGAATATGAAGGTCGGCAGCCTGTTCACCTCGTCCTGCGCGGACGCGACGGGCTTTCGCGCGGAGTTCCGGCGTGTGCAGGCAGCGCTTGAATCGCGCGGCGTGTCGCTGACCATCCTGCGAGTGCAGCAGGAGCGCGCGCTGGTGTACGTCTACCGGCAGGAGGCACTTGCGGCGCTGCTTGCACAGGCGGATGTTCAGGCGTTTCTGCGGGCAATGGGCTACGGGGACACATCCCCCGATGGCGCATTGGCGTTCCTGCGGCAGCGCTTGGCGGAATCGCCCTGCTTCCCGCACGAAATCGGCGTCTTCCTCGGCTATCCTCTCAGCGACGTCATCGCCTTCATGCGCGACGGCGGGCGCGGCTGCCGATGCAGCGGATGCTGGAAGGCATACACGAACGAGTGCGAAGCAATGCGCGTTTTCCAGCGCTACAAGGCGTGCCGCGCGGCATACCAGACGCTTTTCCGCGCCGGATGGCCGCTTGAACGGCTGACCGTCCGCGCATAATTTCCTATTTTCTGCATCCGCCTGAGCCATCTGCTCATCCTCGCTTGAAAATAGGACGACATTGAAAGGAAGTTTTTCTCATGAGCAAGATTGCAGTCATTTACTGGTCGGGCACGGGCAACACGCAGCAGATGGCGGAGGCCATTGCGAATCAGGCGCACGCGGATCTCTTCACCGCGAGCGAGTTCTCCCCCGAAAAAGCGGCGAACTACGATGCGTTCGCTTTCGGATGCAGCGCAATGGGCGCGGAGCAGCTGGAAGAGGACGAGTTCGAGCCGATGTGGAACGCGGTTGCGCCCGTGCTGGGCAGCAAGAAGGTGGTGCTGTTCGGCAGCTACGGCTGGGGCGGCGGCGAGTGGATGGACATTTGGAAGCGTGATAACGCGGGGCTGAATATCGTCGATACGGTGATTTGTCAGGATGCGCCGGATGACGACGCGCTGGCGGCGTGCCGGGCGGCGGCGGACAAGCTGGCATAATCAGCAAAATTGCATCAAAACACAGGGCGGTCGGCATAAAAAGCGGACTGCCCTGCTTGTTTATCCGTTCAAAAGCCGAAGCGCCGCCAGCGTTTCCGCGTCTGCCGCACCAGATGCGTCAAGTCCGCTTTTCTGCTGGAATTGGCGGAGCGCTTGCTCGGTTTCCGCGCCGAAATTGCCGTCCGCGCCATGCAGGGGCAGGGGGAAGCCCGCCGCCATCAGCGCGCTTTGCAAGCCTTTCACCGCGTCGCCGGAATCGCCGATTTGCATCAGCCCCATCCGCCCCGCGAACATCGTCAGCATCCCGTGAAACTGCCAGCGGCTCACGCTTGTGTCCGCCTTCACGCCGCCGCCGGAGCAGTGCAGAATCCGCAGCGGGTTCGTCTGCATGACGACGCCGACGTGGTAGTAGTCGCGGCGGTCGGCGGAGGAGGCGTATCGGCTCGGCAGGGCGTACCCCTTTGTGCCCGGTTCGTGCGCGCGAAAGACGAGTTCGCCGCGCTGGAGCTGCCCCGCGCCGCGCAGGGGATTCAAGTCGTGCATGGCGTTGCGCGCCGTCCAGTTTGTGCCGTGGATGCCGCGCCATTGTCCGCCGCTGCGGCGAATCGCGCCGATGACCAGCCCGATGCAGTCGCAGTAGCCGTCCGAGCCGTCGCGCCCCAATCGGTAGCGCGGATCAGCCGCCTGAATCCGCCGTACATTCGTCAGAAATTCGTCGATGGTCATGTTTTCACCCCGATTCAGCCTATGCGAAAAGGCGGTTTGGGGTGCAAAAAAACGGAGCAGCCGCAAAAGCCGCTCCGCCATCAGTTCACTTTGGATTACGCATCGACGCGGAAGGCGTAGATGGTCGTCGTGTCGTAGATTTCGCCGGGACGCAGCGTCGTCGTCGGGAAATTCGGGTGATTCGGCGCATCCGGGTAGTGCTGCGTTTCCAGGCACAGACCGGAGTAGGGCAGATAGTGCATTCCGCCCTTGCCATCCGCGTAATCGGTGGTGCAGGCGGTGTAGAACTGCACGCCGGGCTGGTCGGTGATGACCTCCATCGTCCGGCCGGATTCCTCGTGGTGCACGCACGCGCACAGCCCCATTGCGCTGCCCTTGCGCAGGACGTAGTTGCAGTCGTAGCCCTTGGCGTAGCGCATCGGCACGCACTCGTTCATGCAGTCAAGCCCGTCGCCGATGAGCATCTCCTCGCGCAGGTCAAGCGGCGTTTGGCTGACAGGCATGTAGCCGCCCGTCGGAATCAGGCCGCTGTCCACCGCCGTCACCACATCGCTGTCGATGTAGATGGCGTGGTCGCGCACGGTGCCGTGGTCGTATCCGGCGAGGTTGAAATAGGTGTGATTCGTCATGTTGATGACGGTCGCCTTGTCGGTCGTCGCCTGATAGTGGAACGTCAGGTTGCAGTCGTCGTCCCACGAGATGGTCACGTCCGCCGTCAGATTGCCGGGGAAGTTCTCCTCCATATCGGCGGAAACGTAGTGGAACTTGACGGAATCCACCGTATCCCCCGCGACGGGCGTCGCCTGCCAGACCTTCTTCTGGAAGCCGGCTTTGCCGCCATGCAGGGTATTTTCGCCGTCGTTCTGGTAGAGGTGATATTCCGTGCCGTCGAGGGTGAAGCAGCCACCGCCGATGCGGTTCGCGAAGCGCCCGATGGTATCGCCCATCGCGCCGTGGCCGCCCTCATAATGCGCCAGCGTATCGAAGCCGAGGGCAACGTCCGCCAGCTTGCCGTTCTTGTCCGGCACGAGGATATTGGTCACAATCGCGCCGAGGTCAAGCATGGACACGGACGCGCCGGAATGGTTCGTCAAGGTATACATCGTCACGTTCTGACCGTCTTGGGTCGTGCCGAACGCGCGGGTGGTAATCGCCATAGTGTTTCCTCCTCCTACTCTTGCGTGAATCACGCTTCGGCTTTATTGTACATCACGCGGGGGATTTCTGCAAGGGCTTCGGGTGAGAAAAAACGCGGGAGAAGCGCGCAGAAAGTATGAAAAATGATTGACAAATGACACAAGTGTTGTATAATGGAAATACAGAAAGGAGCTGACAATTATGGAGGCTAAGAAACTGTTGACCCTTGCGCTGACCGGGCTTCTGGCGGGCGGCTGCCTGATGGTTCCCGCGCTGGCGGAGGATGCGGACGGGCAGAGCAGCGAGAATCCGGCGACATACACGATTCCGGCGAGGGTGAAGCGGATTGAGGACTACGCCTTTGCGGGCGACACGACGCTGGAGCGCGTGAAGATTCCCGATGGCGTGACGGAAATCGGCGATTACGCCTTTTCGGGCTGCATGAATTTGCAGGAGATTGTGCTGCCGGATGGGTTGACGAAGATTGGCAACCATGCGTTTGACGGGTGCACAGCGCTGGTGCGGCTGGGGGACATGAACCAGCTGGAGAGCATCGGGGAGTATGCGTTCAGTGGGTGTGAGGCGCTGGAGAGTATTGGGGATATGCCGAAGCTGCAAACTATCGGGAATTATGCGTTTGCGGAACAAACGGTTACGGATGAGGACAGCGGAACAAGCACGACGGTTTCCTGCAAGTCCCTGAAAACGGTTGGCAATTTGGACAGCGTGACGCGAATTGGCTCGGAAGCGTTTTCGGGATGCAGGGAGCTGGAGAGCATTGGGGCATTGCCGAACGTGACGCGGATTGCGTTCGGGGCGTTTCGGAATTGCGAAAAACTGAAGAAGGTTGAAGGACTGGGGAAGCTGAAGGTTGTCAATAAATATACTTTCTATGCTTGCGAAGCACTTGAAATAGTGGGCGATTTAAGCGGCGTGACGTCAATTGGCGAAGCGGCGTTCAACGGTTGTATGTCTCTTGCAAGTGTTGGTGATTTGAGCAACGTGATTACGATTGGAGATTATGCGTTTGGTGCTTGTGCTTCGCTCGAAAACATTGATAATTTAGATAACGTGAAAAGCATTGGCATATGCGCTTTCAGTGGTAAGTATTATCCGGCTACACGCAGGTGTAAGGCACCCTTCTCTGTATCACTCAAAAGTGTTGGCGATATGCCGAAACTCGAAACGATAGCGAATGGGGCATTTTGGAGTTGCAGTGGTCTTGAACACATCGGAAATATGCTTCGCTTGAAAACGCTTGGAGACGATGTGTTTGGTGGATGCAGTGCGCTTGTCAGCGTGGGAGATTTGAGTAGTCTGACTGAAACGCCATATGGTTTGTTTTCAAATTTGAACAATCTTATATCAGTCGGGGACATGAGCAACGTAACAAGTATAGGAGACGCGACTTTTAATGGATGCGCATCCTTAGAGAGTATCGGCGACTTGCTGAATGTGACGAGCATCGGAAACAGTGCCTTTGCAGGCTGTTCATCATTGAAAAATGTCGGTGATATGCCAAATGTGATGAGCATTGGAGATAGTGCGTTTGGCGGTATAGCTACTTTTGATGATGATGGCAACTGGATTGGAAATGAGTATTGCATATCACTCAAGGAAATTGGTGACATGCCAAAATTGGAAACAATAGGAAACAACGCATTCAATGGATGTAGCACGCTTGCAAGCATTGGCGATTTGCCTAATGTGACGAGCATCGGGGGGGCGTTCTATGGCTGCAGTTCGCTTGCGAGTATGGGCAACCTGAACAGCGTGACGAGCATCGGGGAGTACGCATTCAGTGGCTGCAAGGCGCTTGCGAGCGTGGGCGACCTGAGCAACGTGACGAGCATCGGGAATAGCGCATTCAGTGGCTGCAGTGCGCTTGCAAGCGTGGGCAACCTGAGCAACGTGACGAGCATCGGGGATAGCGCGTTCGCTGGATGCGCCTCTTTGGAAAGCATAGGAAACTTGCAAAATGTAAAGAGTATTGGGGAGAGCGCGTTTGGTTTGTACGGCTATTACGATGAAAATGATAAGTATCAGATTATTTATTGTACGTCGCTGAAATCGATTGGCGATATGCCAAAGCTGGAAACAATCGGTGCAAGTGCGTTCTCTTGCTGCAGTTCGCTTGCGAGCGTGGGCGACCTGAGCAGCGTGACGAGCATCGGGGGATTGGCATTCTATGGCTGCAGTTCGCTTGCGAGCGTGGGCGACCTCCGCAGTGTTACCGAAATAGGCAACTACGCTTTTGATGCTTGCTCCAACCTCACCCTCCGTGTCCTCCCGAACTCCTACGCCGAGGACTACGCCAAATCCCACAACATCAAATACACCTACATCGAGGACTAATCCCCCTCGCGACGCCGTCCCCTCGGCGGCGCATTTTCAATCCCTATACAAATCCCCCAAATTGTCAAGCGAAAAAATCCCCCGCCTTGCAGGAATGCGCCCCCTCCGCGGCGAATCAACATAGAAACGGCAGTTGTCTGCCGCGAAAATCAAAATGCAATCAATCCGCCGATTTTGGCGAATGTGAAGGGAGCGCTGACTATGTTGGATTTGGGCGAAAATTTGCGGAAGCTGATTCTGGCGGGCGTCGGGGTCGCGGCGGTGACGAAGGAAAAGGGCGCGGATGTGCTGAATGAACTGGTCAAAAAAGGCGAACTGACCATTGAGCAGGGCAAGGTGCTCAACGAGGAACTCAAGCACAATATTAAGGATGCCATCCGCGAGAATGTGACGATTGTCACGCCGCCGGATGACGTGATTTCGGCGGTGGATTCGCTCTCCGATGAGCAGCTGGAGGCGCTGAAAGCCCACATTGCGGCGCGCGAGGCGACGAAAAAGACGGCGGCATCGGCAGCATCCGACGAACCGAACGAGAACTGAGGGCAGACAGCATATGACAGAGAAGGAACAGCAGCCGGTTACGCCGGAAATCCCTACCGAAGCGGCGGAAAAGCCCGAAAGTGACAATCCGCCGAAAAACGAGAACCGCCGCGGCGCGAATCAGACGGAGCGGGAGCGGACAATCGCCCAGAATCGTCAGCGTCTGCGTGAAATTGTGGACGTGGTGCGCAAGCATGACATCCTGCACGGCATCACGCCGGAAAAACTCTGCGCCATTATCGAGGATCTTGGCCCGACGTTCATCAAGCTGGGGCAAATCCTCTCCATGCGGTCGGATATTCTGCCGCGGGACTACTGCGAGGCGCTGAAGAAGCTGCGCTCGAACGTGTCGCCCATGCCCTTTGAGCAGGTGCAGCGCGTGGTGGAAACCTCCTACGGCTGCCCGATGGAGGAAGTGTTCGCGTCGTTTGACGAGAAGGCGCTGGGCAGTGCGTCCATCGCGCAGGCGCACGCCGCCATCCTCAAAAGCGGAGAGCGCGTCGTCGTCAAGGTGCAGCGCGAGGGCATCCACGAGGTCATGAGCCGCGACATCATCCTGCTCAAACAGGCGTGCAAGGTGCTGAAGTACACCCCCGCCGGCAGTCTGGTGGACTTCAATCAGGTGCTGGACGAAATGTGGGTTGTTGCGCAGGAAGAAATGAACTTCCAGACCGAGGCGGCGAATCTGGAGCGCTTCCACGCGCTGAATCAGGACGTCGTGTTCGTCACGTCGCCGATTCTCTACCGCGCGTACACCACAACGAACGTGCTGGTGATGGAGCGCATCGACGGCGTGGGCATCGCCCAAAAGGATGAGCTGGCCGCCGCCGGTTACGACCTCAGCGAAATCGGGGCCAAGCTGGCGGACAATTATGTCAAGCAGATCATGGACGACGGCTTCTTCCATGCCGACCCCCACCCCGGCAACCTGCGGGTGCGGGAGGGTAAGATCGTCTGGCTGGACATGGGCATGATGGGCTCCCTCAGCGACCGGCAGCGGGAGCTGATCGGCAAGGCCATCACCGGCGTGGCCCGGGGCGATGTGAATGCCTGCCGGGACGCGGTGCTGGGGCTGGGCGAATTCCGCCAGAAGCCGGACAAGCACCGGCTGTACCGGGATATGGAGGATTTGCTGGAAAAGTACGCCTCCGCCGACCTGGGCACC
>OHGW01001031.1_pt1 | contig 11392 bp, 10 predicted proteins | sample 1567821 | NCBI WGS metagenome assembly OHGW01 (sample SAMEA3879572, study PRJEB24766) | human gut metagenome | biome: human-associated habitat; feature: feces | place: USA | collected 1985/1987 | reverse complement strand
GCGAGGGCCGGACCTGTCCCCCGCCGAGCTGTAGATACCGCCGGAGCTGTGAGCGCACACGTGCCAGCAGCTCCACGGGATTGAAGGGCTTGGTCACATAATCGTCCGCGCCCACATTGAGACCGAGGATTTTGTCGGTATCCTCCGATTTTGCCGTCAGGAGGATGACCGGGACGTTGCTCACCTGCCGGACGCGCGCCAGCGCGGTCAGGCCGTCCATCTGCGGCATCATGACATCCAGCAGCACAAGATGGATGTCCTCCTTTTCCAGCACCTCCAGCGCCTGCGCGCCGCTGTAGGCCTCAAAGACCTGATAGCCGTCCGAGGTCAGATAGATCCGCAGGGCGGAAACGATGTCCTTTTCGTCGTCGCAAGCCAGAATTTTGTACATAGCCGCTTCTCCTTAGTGATGAATGAGATCCGCCGCGACCTGCTTGGCCGTGATGCTGTGCTGGATGGGCTTCCACTGCACCTTGGTGAAAATCGCGGCGATCGAGATCGGAACATAGGTAAACATGAACACCGGGAAGGTAAAGGCGTAGAGGATCTTCTTCCACGCCGCCGTATGGATCTTTTTCCACTGCGTTGCCGTCGTGATCGCGCCGATGAAAAACAGCGTCAGATACATGGAGCTGAGCATTTGCAGCAGGGAAAGCAGCGCCGCTGCGTTTGCTCCCTCAACAAGCTGCATGGTGATCAGCGTCAGATTGCTCGCGGTGCTGAGTATGGAAAACAGAAATGCCGGCAGGATGTTCATGGACATATCATAGCACGAGAAGCTGCCTTTGAACATCCCCCCGCAGAGTTTTAATCCATAGCGCCGCAGCACCTGAAGATAGCCGCGCGACCAGCGCATCCGCTGCCGCCACGACTGGCGGAAGGTCACGGGCTGCTCGTCGAACAGCTCGGCCTGCGGGCAGAAGGCGATCTTGTAGCCGTCCAGAATGTGGGAAACGGAGAACTGAATGTCCTCGATCAGCAGATGGAAGGGCCAGCCGCCCTGCTCCCGCAGCACCTTGCGGCTGAAAAGGAAGCCCGTGCCGGAAACGGCGCAGCTCGTCCCCAGCAGCATCCGCGCATGATTCAGGTATTTCGATTCGCGCAGAAACCACAGCCCGTAGCCGGCCGAGATCCAGTTATCGCCGTAATTCTTGGAATTTCGGTAGCTCGTTACGATGTCGTGGCCGTCGGAGAAGGTCTCGTTCATCCGCTCAATGTAGTCCGGCCGCAGGAGATTGTCCGCGTCAAAGACGAAGTAACCGTCAAAGCCCTCCGGCTCGTCCTGCGCAATGTACCCCAGCAGGGCGTCGAGGGCGTAGCCCTTGCCCACCTTTTCGCGGTCAAAGCGCTCGTAGACCGTCGCGCCTGCCGCGCGTGCCGCGTCCGCGGTACGGTCCGTGCAGTTGTCCGCCATGACGAAAATTTTCAGCTTGTCCTGCGGGTAGGTCTGCCCATGCAGGCTGCCGATCAGGTCGGCAATGACCGCTTCCTCATTGCGCGCGCAGATCAGAACGGCGTAGCGGTGCAGCTTCGCCTGCTTGTGCGGCTTGTCTTTCTTGATGTGCGGAACCAGAATGTAGAAAAACTGATAGGCATAGCACACCAAAAAAGCGATCATCAGTATGGTATTCATCGTTTCAAGACAGTTCATCCGGATTGCCCCTTTCTCTTTGTCGCTCCAAGTATACCGCCGAATGGCATTAAGAAACAATCGGGGAAAATCTTAAGATTTGCTTAACACACTGTCGCCGCCGACGTGGTACAATGAGAAAAAAGCCGGGAGGTAGAGAAAATGCAGGAAAAATGGCTGCAATGGGCAATCGAAATTCAGGCCATCGCGCAGGCGGGGCTGACCTACGGCCGCGACGCCTACGATAAAGAACGCTATGCCCGCCTGCGGGAGATCGCCGCTGAGATGATCTCATCGCAGACGGAGCTTCCGGTAGAAAAGGTCAGAGGCCTTTTCTGCAATGAAACCGGCTACCAGACACCGAAGGTGGACACGCGCGCCGCGGTGTTTCAGAAGGACAGGATTCTTCTGGTGCAGGAGGCAAACGGGACGTGGTCGCTGCCCGGCGGCTGGTGCGACGTGAATCGCTCGGTCGCGGAAAACACGGTCAAGGAAACCCTGGAGGAAGCCGGTCTGCGCGTCAGGGCGGAACGGCTGATCGCCGTGCAGGACAGAAACCGGCACAACCCGCCGCCCTATCCCTATGGTGTGGTCAAGCTCTTCGTGCTCTGCACGCCGCTCGGCGGGGAGTTTGTCCCGAACATCGAAACGACCCGGCGCGCCTTCTTCGCCAGAGAAGCGCTGCCCGCCCCCTTGGCCGAGGAAAAGGTCACACGGGAGCAGATCCTGCTCTGCTTCGACGCGAAAAACAACCCAAACTGGGTCACGCAGTTTGATTAGAATGAAAATGAATTAGGAAATGTCCCGGCTGAGTTTAACTCAGCCGGGACATTGTATTGATGCACGAAAAGCCTCAGACCTCAAACATCAGATCGCCATAGGTCGGCACGGGCCAGATGGCCTTATCGACGATCAGCTCCAAACGGTCGATGGGCGCGCGCAGCTCGTGCATGGCCGGGACGACCTCGTCGCGGCAGAACGTCGCCATTTCACGCACGCAGTCGATGCCGTTCATCTTCTGCACGGCCGCGTCCAGACGCTTCTCCGCCTCGCTCGCGCGGGCCAGAAGCGCGCTGGTTTCGCGCAGGAGCTGCTCCTGCGTCGTGGTGTCCGCGTCCGGGCAGGCGGCGCGCACCTTGCAGATGGAGTCCGCCAACCGCGCCGTGTAGCGCACGACCGCGGGGATATAGTGCTTGCCCGCCATGTGGAGCATGGTCTTAGCCTCGATCGCCGTGGTCTTGGCGTAGGTCTCATAGAGGACCTCGCTGCGGGATTCCAGCTCCGCTCTTGTGAAAACGCCGAATTTTTCGAACATTTCCACGGTTTTCTCCGTCGTCAGTGCCGGAATGGCGGAAACCATGTTCGGCAGATTCGGCAGGCCGCGGCGCGCCGCCTCCTGCTTCCATTCCTCGCTGTAGCCGTTGCCATTGAACAGCACGCGGCGGTGGTTGCGCATATTCTCCGCGATCAGGCAGTTGACGTCGTGCTCAAAATCGTCGCTCTTCTCCAAGACGTCCGCCGCCTCGCAGAAGGCCTCGGCGACGATGGTGCTGATAACGGTATTGGAGTTTGCGATGCTCTCCGAGGAGCCGACCATGCGGAACTCGAACTTGTTGCCCGTGAAGGCAAAGGGCGAGGTGCGGTTGCGGTCGGTCGCGTCCTTGTCAATGACGGGCAGCGTGGAAACGCCGGTGTCCAGCCGTCCGCCCGCGATGCAGCCGGCAGCCGTGCCGTTTTCGACGATCTGATCGACCACGTCGCTGAGCTGCGCGCCGAGGAAGATGGAGATGATCGCCGGGGGCGCTTCGTCCGCGCCGAGGCGCTGATCGTTGCCGGGACAGGCCGTGGACATCCGCAGAACATCCGCATGGCGGTCCACCGCCTTGATGATGCAGGAAAGCACCAGAAGGAATTGCAGGTTATCGTTCGGCGTCGTGCCGGGGTCGAGGAGATTCTCGCCCGTGTCGCTGCTGAGTGACCAGTTGTTGTGCTTGCCGGAGCCGTTGACGCCGGCAAAGGGCTTCTCGTGCAGCAGGCAGACGAGGCCGTGGCGCGTCGCCACACGCTTCATCGTTTCCATGGTGAGCTGGTTCTGGTCGACCGCGACGTTGCAGGTGCTGTAGATGGGCGCGCTCTCGTGCTGCGCCGGCGCGACCTCATTGTGCTGCGTCGTGGCGGTGATGCCCATTTTCCACAGCTCCTGATTCAGGTCGGCCATGAACTCGCCCACGCGCTCGCGGATGACGCCGAAATACTGATCCTCCAGTTCCTGTCCCTTGGGCGCGGGCGCGCCGAAGAGCGTCCGGCCGGTGTAGATGAGGTCACGGCGCTTGAGGTAGCGCTCGCGGTCGACGATGAAATACTCCTGCTCCGCGCCGACGGAGATCAGCACGCGCTGGGAATTCTCATCGCCGAACAGGCGCAGGATGCGGACCGCCTGCTGGGAAAGCGCCTGCATGGAGCGAAGCAGCGGCGTTTTGTTGTCCAGCGCCTCGCCGTTGTAGGAAACGAACACCGTCGGGATGCACAGGATGGTGCCGCAGGCCATCTCCTTGACAAAGGCCGGGGAGGTCATATCCCAAGCGGTATAACCTCTGGCGTAGTGCGTCGCGCGCAGGCCGCCGGAGGGGAAACTGGAGGCGTCCGGCTCGCCCATGATGAGCTGCTTGCCGGTCAGATTCAGAATGACCTTGCCCATTTTGTCGGGTGCGGTCAGGAAGGAGTCATGCTTTTCCGCGGTCACGCCGGTCAGCGGCTGGAACCAGTGGGTGTAGTGGGTCGCGCCCTTCTCGATCGCCCATTCCATCATTGTCTTTGCCACGATATCCGCCGTTTGCATGGAGATCTGGCCGCCGCAGGCGATCACCTGCTGCACCTCACGATATACATCAGACGGCAGGCGCTCACGCATCACCGCATTGCTGAACACATTGGAGCCGAAGTATTCGGAAACCTTCATCTTTTTCCTTCTCCTTTCGCTATCCGGCGCTGAAAAAACAGTTTTGATTGTTTCAGTGTACAGGAAAAATATCGAAAATGCAAGCATTTTCATAAATCGCAGAGATTTTCAGTAGCGTCACCAAAGAGCCTCCCGCCGTGCCGTTTCTGTTTATATAAATTTACTATGATTTTATCAATTTGTCTGATTCCGGTTAAATATATACCGCGCGTTTAAACTAGCGAAAAGGAGGAAACACACCATGCTGATCTCGTTTCTGCGCACATTATTATTATATATCGTTCTTGTGCTGACGGTTCGCCTGATGGGAAAACGGCAGATCGGTGAAATGGAACCGTCGGAATTCGTCGTGACCATGCTGATCGCAAATCTGGCTGCCATTCCCATGCAGGATACCGCCATTCCCCTGCTCAGCGGCCTCGTGCCGATCCTTGTCATTCTCGGTCTGGAGCTCATTCTCGCGGTGCTGTCGCTGCGCTGCATCCATATCCGGACGTTTTTCTGCGGAAAACCCGTGATTCTGATGGAAAACGGAAAAATTCTGGAGAAAAACCTCCAGAAAACTCGGGTCAATCTGGACGAGCTGACCATGCACCTGCGGGAAAAGGACATCTTCGATCTGACCGAAGTGAAGTACGCCATTCTGGAAACGAACGGTCAGCTCTCCACCCTGCTCTACGCAAAAGATCGCCCGGCCAACGCCAAGGATGCCGGGATCCAAGCCAAGGAAACGGAGCTGCCCGTCACGCTGATCTCCGCCGGCAAGCTGCTGGAAAAGAATCTTCCCGTCGCGAAGAGGGACCGGCAGTGGCTGGATGCCGAGCTGAAAAAGCGGAACTGCACCATCCGCGGCGCGCTGCTTCTGACCGTGGATGCAGCCGGAAAAATCTATCTGGTACGGAAGGAGGATGAACGGTGAAATATCTCTATATCGGCGTCGGCGTGCTCGCCGTTCTGCTGGCGGCCTGTATTCTCAGCACAGCGGTGATCTCCTCCTGCACGCGGGAGACCGCGGACGCGCTGGAACACGCACTCTCCGCCTTCGACGAAGACGACTTTCCCGCCGCAGCAGCGCAGGCCTCGCGCGCAAAAAGCGAATGGGACCGGCACGCAAAGCTCCTCAGCGCGCTGCTGAGCCACGAGGAGCTCGACGAAATCGATGCTGCCTTTACCGCGCTGGATTCCTATCGCAAAACGCAGACGGCCGACGAATTCCGCAGCCGCTGCGCGGAGCTTTCCCTGCGTCTGCGCCATATCACGCAGATGGACGTTCCCTTCTATTACAATTTCTTTGTCCGCCCATTGGGGACTTGACCCGTCAAGGGCAATCGGCTATAATGAAACCAATCCACCCCGCGGCGCGGGGCTACATAACGGAGGCATTTTCATGACGACCCAGCAGCTTGACCGGCAGTACGTCGCGCACACCTACAACCGTTTCCCGCTGGAGATCACCGGCGGCAAGGGTTCCACGGTTTACGGCGCAGACGGCCGCGAATACATTGATCTGGGCAGCGGTATCGCTGTCAATATTTTCGGTCTTGGCGACGAGCAGTGGCAGAGCGCTGTCACGCGGCAGCTTTCTAAGGTGCAGCACACCTCCAATCTGTTTTACTGCGCGCCCGTCGCGCAGCTTGCACAGATGCTCTGCGAGCGCACCGGAATGTCAAAGGTTTTTTTCTCCAACTCCGGCGCGGAGGCCAACGAATGTGCGGTCAAGGCCGCGCGGAAGTGGGGCTGCACGCACAAGGGCGCGGAGCATGATAACATCATCACTCTGAAGCAGAGCTTCCACGGCCGCACCATCGCCATGCTGGCCGCGACGGGGCAGGATCACTATCACGAGCAGTTTCAGCCGCTGCCCGGCGGTTTTCTCTATGCGGAGGTCGGCGATGCCGACGGGCTGGAGCGGCTGATCCGGGAGAATCCCTGCGCCGCCGTGATGATCGAGGTCGTGCAGGGCGAGGGCGGCGTGCGTCCCATCGGGCGGGAATTTGCCGCGCAGATCGCCGCACTGACCGAAAAATATGACCTGCTTCTCATCACGGACGAGGTACAGCTTGGCAACGGGCGCAGCGGCAGCCTTTATGGCTACATGGAATACGGCCTGCATCCCGATCTCGTCACCACCGCAAAGGGGCTCGGCGGCGGCCTGCCCATCGGTGCGACGCTCTTCTCCGAGCGGGTCGCGGACGTGTTTTCTCCCGGCGACCACGGTTCCACCTTCGGCGGCAACGCGGCCTGCTGCGCGGGCGCGCTGAACATTCTCGGCCGCATCGACGACGAGCTGCTCGCCGGCGTGAAGGAGCGCTCGGCGTATATCATCCGGGAACTGACCGGCGCAGAGGGCATCCGGAACGTCAGCGGCATGGGGCTGATGCTCGGCTTCGAGCCGAACGGCCCTGCCCGTGAATTTGCGGAAAAGCTGCTGGCAAACGGCGTGCTGGTCACGACCGCAAAGCAGAAGATCCGCCTGCTTCCCGCGCTGAACATTCCCATGGAACAATTGAAATCCGCCGTGCAGATCATCAAGCGCTGCGCGGCCGAATAAGGAGGACACTATGAATCTGAAAGGCAGAAGCTTTCTGACCCTGCTGGACTTCACGCCGGAGGAAATCACCGGTCTGATCGACCTCGCCGCCGACCTGAAGGCTCAGAAAAAATCCAGCATCCCGCACGATACGCTCCACGGCAAATCCATCGCGCTGATCTTTGAAAAGACGTCCACCCGTACCCGCTGCTCCTTTGAGGTCGCGGCCTACGATCTCGGGATGCACGTCACCTATCTCGACCCGACCGGCTCGCAGATCGGCAAAAAGGAGTCCATCGCGGACACCGCGCGCGTCCTCGGCCGGCTCTATGACGGTATCGAGTACCGCGGCTTCGGCCAGAGTATCGTCGAGGAGCTGGCAAAGTACGCCGGCGTTCCCGTCTGGAACGGCCTGACCAACGAATTCCATCCGACACAGATCCTTGCCGATATGCTGACCATCCGCGAGCATCTCGGCGCGCTCAAGGGCAAAAAGTTCGTCTTTATGGGCGACTGCCGCTACAACATGGCCAATTCCCTGATGGTCGGCTGCGCCAAGCTGGGGCTGCACTTCACCGCCTGCGGCCCGGAGGGCTACTTCCCCGATCCCGCGCTGATCGCCCGCTGTGAGGCCGTCGCTGCCGAAACCGGCGCGACCCTGCGCTTTGAAACCGATCCGATGAAGGCCACCGAGGGTGCAGACGTGATCTACACCGACGTCTGGGTCTCCATGGGCGAGCCGATGGAGGCGTGGAAGGAACGTCTGGAGGTCATGCTCCCCTATCAGGTCAACGCCGCGCTGATGAAGAACGCCGGGCCGCAGGCCGTTTTCATGCACTGCCTGCCCGCCTTCCACGATCTGAATACCGGCATCGGCCGCCAGATCGGCGAACAGTTCCATCTCGATGCGCTGGAGGTCACGGACGAGGTCTTTGAAGGCCCGCAGTCCATCGTCTTTGACGAGGCCGAGAACCGGATGCATACGATCAAGGCCGTCCTCGCCGCGACACTCTAACACCATTCCCGCCCGGTGCTCCGCACCGGGCATTTTTCGTCATGGCGGAACATTTCTCTTTTCACGGGGGTTGTTTTTTTGTAAGAATTACGCTATACTAAAGCAAATGTTTCCGTGCCTGCATGGCTAAAGAGGATTCCATGCGATGCAGGCCTGCGCCGCTGCGCAAAGGGTTTTGCCGGAAACGGCAGGGCCTTCCGTGTTTGAGAAGGAAGCAGGTGTCTTAGGGGTAGTCTATCCTTACGCGCTGCTTGCTTCAGGCAGCGCGTAATTTTTTGTTTGGAGGAAGCCGCATGATCACGCACGAAAACCGCCGTGCCAACCGCGCGCTTGCGCTGCTTGCCGGAATTCTCCTTGCGCTTTTTCTGGCCTCCTTCTGGTTCGGACGCTACGGTGTGGATATTCCCACGACGCTCCGCATCCTGTTTTCACGTATCTTCCCGATCCAAAAGGACTGGGATCCCAATCTGGAAACCGCCGTGATCAACATCCGTCTGCCGCGCATCGTGATGGCCTGTCTGGTCGGATGCAGCCTTTCGGCCGCGGGCGCGGCCTATCAGGGCGTGTTTCAGAATCCCATGGCCTCGCCGGACATTCTGGGCGCGTCCTCCGGCGCGGCGCTGGCCATCCTGCTCGGCTTCGGCAGCGTGGGCATTACGATCTCCGCCTTTTTCTTCTCGCTTCTGACCGTGGCGCTGGTCTATCTGATCGGGCAGCGCGCGCAGGGCAAACGAATTCTGAACCTCGTTCTCGCGGGCATGGTCGTCAGTTCCCTGTTCACCGCGGGAACCTCCTATATTAAACTGGTCGCCGACCCGACAAACCAACTTCCCGCCATCACTTACTGGCTCATGGGCAGCCTGAGCGGCGTGCGGATGACAAAAGTGCTCTACATCTTCCCCGTCATGCTGCTGGGGCTGGTTCCGCTGTTCCTGCTGCGCTGGAAGATCAATCTTCTGACGCTGGGCGACGAGGAGGCGCAGGCCATGGGCATCCATCCGGTGCGGCTGCGCTTCGTGATCGTGATCTGCGCCACGCTTGTCACCTCGGCCTCCATCTCCGTCGCCGGTACGATCGGCTGGGTTGGCCTTGTCGTGCCGCATCTGAGCCGCAAGCTGACGGGCAGCAATTTCAAAAAGCTCCTGCCCGCCTCCATGCTCGCGGGCGCGGCCTTTCTGCTTCTGGTGGACGACCTGTCGCGCAACCTGCTTGCGACGGAAATTCCCATCGGAATTCTGACTGCCTTCATCGGCGCGCCCTTCTTCCTCTACATGATGCTGCGAAAGGAGGGGGTCCACTGATGCTGGAAGTGGAGAATCTGCAATTTTCCTACGGTGCGCGGCAGGTGCTGGGGGGTATTTCCTTTCAGGCCGGGCAGGAGGAGCTGATCTTCGTTCTCGGTGCAAACGGCGCAGGCAAGACCACGCTGTTCCGCTGTATGCTCGGCCTGCTGCATGGCTACCGCGGCAGGATTCTGCTCGACGGGCAGAACGTCGCCGCTCTCCCCGCGAAGGAGCTGGCGCGGCGCATCGCCTTCATTCCGCAGTTTCACAACCCGGTTTTTGCCTACACCGCGCTGGACATGGTCCTGATGGGTACCAACCACCGGCTGTCCACCTTTGCCTCCCCCGGCCGCCGCGAACGTGAGATCGCCATACAGGCGATGGAGCAGCTCGGCATTGAGGACTTCGCGGGACGCAATTTTCAGGAGCTCTCCGGCGGTGAGCAACAGCTCGTGCTGGTCGCGCGCGCGCTGGCGCAGGAGGCAAAAATTCTCCTGATGGACGAGCCGACCTCGGCGCTGGATTACGGCAATCAGCTCCGCGTGCTGCAAAAGGTTTCCTCCCTCAGCGCGCAGGGCTACACCATCCTGCTCTCCTGCCACAACCCGCAGCACGCGCTGTTATACGCGCATCGCGTCATCGCGCTGGCAGACGGCACGATCTGCGCGGACGGCGCGCCGGAATCCGCGCTTGACCCCGCGCTCATCCGCCGGCTTTACGGCGTGGACGCGCACTTTATCCGCACGCAGGACGGCGTTCTGATTGCCCCTGCACAAAATTCGTAGTCCGGGCTCCGGCCTGACACTACTGGTTCCAGAAATGAGGTATCTTATGAAAAAACTGCTTTCCCTGCTGCTGGCGCTCGCGCTGGTGCTGCCGCTGGCAGCCTGCGCCGCCAACGATCCTGTCCTCTCCGAAGCGTCCGCTACATCCTCCCAGCCCAGTGAGTCCGCCGAACCCAGCTCCGAAGCCCCCGAACCGGAAACCAAGGTCTTTACCGACTCTCTGGGCCGCGAGGTCGAGGTTCCCTACCACATCACCAAGGTCGCCGTTTCCGGCCCGCTGGCGCAGATCGTGCTGTTCGCGCTCTGCCCGGACAAGCTCGTCGGCATCGCCAGTGATTGGGACAAGACCGCGGAGGAATACCTGTCCACCGAATACTACAACCTGCCCGTCCTCGGCCAGCTCTACGGCGGCAAAGGCGAACTGAATCTGGAAGCCCTGCTGGCCTCCGGCGCCGAAGTCGTGATCGACGTGGGCGAGCCGAAGAAAACCACAAAGGAAGATCTGGACGCGCTTCAGGAGCAGACCGGCATTCCCTTCGTGCACATCACCGCGCTGACCGAGAACACCGGCGATGTCTACCGCAAGCTGGGCGACCTGCTGTCCATGGAGCAGGAGGCCGAAACGCTGGCCACTTACTGCGACGAGCACTATGCCATGATCACCGAGCTTGCAGGCAAGGTCGAAAAGGTCAAGCTGCTCTATCTGCTGGGCGACACCGGCCTGAATGTCATTGCCAAGGACTCCTATCACGCCGAGGTCATCGACCTGCTTTCCGATAATCTGGCCGTCGTGGAGTCTCCGTCCTCCAAGGGCAGCGGCAACGAGGTCGATATGGAGCAGCTTTTGGCGTGGAATCCCGACGTCATTCTCTTCGCACCGGGCAGCATCTACGACACCGTCGGCGAGGATGCCGCATGGCAGCAGATGTCTGCTATCCAGAATGGCCGCTACTACGAGGTTCCCATGGGCCCCTACAACTGGATGGGCTTCCCTCCCTCCGTGCAGCGCTATCTCGGGATGCTGTGGATGGGCAAGCTGCTCTACCCGGAGCAGGCCGAGTATGATCTGAAGACGGAAGTGAAGGAATACTTCACGCTCTTCTATCACACCGAGCTGACCGACGCGCAGTATGACGCGCTGGTGGCAAACTCCATCGGCAAAACAGCGTAAGAATGACAAAGCATCGCGG
>OHGW01001024.1_pt1 | contig 11455 bp, 8 predicted proteins | sample 1567821 | NCBI WGS metagenome assembly OHGW01 (sample SAMEA3879572, study PRJEB24766) | human gut metagenome | biome: human-associated habitat; feature: feces | place: USA | collected 1985/1987 | reverse complement strand
GTCCTCATTCAGAAAGGACAGCGGATTGTACTCTGTTAGTTCCCAGTCGATTTTTCCTCTCTCTGTTTGTTCAGCGATCTGCTGGATTAGATGTTGTTCTTCTTCGCGCAGATTTTCATTGTACAACATGATACACCTCCGTTTTCTGATTTCCTTTTTTGGGGGGCTGTTCTATGTTTCCGAAGAGAATGCCGTTTGTACCATCATTCCTTGGCTGAGGGCAGACCTTCGTAAAACTTCCTTAGTTCGTCCAGACTGCTTGTACGATTCTTGATAGGCAGGGAGTCCCATGTGATGTCATGATAGCGTTCCGGCGGCTCGTCCCGCAGTCTTCGGTCGATAATGCAGACAATGCCGGTGTCTGTGAAATTGCGGATCAATCGCCCGATGCCCTGCTTGAGCTTGATAATCATTTCGGGAACGCGAACATCCATCAGAGCGTCCTTAGCAACAGAACACTTATACTCGATAATTGGATCGGGAACAGGAAACGGAAGCCGGAAAATGATGACATTGGAAAGGCTTTTTCCTTCAATGCTGATGCCTTCCCAGTATGCGCCCGTCCCCAGAAGCACGGAGTTCGTATCTTCCTTAAACTCATTCAGCACCTTGTCCTGCGACGATCCCGGCTGCTGCATCAGGATTTTGTACGGAAGATTTTTCTCACTGAGAATGGAGTAGACCTCTTCCATGTCGGTCTTCGCCGTAAACAGCACGAGTGCCTTTCCATTGGAAATGCTCAGGATCTCAAGCAGTCGCTCCACACCCTTTTCAATGAAGGCTTCATGTTCTCTGGTCGGGTGCGGGAGATCGTCGCAATAGTAGATCATGGCGTGTTCATCGTATGGATATGGGGAAGGCTTTGGCTCGGATAAGCAGCCGCGATCACCAGCGGGAAAGCCGGTATTGCTGATAAAGTAAGAATACTGTTCTTCCAGAGACCCGCTCGTGGCGTTCGTCAGCGTGGCAGAGGTCAAGATGGTTCTTTCATCACCATTGAAGTATAGGCGGCTCACAATTTCTTTTGTGTTTTTAGGGCAATAGACGAGTTCCGTGTTGCTGCCGTGCTGCTCAATCCAGATCAGCATATCATCTATCCGGTCAAGAAGCTCTGAAAGGGACTCGCTGACGGCATCCAGATCATCAGAGGCAGCAAAGGAACGGTTGTTTCTGAAATCCATGCTGGAATAAATCTGAATGCTGGACGAAAGGTTATGTATGGCGGCGTTCATCTCAGTAAGCAGTTCAATCGCACTGCCATTGTTGTCAAAGAAAAAGCGGTCAGCGTAACGCATATCCTGGTCTGCCTCATTGATCTGCTTTTGAACTTGTGCTTTCAGGCAGTTATAGAAGGCGATGATTGCGCTTTCTGCCTCTCGCTTTTCTCTGGACACGCTGCTCTGGTCAGAGGATCGCAGCTCATAGAATGCGCTCTTGATCATCCCAAAGAGCATACCTTGCCCGAAACGCTCCGTTGTGGCACTTCGCACCTTATCATCCAAGTTGTGCGCTTCATCCACGACAAGCAGATCAGCGGCGGCGTTAATCAGCCCGTCCTGACCGCGCCGGAGTTTCATGAGATGCTGGGTTAGAAAATCCTGATTGCACAGTACCACTCCATCCGTAAACTTTAATGCTGCGCGGACCTTGTAATACTTGCACTTCTTTTCACAGGAGCCGCAATTCTTCATGCTGAACCGCTGCACGTTTACCTTGTCCCAGACGCCTTGCGGCAAAACCTCCGGGAAATCCTTGCGTTCCTCATACCCCTGCTGGATTCCTTCTTTGAGCGCATCCGGTGGATCTGCTTTCGGGTCACACATATATTCATCTGCGCGTTTGTTGCAGAGATAATGGGTCTGTCCTTTTGCGAGGATGACATCTCTGTTCAGCCCAAGAAGGGGCATTACCGCGTGGACATCGCGCCAGAGCTGTTCTTGAAGCGCAATGGTCGAGGTTGCGATGATAACCGGCTTGTTCATGCGTTTGCTGTACAGCAGCACCGGCACAAGATAGCCAAAGGACTTGCCAATGCCCACGCCAGCTTCAATCGCAAAATGCTGATCGTTTATGAGGGCGTCCACAATCTCAAAGGACATATCCTGCTGCCCTTCACGCATTTCCAATCCATGCTGCGGGGCTTCATCCCAAAAGAAGGTGCTGACTTGCTCACTCATGGAGTACAGCTCTGCTTTTCTGCGCTTTTTCCGTTCCTCCGATGTATTGAATCCAAAATAGAATCTGTTGTCCATCCACATTCCTCCCGGAATAGAAACCAAGGCTATCCGCGTTTCAGTTCAATGCTGACGTTTCCGTTCTCGTCGATGGTCAGCGTCATGTGCCTGATGTGCTTCTCATAGAACTGCCGCCGCTCTGCGGGAGACATTTCGATCCTCGTGTTTCGCAGAGCTGCATCAAACATATCGTTGACATTCAGGTGAACGGAGTTGTCAATCCAGCGGTACATCTCCTTGAACAGTGCGTTTTTCTTGATGTCCTCGCTGTTGCCGGAGTAGAAGTCATCCAGATAGCAGTAGAATATCCCGGATTCTGCAAGTGCTGCCTTCATATCCGGTCCGCATTTTTCCCGCTCAATCATGACAAGGAATCTGGCGTCCGGTAAGGAAGAGATCAGCCCCCAGTAGTCGGAATCACTTGAGACGATGACGAAGGAATCCACTTGTTTCTGGTAATGCTCCTGACAGGCTCTTGCGGTGAGCTTGATGTCTACCAGTGATTTGTTCTGCTTGATCCGCTCAATCATGATATGTTCAACGGGGATGCGGGTGTAGTTTTCGAGAATGCGCCATGCCGTAGCAGTATGTACGTCATCAAAGAGAATGATCGCCGTAATCTTCTGCATGACCTCATAATCAAGGTTTTTGAGCGTGGCGCACAGCTTGTACGGGTCAGAGTTTTCGCAGTCCACTACCAATACGGTCTTCTCACTGTCATCTATGAAGTCGTAGATATTGTTTTTTACAAAAGCCCCTGCATCGGAGACTTTACTGTATTCCGTGAAGGCGTCGCAATGCCATTGATAAAGCAGGGTAGCAAACTTCTTATCATTATAGAGGACATTACCCTCGTCCATCGGTACCCAGTTGATATACATTTGATAGGGGTAGTAGGAGAGACTTGCGTAATAGATGTCCGCAGCATCTTTCGTTCCGTCCTCTGTCAAGCCGTTTGGCATGATGAACAGCTCTTTTATGTACGCCCAGTTAATCCAGATTGGAAAGAGGCTTTTGCAGTTGTTAATGCGGTCTGAAATCAGCCGGTTGATCTCGATAATGTGGTGGCAGAGCTTTGTACTCGACTTTTTGATAAAGCTGATTCCGTCGTTTGAAAGCTGCTGCATACTGGAAGCCGGGATGATCTCTGGCATTGAAAGCAGCCCTCGATACTCCATCCGCATGATGTCATTTATTTTCCGGTAGTTGCGCTCAATGGCGGTGCGGATGATACATAGATTACGAATGATACGGGCATTTTTATCCTGTTCAAGCCGGTTGTATATCTCTATCTTCGGCGGCTCGTGTTCATTTTGAAAAATACGGAGCGGGACGCCGATCAGATATGCTACCTTTGACACAAGCTCATAGGTGCTGTCTTTGTAGGCAATCTGCTCTCCGGCATATTCGACGCCATTCAACATGACTGAATTGCCCATGATCTACTCCTTTCGATGGAACGTGGGTTATTGAGCGTACTTTTTGAAGTTTTCAGCTTGTTCCAGAACCTCCTTGTAGACATCATCAATGGTTACGGGGGGATAGTCAAATTCATCCAGTAGCAGTATGAGGTCAACTTGCAGATTTGCCTTAATGTCATCACGGGTAGACCAGTCGGTGTATTTAGCTTTGTCATCGACAATAATCTTAATCCGCTTTGACAATTCAATCATCTTATCGTCCGGGTACTCGAACTCATACTTCTTGGCAACCGCCTTGAGAATGTCATAAAAGGCTTTTTCCTCGTAGTCAATTCCCATGCCCTTGAAGGAGTCTTTTTCCTTTTTGAGTTCTTCAAGGAGCTTCGCAAGCTACTCCGCCACATCGTCAAGAACTTCATTAGCAAAAGCCTCATCACGACGGCGATTGTTGTACTCATCAACAACCCGCTTGAGGCGGTCTGAGAACTCCATGCCCATAATGCGGTTGACTTTTTTATACTCATCAATCGCTTGAGAAAGAAGCCTCTGCAACACCTTTATCTTTGTGTTTGGAAGTTGGATTGCATTGATCTTATCCAGATACTCGTCACTGAAAATATCAACAGAGATGTGCTTTCCCGTCTCAAACAGTTCCTCTATACCATCAGATTGAATTGCACCTTCAAGAAGTTCACGGACACGGGCATTCATTTGTGAAATGTCAGGGGCATCACCCTTTGTGAGTTTGAAAAGAATAGAGCGCACAGCACAGTAGAAGTGCAGATAGTCCTTTTCTTTATCAGAGATAGCCTCACTTGAACTGCATAGGTTGAACGCTTGTTTCATGCGTTTGACTGCCGCCATAAAGCGAGTTTCCAAATCTTCCGTGAGCTGTACATACTCAACAGCCCGATTGAGGCAAGCAAGCTGCTCTTTCGGTGAGCCGTTGAAGTAATCCGTGCTATTGAAGTTGTGGAACATCTGAGCCAAGACATCGAGCTGGTCTTTAACAATCGTGATAGACTGCTCGACGCCTTCAAACTCATCGCTCTCAAAGTTGGTGTATTTCTTGAGGGCGAGATTCATGTTTTTCTTAATGCCGATGTAGTCCACGATCAAGCCCTTGTCCTTGCCGGTATAGACGCGGTTGACGCGGGAAATCGTCTGGATAAGGCTGTGCTGCTGGATGGGCTTGTCGATGTAGATTGTGTCGAGTGCCGGTACGTCGAAGCCGGTAAGCCACATATCAACAACGATGGCAATTTTGAAGTTTGATTTAACGTTCTTAAACTGACGGTCAAACTCCTTGCGATCATCTTTCGTTCCCAGCATTTCATAAAGCTCAGGCTCATCATCTTTATTTCGCGTCATGATGAGCTTGATCTTCTCGATGGGTTTGAGTTCCTTTTTCTCTTTTTCCGTCAGTTGAACCCCGTCAGGGCAAACCTTTTTCTCTGCCCATTCCGGTCTCATTCCAACTATAATCTGATAAAAAGCGTATGCAATCTTGCGATTAGAGCAGACAAACATTGCTTTTCCTGCAACGGTAGCTCCTTCGGCAACGCGGGTCTCATAGTGGTTAATGAAGTCCTCCGCAACTGCGTGAAGTCGGTCAGGATCACCGATGATCGCATCAATATGAGCAACCGCCTTCTGGCTTTCCTCAATCTGATGCTCATTTGCACCTTCAACAGCACAGCGGTCATAATAATCTTCAATTTCCCGAACCTTTGCCTGATCAAGAGTGACCCGTGCAGCGCGTCCGTCGTAGACAAGGTTGACTGTGATACCGTCTTTGACCGCCTCTGTCATTGTGTAGGCATCGACAACCGGACCGAAGACTTCAATCGTGCCATCTACGGGCGTGCCGGTGAAACCGACATAGGTAGCATTGGGGAGAGAATCGTGTAGGTACTTTGCGAATCCATAGCTTCGCTCTACACCTTCGGCAGTGACCTTGACTTTCTGATCGAGGTTTATCTGACTACGGTGTGCTTCATCGGATATGCAGATCACATTCGCTCTATCCGTCAGAAGCTCCAAGTCCTCGGTGAACTTTTGGATGGTGGTCATGTACACCCCGCCGCTTGTCCTGCCTTGAAGTTCCTGACGCAGCTTTTCGCGGGAATCAATGCTCACAACGGTTTCGTCACCAATGTACTTCTTAGATGCTACAAACTGCTTTGAGAGCTGGTCATCCAAATCCGTTCGGTCGGTAATAATCAGGATTGTAGGGCTATGGAAGAAGGTACTCTTCATAAGCATTCTTGTGAGGAAGAGCATAGTATAGCTTTTTCCGCAGCCTGTCGCGCCGAAGTATGTGCCGCCCTTGCCGTCCCCCTCCGGTCTGAGATGTGCCTTGATATTCTCAAACAGCTTGACCGCAGCAAAATACTGAGGATAGCGGCAGACGATTTTGATGTCCTTGTCCGAGCTATCAGGGAAATAGACAAAATCCTTGATGACTGCCAAAAGCCGTTCTTTGCGGAACAGTCCGCTCACCATAGTTACAAGGGAATTGATGCCGTCCAATTCCTTATCGTCAGCTTCAATCTTTCTCCACGCATAGAAGAAGTCATACGGGGAGAAGAAGGAACCGTATTTATTATTTGCACCATCGCTTATGACGATGAAGGCGTTATACTTGAAGAGTTCAGGAATATCACGGCGATAACGCACGGTAAGCTGAGTATAGGCGTCCATGATCGTTGTGTTTTCTTTGACTGCGCTCTTGAACTCAAGCACAACAACAGGAATGCCGTTGATGAAGACAATCCCGTCCGGTATGCGTAGCTGGTTGTTGATGCCTTCAATTTCAAATTGATTGACGATCTTGAACACGTTTTTCTCTGGCTCATCAAAGTCAATCAACTCAATGTAAAGGTCTTTCTTTGTGTGATCTTCGCGGTTGAAGATGAAGCCGTCACAAACCATTTTGCAAACTGCTTTGTTTGCTTCGTAGATCGTGCCGGAAATAGACCTCAGGCGAAGGATAATGCTATCAACCTCGCTTGCGGTAAGACCCTCTGCGGCATATCTGTTCAGGAGGTATTTCCGCAGATCGTCGATAAGCAGAACCTCAGAGCGTTCGCGGTGGATCTGCTCACCATTCAAATAGACATACCCTTCATCCTGAAACAACTCCATGATGGACATTTCAAGAGAATGCTCATTGAAGTTCGCCATTATTGGGTTCCCTCCTTTTACTTGTGTTACACCAAGTTTTTTATTTCTGAAACAAAAGAATCTCGCTTTCTTTCCCAGCGCATATCCGGAATACTTTTCCCAAGTCGTTCCGAGAGAATTGTGATAAGCTCACCAAGTCGCTTTTTAAGAAGTTCATCACTATCATCAAAACGTAGCCCAATCTTGTTTGGATTAACCGCTCCTTTTACTTCATGATAATCAAACCCGTGCAGCAGGATTGAAGTATAATCGTTTTTCAATACCCAAGCTGCACCCATTTCGTTCAGGCAAACAGGACTTTGGTAGTAATTATGCGATAGCATAAAAATTACATATATGTTACAGTCGCGGAACAAGCTTGCCAAGTAGTCATATATATCAGCGTTCAATGGAATAGAATAATCCGGTACAGAGGAACAAAACAGATCATCATTTGTCAATCCCATATCCGCAAGGAGATCAACAAGTAAAGAAACCTGCTTAATGTCCTTTGAAGAGTGACTGATGAATACTTTAGTTTTCTTCATTTTTTCGCCTCCTTCTTTCTCTAAGTTTGCTGTATTTTCCGGGTAGTATCTGTCGATGTTTTTCCTGATTACGCGCAAGGCACCTTTTAACTCAGAAAAATTCTTGCGGTCATCATAATTTCGCCCGGTGAACCGACTTATTACACCTGTTGCATTTATAATCTTCCAAACAAAAGCATCATGTGTCCTATCATATATATCTTGCAGTTCATACAAGATTGCTTGTTTCCACTCGATAAATTCCGGTACATCATAAATAAAGTCACCGGAAGGAATTGAAAGCCCTATCTCTGGCTCAAAACGTCGAAACAAGCCTTCAATATGATCAACTTCTTCAATGAGCTGGATCAGATCATTTTTCATTGTTCAGATTCCTCCTTCGCATGAAAATGATAATTTAGCAGCTTAATCAGATGATAGGCGGCTCAATATGTTATTCCGAAATTCTGTCAGAGCCATAATTTCCTTTGCATTGTGCTTTATGTGCTGATTAAGCTGGCAGAAACAATGCGTAACAGTTGACATCGTTTCTGCATCTGGAATAATAATTGGATGTGCTTTCACAATATCTGTTTTAAGATTATTGAAAACACTACCATTACTTGAGGACACCAATCCCTGCCTCTCTGCAAGAAAATGATAATACATAAATTCTTGAGAAACGTGTTTGTAATCGTCGATGATTAGCCATCCGTCGTGAACACACGCTGTTATTTCCATGAGCATTGGCAATCCTGGCGAGGCACTATTGGAGACAATCATCATTCCCGGCACAACTGTTCTGCTGCTCGAAACGCCTTCGGGTATGATGCACTCTGCTGTGCCAAATAAATACTTGGATACACTTGCTGAAGCGTCGGATATTTTTACCCAAGGCATACCTGTCTCACTCATAAACTTTTGGATGGGTCTCGGAGATGCCCCTCTGGCAACAGAAACGACATCGCCAATAGTAGCTTTTACCCACGTTGCAGGGATTTTTCCTCCGTATTTCTCAAAAGTTACGAAGTGAGACCTAAAAATTGCCATAGCTGTCGCTTCTAAATTATCATTTTCCGCTCTCTTCAAAGCAATGCGGTCGGTAATTGCACGGTAGGACTCGACGATCTCACATTGTCTCGCATAGGAGGGAACAGGGAGCTTTATACGGCAAAGATCTTCCCATGTAATTCCGCCTCGAACACTGCCGTCCGTCATGAACCAGCACTCACGGTCAAACTCCGGTCTACGAAACCACATCATCAAATACTCTTCATTTAAGACATCGCGGTCAATAATCTCAAACATGAAATACGCCGGAGAAACTACTGCGGCGTTGTCTTTCTCATAGAGCGCAATCGGAAGACGTTCATCGCGTCCAACGTGCATTGGGTTACAGGCAAATAGCCCCTTGCTGATCAGTTTATACCGACTCAAATCTGTGCCAATTACATTTGCAACGGAAGGCATAAACTCTTTGTCGATGCTTATGCCAAGAACAGTGCTGGTGACTTCCTCGGAGTTTCGATAATCAACAAGCCGAATGTGTTTACCAAGAGGTTCATAATTCGATTTCATAGCCCAACTCCTTAAACACAGTCAACAGGTCAGCCTTCGACTTCTCTTCTGCAATAAGCAGCTCACGAAGCTCACTTTGCAGCGTCTTCATTTTCGTATCAAAGTCGATGTTCTCATCGCGGTTTACAAACTCAATGTAACGGCTCGGAACAAGGGTAAAGCCCTTTTCAGCAACCTCATCGAAGGATGCGCTGTAACAAAATTCAGGCACATTCTGATAAGTTTCTTCATAGCCTTCCTGCTGCCATGCGTGATAGACGCCCGTGACTTTTGCACGGTCTTCTTCTGTCAGTTCAATATACTTCTTTTCATAAGGGCTTCCCATTTGCCGCAAGTCCATGAAAAGGATCTCGCGCTCACGGTTACGGAAGCGTTTTACTTCACCGTTTTCTTCAACCACACGAGCCTTTTTATTCTTGTTCAGAATCCAAAGCGTAACGCTGATGTCCGTGGTGTAGAAGAGGTTTCGGGGAAGGATGATGATTGCTTCAACGAGATTGTTCTCGATGAGCTGACGGCGGATTTTTAACTCTGTACCATCGTCAGATAGTGCGCCGTTTGCAAGCAGGAAACCGGCAACACCGTTCTGAGAGAGCTTTGAGACAATGTTCAGAATCCAGCCATAGTTTGCGTTACTCGTGGGCGGAACTTCATAGCCGTCCCAGCGCGGATCATCAATCAGCTCATTATCACCACGCCATTCTTTCTGATTAAAAGGCGGGTTTGCCATAATATAATCTGCCTTGAGGTCCTTGTGCTGGTCATTGGTGAATGTGTTCGCTGCCATTTCTCCGAGGTTTGCAGAGATGCCGCGAATAGCCAGATTCATTTTGCACAGCTTGTACGTCGTGTTTGTATATTCCTGACCATAGATAGAGACCTTCTTCTTGTTGCCGTGATGTGCCTCCACGAACTTCATTGACTGCACGAACATACCGCCAGAACCGCAGCAAGGGTCGTACAGAATGCCATCATACGGTTCAATCATTTCTGCAATCAAATTGACAATACACTTCGGCGTATAGAACTCGCCCTTGCCCTTGCCTTCCGCAAGAGCAAACTTGCTCAGGAAGTATTCGTAGACCCGCCCGATAATGTCATTCTCTTTATCGCCGGTGTTGATCTTATCAATCTCGTCCAGCAGTGATGCCAGCTTTGCTGTGTCGATGTGAAGACGTGAGTAGTAGTTGTCCGGCAGTGCGCCTTTCAGTGCGGGATTCGCTTTCTCAATCGTATAGAGGGCGGTGTCGATTTTCAGCGCAATGTCATCCTGTTTCGCATTCTCCATGATGAAAGACCAACGGCTGATCTCAGGCAGGAAGAATACATTGTCCTTCGTATAAAAGGCAACATTGTCAACAAACTTCTCACCGTATTTTTCAGAAATAGCTTTCCTTTGTGCCTCAAACTTATCGCTGGCAAACTTCAAAAAGAAGAGACTGAGAACGACGTGTTTATATTCTGCTGGCTCGACAGAACCACGGAGTTTATCTGCGGACTTCCACAGAGCTTCCTCCATAGAAATCTCCTTCTTCGGTGCCGATGCGGCTCGTGCCATATCAAAATCCTCCCTGTGTATTTATCTAACCTATTTTACAAAAAGAGCTGTACGAAAAACCGGACTCAGTTCTTGTCCGTTCGCACAGCCTCACATATATCTCCGATGTCACAGTTCAAGTAATCACAAATGCGCAGCAAAATAGAGAGGGACACTTCTTCCCCCTTATTCAGTTTTGTCCATGTTCCGGCAGACAGCCCTACTTCATGTCGTAGAGAAGCCTTCTTTATGTCGCGTTCCAGAAGAAGCATCCATAGTTTCTTATAGCTTATGCGCACGGCAACCATCCTTTCGCTTGCTTGCATTCAACATCGCTTATAATATTATACTGGATTTCATTCTCGAAAGCAATCCGTTGATGCAGAAATTAAAGAAAAAGTTTCAACTTCTCGAACCTTCTCTCAAGGATGAAGGGCATCTCCGGTCAACAGGAGATGCCCTGCTTTTGAAGAGATTATTCGCGCTGTGTGCTGCGCAGATGATCACGGTCATGGTCAACAGAAGGAGCGAGAAACGTATCAACATTAGACTTGATCGTCTCTATTTGCTTTACTTCTTTTTTGAGCTTCGCACGTTCATCATAGAGCCGCTGCTGCTCTTCAAGAAGTCGCTGCTGCTCTGCTTGGAGCGTCTTCAAGCTCGGCAGTTTTTCATCGCCCCGCATAGCGAGAAGTGTACTCCGTGCCGCCTCGAAGATCACAAGCTCTGCCTCATGCTTTGCCTTGAAACCCGGCTTATCTTTTGCCTTCTGGAAGGCATCATACACAGGCTTGAGACGCTGATAATTGGAGATGTTTTTGATAAGCGGCTGGACTTCCCGCAGTCGCGCTTCAACACCTTTCAGTTCCTTGCCGGTACGGTCATAGGAGCTGTGAACGTCCTCGACCTTCTTCTCAAGATCGGCGTATTGAAGCAGATTGTTTTCCGTGAGATAGTTGAGTGTCCGTGCCGCTTCCTTGAGGATAGTGAGCT
>OHGW01001015.1_pt1 | contig 11517 bp, 10 predicted proteins | sample 1567821 | NCBI WGS metagenome assembly OHGW01 (sample SAMEA3879572, study PRJEB24766) | human gut metagenome | biome: human-associated habitat; feature: feces | place: USA | collected 1985/1987 | reverse complement strand
ACCGGCCACCTAGTGCTCGGCACCCTGCATACGGGCTCCGCAGCCCGTACGGTGGACCGTGTGCTGGACGTCTTCCCGGTGGAACAACGCGACCAGATACGCATTATGGTCAGCGAATCCCTGCGCGGCATCATCTCCCAGCAGCTGGTTCCCAGAGCAGACGGCAACGGCCGCGCTCTGGCCATTGAAATGCTGGTTAATACGCCGGCTATCGCCAACTGCATCCGTGAAGGCAAGACATTCATGATTCCCGGCTGCATCCAGACAGGGAAAGCCCAGGGCATGATCCTGATGGACGACTCGCTCCGGGCTCTGCACCAGGCGGGCCTCATCACCACGGAAGACTGCATCTTCCGCGCGGAAGACAAAACCATCATGAAATCCTTCCTGGGAATCAAGTAACCTTTAATTTTGAAACACTCCTGTTATGGCTGTCATCGACCAATACTTCAAATACCTCGTAGAAGCGGGCGGTTCCGACCTTCACCTCAGCGAAGGCCAGCCTCCTAAAGTCCGCGTTAACGGGACCATCTCCGCCATCTCCGACGAAAACCTGGAAGGCCAGGCGTTCAAAAACCTTCTCGCGGAAATATGCGATCCCCAGGCCTTCCAGAAATATCTGGAAGAAGGGGACCTGGACTTTGCCTATGAAATGGATGAAACATCCCGTTTCCGCTGCAACTACTTCAAGCAGCAGCACGGCCTGGGGGCTGTTTTCCGCCTCATTCCCACCAAAATAGCCACGCTGGAAGAACTGGGCGTGCCTACGGTGGTCAAGGAATTCGCCCATATGAGATCCGGCCTTGTGCTGGTCACGGGGCCCACCGGCTCCGGTAAATCCACCACGCTGGCCGCTATCATCGACTATATCAACAGCAACCAGGCCCGGCACATCATCACCGTGGAGGAACCTATCGAATTCGTCCATCCCAATAAAAAATCCATCGTCACCCAGAGGGAAGTGCCTCTCCAGACGCCTTCCTTCGCAGACGGCCTCCGGGCTTCCCTTCGTGAAGACTCCGACATCGTGCTGGTGGGTGAAATGCGCGACCTGGAAACCATCTCCCTGGCGCTCACGGCGGCGGAAACCGGCCTTCTGGTATTCGGCACCCTGCACACGAACAACGCCAGCAAAACCATTGACCGTATCATTGACGTATTCCCGTCTGACCAGCAATCCCAGGTGCGCACCATGCTTGCGGGTTCCCTCCGCGGCGTCGTGGCGCAGCTCCTGATGAAGCGCAGCGACAAACCGGGACGCGTAGCCGTCAACGAAATTCTCTTTGCCACGCCGGCCGTGGCGGCCATCATCCGTGAAGGCGCCACGCAGAAAATCCCTGACGTCATCGTCGGCGGCAAGGCCATGGGCATGCAATTCATGGATGACGCCATCTGGCAAAAACTCCAACAGGGCATCGTCTCCCCGGAAGAAGCCTACATGAAGTGCATTGAAAAGAAGAGATTCCGCAACTTCCTTCCTCCGGAATCCGCCCGCCTGGCAGACTCCGGCGGCGGAAACTAAGCTCTTTGCCCTCCTTCTCCTGCCATGTCTCCCACTGGAAAATTCACGCTCAGGCTTGTGATTTATGGAGCCTTCCTGCTCTATCTGGTGGGAGACTTGTTTATCTGGCACGGCTTTCTGGCCGGCAGGATGGACGCGTACCTGAAACCGTTGCCGGGGCCGCCAGGAGACAACTCCGCCCGGATAGCGGAAGTGTACGGGGAACCCGTCACCGCCAACCAGCTTTCCCGAAGAATTACGGAACTGAAAATGCTGCGCCAGCCTCCCGTGCTGGATATGGAAGGCGGGATCAAACTTACTCATGAACCGGACATCCCCGGCGACCTGGCTCCGCGGGCCAGGTATGACCTGATCGGCTCCTCCCTTCTGCGCCTGAAAACCAGCGTCAATGACCTCCAGCTCCCCAACCGCAACGCGGAAGCGGCACGCGCCGTGGAACAAATCCGGTCCCGTTTTGACGGAGACACGGAACAATACCTGAAAACCCTGCATGGTCAGAAATTGACGCAGGAACAATTTCAAAAAAAAATAGCGGCCAGGCTCAAACAGACGGAACAGCTCTACCGGGCAACCGCCCAGGCGGCGGAAGCGTCCGACGAAGACCTGAAAACCTATTACAACCTGATCCGGGACCAGCTCACCCCTCCTGATCTGCGGAAAACCAGGCACATCTTCCTGGCTACCCTGAACAGGGAAGAAGCCCAGGTCCGGCAAACCGCGGAAACGCTGCTGGAGCGGCTGAAGGCAGGGGAATCCTTCTCCCGGCTCGCCAGGGAATTCAGTGAAGACGAACGTTCCTCTCCCGCCGGCGGGGAACTCGGCTGGATAAGCCCCGCCCGCGCCAAGGAAACCCTGGGTCTGGCGTTGGCAGACGTTCCGGACAACAGGCCGGTACTTCTCAAAAGCCGGTGGGGGTGGCACCTTGTGGAAGCATCCCCTGTTAAAAAAGGAAAAACGCCATCCTATGAAGAAGCGCTTCCGGCTCTGAGGGATGCAGCCCGGAGCCTCAGAAAAGCTCAAGCCGTGGGATTGTACATGGACGGCCTTTTTGAAGAAGCCCATCTCAGAAACCGCATTAAAAACAAGCAGGGCCGCTGACGCTCCAATTCCGGCAAACGGGCCTTCGCAAAAATCGGAAACATCAGGCCCGCCTGCCTTTACATCTGAACATTCCCGCAGGCCCTCCGGCTTCCAGACCGGGGCGTTCCTCCTTTCCCGTAAAAGCCGGGCGTTCCCGGAAATAGCCATCTTCCCTGCGGACGGCCTCCGGCAGTCATGAAACACCCGCACGAGATGAGGAAAGGCGGCATCTTCTTTCTTATTTGCCTTTCCTGACGAATTCCGCTTGCTTTCAAACGCGGGATGAACTAAATTCTTTCCGGTATTTCCCACGGGGTATTAGCTCAGTTGGTAGAGCGTCTCGTTCGCAATGAGAAGGTCAGGGGTTCGAATCCCCTATACTCCACCATCCATCTCTCTTTCCCGCTACTGTTTTTTATTCGGGAATAACGGGTAGCCCTATGAATGGTAACTTATTTAAAATTGTACTGGTTTCAGTCGTTGCCATTCTTTTAGCCATCATAGGCGGCATCATGTCGGCGGACGGCGATCCCCTTTCTATAGTTCTGGCTGTTTCCCCCTTTATCCTGGCCGCCTTATTCCTGATGAAGGGAAAAGTGTGGTATCTGTGGATACTGATACCCATTCTTTTCCTGCCCATCCCCTCCTTAAGGGATTACGCTCCTCTCCTTGCTTACGGAATAACCCTTCCTTGTTACTTGTGGAACGCCATGCTCAGGCGTTCAAGCTTGACGTGGAATTCCGCCCCCCTTCTGGACGCTGTCGTCCTCGTGCTGTTCATGCATGTGGGCTACATCTTCCTGAGCCACCCTTTCGCTCTGGGGCTGGATGTGCTGGAAGACTACTACGGAGGCAAGGGATACATCCTTTTCCTCCAGGCCCTCCTGGCTTATCTCTGCCTGTCCTCGTTAAAAACGACCAGCCATGAACTGGGCAAGGTGCTTCAATGGGCTGTTTTCCTGACCATCGTTTTTACTCTTATCCTAACCGCCCGGAGCCTCCTTTCTCCGGATAGCGCCGGGGCGGATCTTGCCGCGAGCGCGGGCTCCGCAGGCACACTCTCCGAAAACTCCCGGAACTCTTCCTTCCTCAGAATTTCTATCTTGGTGATGCAGCTGCTCATCATCAACTACTCCGTGTGGCAGATGATCAAGCGTCCCTGGTGGGGGGCGTTGCTTCTTCTTGGAACCGTTGGCATCCTGTTAAGCGGATTTCGCTCCGCCATGGCCCAGGTTCTGTTCCTGTTCTTCACCATATCCCTAATTTACAGAAGATGGTTCTTCTGCCTTCTGGCTCCCGTCCTCGGAGTGCTATTGCTCTTGCTGCTCTCCTCTGCGGGCATGCTCCATTCTCTGCCTTTCGGCATCCAGCGCACCCTCTCAGCCGTTCCTTTCCTGGACGTCAGCGCGCAAGCCAAGGCAAACGCCGAAGACTCCATCAACTGGCGCTTTGAAATGTGGAGCTGGGCTCTGGATGACCGTGAACACTTTATTCAGGACAAAATATTCGGAGACGGCTTTTCACGGGATATCAGCATCGTGAAAGCCAATGTGTATGAAGAAGCCTACAACCTGAGCAAAGACCAAAGCGCCTTTGCGTGGAACGGCCAATGGCACAGCGGCCCCATTTCCACGATTCAAACGCTCGGCTACATAGGGATTTCCCTGTACCTTATCCTGTCCGTCGTTGGCATGACCTACGCATGGATCGTCAGTAGAATTTACCGCAACCATCAATACAAGCTCGGCATCCTGTATGTTTCCGCCGTCTATTTCACCAAACCAATCTTCTTTTTCCTGATCTTTGGGGAAAGCATCACCATTGCGATGGACATCATATCCCTGGCCATCATCAAAGTACTCTACTCCTGCGCCAAGAGGGAGGGCCTCTATGTATCCCTTCATGTCCGCAAGGAATACATGCCGCTCATGATCCGGAAAACGCAGGAAAAACGGCAAGCCGCCGCAACGGCATCCATTTCCGGCTGACTGTTCCTTCCCGGGAAAAACAGGCGGCCCCTATGCTTGAGGCTGGACTAATTCAAAGGGAGTTGCTACCTTTCGGGGCGGTTCCTTTTCCCATGGCAGCAGATACTTCCCATCATATCATCGGCCTCATTCCGTCACGCTGGGGTTCCTCCAGATTTCCGGGCAAGCCCCTTCATCCCATTGCAGGAAAACCTCTTGTCCAGCACGTATGGGAACGCGTCTGCCGCTGTTCCCGCCTGGACGCCATCGCCATCGCCACGGACGACCAGCGCATTTTTGACGCCGCCGTATCCTTTGGAGCCAGGGCCATCATGACCTCTCCGGACCATCCCAGCGGCAGTGACCGCCTGGCGGAAGCGGTACGTTCCTTCCCTGCCGCCACCCATGTCGTCAATATTCAGGGGGACGAACCTCTCATTGACCCGGCCCTGATTGACAGGCTGGCGGAAGCCCTGGTCTCGGACGAAGCCCTCTCCATGGCCACCGTCGCCTGCCCCATCAGCGCCCGGGAGGATCTGGACAACCCGAACATTGTCAAAGTGGCCCTTGCCCGTAACGGAGACGCCCTGTACTTCTCCCGTTCCGTCATTCCCTATGCCCGCCACCCCCGCGTAGCGCCGCCTTTGCGCCATCTGGGTATTTACGCCTACCGCCGCGACTTCCTTGAAAACTATGTGCGCTGGGCCCCGACCCCCCTGGAACAGACGGAATCCCTGGAACAACTGCGCGCACTGGAAAACGGGGCCAGAATCCGGGTCATCCTGACGGACCACGTCAGTGTGGGCGTGGATACGCCGGAACAGGCGGAACAGGTGGAACAAATCTTATTAAACATACACTAGGAAGCAAATCATGAAATATATCTTCGTCACAGGCGGTGTTGTCTCCTCTCTCGGCAAAGGACTGGCGGCGGCATCCATCGGCACGCTGCTGGAACGCTGCGGACTCAAGGTAACCCTTCAAAAATTCGACCCCTACCTGAATGTGGACCCCGGAACGATGAGCCCGTTCCAGCACGGGGAAGTGTACGTCTTGAACGACGGAGCGGAAACGGACCTGGACCTGGGCCATTACGAACGCTTCGTCCATTGCAGCCTCTCCCGGCTAAACAACCTCACTTCCGGACAGGTCTTTGAAAGCGTGCTGCGGAAGGAACGCCGGGGAGACTATCTGGGAAAAACGGTTCAATACATTCCGCATGTCACGGATGAAATCAAAAACCGCCTCTATGAAGTCACGGAAAAATCAGACGTGGACATCATCATCACGGAAATCGGCGGCACGGTCGGCGATATTGAAAGTCAGCCGTTTCTTGAGGCCATACGTCAGGTGGCCGTTGAAAAGGGCAGACAGAACGTGCTGTTTATCCATGTTCCGCTCATCGTACAGATACCCGGCACGGGCGAGCTTAAAAGCAAGCCCACGCAGCACTCGGTCAAGGAGCTGCTGTCGGTCGGCATCCAGCCGGATATTCTCGTCTGCCGCACGGACGCCCCGATAAGCGACGATATCCGCCGCAAGATAGCTCTTTTCTGCAACGTTGAGCCTGAGTGCGTCATCCAGAACGCAACGGCCTCCACGCTGTATGAAGCGCCGCTGCTGCTCGAGCACGAGGGCCTGTCCGCGGTTGTTTGCCGCAGACTCGGCCTTGATTGCCCCGAGCCGGATCTTGCCGAGTGGAAAGCCATGGTAGGCAGGATCAAGGGAGCTCACCGCGCGGTGAAGATAGCCCTTGTCGGCAAATATGTTCAGCTGCACGACGCTTATCTGTCCGTTGCCGAGTCGCTTAACCATGCGGCGGCGGCAAACGACGCCGTTATGGAGATAAAGTGGGTCGATTCCGAGGAGCTTACGGAGGATAATATCGCGTCCGTACTCGGAGATTGCAGCGGTATTCTCGTTCCCGGCGGCTTCGGAGACCGCGGTATTGAGGGAATGATACTTGCGGCAAAATATGCGCGCGAAAACGACGTTCCGTACCTCGGCATTTGCCTCGGACTTCAGATCGCGGTCATAGAATTTGCGCGCCATGTTCTCGGCTGGAAGGATGCAAACTCTGCCGAGTTCACCGCCGATTCGCAGCATCTTGTTATCGATCTCATGCCCGAGCAGCAGGGCATAACCGCAAAGGGAGGCACGATGCGCCTTGGCAAATACCCCTGCGTGCTCTCGCCCGAGAGTAAGGCTTACGAATACTACGGCGAGGGACTTATTTATGAGCGCCACCGCCACAGATACGAGGTCAACAATGACTTCCGCGAGGAGATCGTTGCGCGCGGACTTCTGCCCGTCGGCATGAGCCCGGACGGCTCGCTTGTAGAGATGGTTGAAAACCCGGCGTGCAAATGGTTCGTCGCGGCGCAGTTCCACCCCGAATTTAAAAGCAGACCGAATAAGCCGCATCCGCTGTTCAACGGCTTTGTAAAGGCGGCACTGGAAAGGTGAATTAAAATGAGAAACTACGAAAAAGAATATATCCAGCGAGTTCAGTTCATCCGCTACGCCGTGCGCGAAAGCGGAGCCGACGGCATAGTTTACGGCAACTCCGGCGGCAAGGATTCCGCGCTTGTCGGCATCCTGTGCAAGGCCGCATGCGAGAACACCGTGGGTGTTATTATGCCCTGCACCTCCGTGCGCAATTACGACATGGATAAGCGCGACGGCGAGACCGTTGCCGCGCAGTATGAGATCGAAACGCGCTATGCCGACCTTACAGCGGTCAAGGCCGCGGAAAAGGCCGTGCTTGCAGGCGTTACGAAGCTTACCGATGCCGCAGAGGCAAACATTGCGCCGCGCCTGAGAATGGCAACGCTCTATGCGATCGCCGCGTCGGAAAATCGCCTCGTTGCCGGAACGGGCAACCGCAGCGAAGCCTATGTCGGCTACTTCACCAAGTGGGGCGACGGCGCACACGATTTTAACCCCATCGACGATCTGACCGTCACGGAGATATACGAATTTCTGCGCTGGCTGAAGGCTCCCGAGTGCGTCATAGAAAAAGCGCCCTCTGCCGGCCTGTTTGACGGACAGACCGATGAGGGTGAGATGGGATTTACCTATAAAGAGCTTGACACTTACCTTGGCGGTGGTAAAATAGACGATGCGGTGCTTGAAAAGATCCAGCGTATGCATGCAAAAAGCGAGCATAAGCGCCGCAGTATACTGACGTTTTGAGGTGCAAATATTTGAAGACTAAGGATATGGCCTACATCGCCCTGATGGCGGTGCTCATATCGGTCTGCTCATGGCTGTCGGTTCCGGCAGCCATTCCTTTTACCATGCAGACCTACGCGGTGTTTACGGCTCTGCTGCTTCTCGGCGGCAGGCGCGGCAGCATTGCCGTCGCGGTGTACATAGCGCTCGGCGCTGTCGGACTGCCGGTGTTCTCCGGCTTTGCCGGCGGTATCGGGAAGCTCATGGGGCCGAGCGGCGGATATATCTTCGGCTTTATGCTCACGGCGCTTTGCTATTGGCTCTGCGAAAGAGTCCTCGGCAAAAAGCTGTGGGTAAAAACAGTGTCGCTCGTCGTGGGGCTTGCTCTGTGCTACGCCTTCGGCACGGTGTGGTTTGTTAAGGTCTATTCCGCGGCAAAGCCCATAAGCTATGCCTCGGCGCTGGGCATGTGCGTTTTTCCGTTCATCGTCCCGGATCTTGTCAAAATGGCGCTTGCGTTTCTGACCGAGCGGGTGATAAAAAAACATGTGAATATCGAGTGAAAAAAGCAGCCCGTCCACGGACGGGCTGCTTTTGCGTGAAATTACGGCGGAGCGAAAGCTGACGTTAGATAACGATACTTTTGAAAACACTGGAAAATCAAGGTTTTTCGAGCGACGGACAAGCAGGGTATTGTACTAAAAACTGAATACGACGCAGAAGCGGCGTTTCTTACTCTCTACATGGGAGAACAGGAACGCCGCTTTTTTCATGCCCTTTGTTACGCAGTAGGGGCAGAAAAAGCCTTGCTACAAGCGATTTTGCGGGCGCGTATCTGGCGCGGCAAGGGATTTATACCTTATCCCCCGAAACCGCGCTTCTACTGCGTAACAAATCCACAGCAAAAGGAGTGATTTACTATGGCAGTTTTCAGAGTGGAACGGAACAAGGGCTACACCGTAATGAGCAACCACCACCTACGCAACAAGGAGCTTTCCTTAAAGGCAAAAGGGCTGTTGTCGCAAATGCTGTCACTCCCCGAAGATTGGGACTACACCTTGAAAGGCTTATCCCTTATCAACCGGGAGAAGATAGACGCTATCCGCGAAGCCATTAAGGAGCTTGAACGCGCCGGGTATATCGTTCGGTCAAGGGAGCGCGACGAGAAAGGACGCTTGCGGGGCGCGGACTATGTGATATTCGAGCAGCCGCAGCCGCCTACGCCGGATTTACCTACATTGGAAAATCCAACATTGGATAATCCAACGCAGGAAAAACCAACATTGGAAAAACCTACGTTGGAAAATCCAACGCAATTAAATAAAGATATACAAAGAACTGACTTACCAAAAAAAGAAAAATCAAATACAGATTTATCAAGTACCCATTCCATTCCTATCCTTTCCCCTAACCCCTCTCCTTGCAGAGAAGCGGCTACGCCGCCGGAACGGAAAGGAACGGAAGCGGCAGCACAGAGCGCAGTTGATATATACCGGGAAATCATCAAGGACAATATCGACTACCACATTCTCAAACAGGACATGAAGTTTGACAGTGACAGGCTGGACGAGATTGTAGACCTCATGCTTGAAACCGTATGCACCGCCAGAAAGCGGGTACGGATTGCGGGGGACGACTACCCGGCAGAGCTTGTGAAATCTAAGTTTATGAAACTGGACGGCGAGCATATCCGCTTTGTGCTTGACTGTATGCGGGAGAACACAACGAAAATCCGCAACATCAAGCAATATCTGAAAGCAGCCCTTTTCAACGCCCCGTCCACTATCGGCAATTATTACACTTCCCTTGTCGCCCATGACATGGCAAGCGGCGCACTGTCACCGAAGAAGCCGCAGTACGGCGACCCGGACTATTATTCATTCAAACCGGGCGAAAGCCTGTAAAACAACAAAAGGAGGATTTTATTATGGCACAGAAAATGACAGGAGCATTGGTATTTGACGAGCGCACCGACCGTTACGACATTCGCTTTGACTTAAACAGCTACTACGGGGGCTTGCATTGCGGTGAGTGCTTTGACGTATTCGTGCGGGGCAAGTGGAAGCCGACCCGGATTGAGTACGGCGACAACTGGTATCTTGTGGGTATCAGAGCCGAGGACTTGAACGGGCTGCGGGTGCGTATCTGACCGCCGCCCCATAAAGAAACGCGAAAGGAGGACGCGAGGAATTGCAGGACGAAGTAAACGAAAAGACCATAGCCCTTTACATCAAGACCGGGAAGCTGACCGCCCAGACGCTCCAAAAGGCAATGAAAGCCATACTGTCAAAGGGCAAAAAGCAGCTTGCAAAACCGCCACAGGGAAAGCAGAGCTTAAAGCAGCTTATGAAGCAGAACGCGGGCGTTTCCAACATTGAGATTACCGAGGGCAATATCAAAGCCTTTGAGAGTACGGCGAAAAAGTACGGTATCGACTTTGCGCTGAAAAAGGACGCAACGGAAAGCCCGCCCCGCTATCTGGTTTTTTTCAAGGGGCGGGACGCGGACGTGCTGACCGCAGCCTTTAAGGAATTTTCCGCAAAAAAGCTGACACAGGAGAAAAAGCCCTCAATCCGAAAGCTGCTCTCTACCCTCAAAGAAGCTGCACAGGGCAGAAACGCGGAACGGGCAAAGGTCAAGAACAAGGACAGGGAGGTATCGCTATGAAGCCGGAAATCAAGAAGCTGCTTATCCTAAATCTCCCGTATCTGCTCTTTGTCTGGCTCTTTGATAAAGTGGGCGCGGCTGTCCGGCTCTCCCCCGGCGCGGACGCAAGCGCAAAGCTGCTACATCTTGGGGACGGTTTTACCGCCGCCTTTTCCAGTATCGCGCCGAGCTTCCACCCGGCAGACTTAGCTTTAGGCATTGCGGGGGCGGTCATTGTCCGGCTGATTATCTACACCAAAGGCAAGAACGCGAAGAAATACCGCCGCGGGACAGAATACGGTTCGGCGCGTTGGGGCGGGGCTGACGACATAAAGCCGTACACAGACCCGGTATTTGAGAACAATATCCCCTTAACGCAGACGGAACGGCTCACCATGAACAGCCGCCCGAAGCAGCCGAAATACGCAAGAAACAAAAATATCCTTGTAATCGGCGGTTCCGGCAGCGGCAAGACCCGGTTCTTTGTGAAACCGTCGCTCATGCAATGTACGTCAAAGGATTTTCCAACGTCGTATATCGTCACTGACCCGAAAGGAACACTGATTTTGGAAACCGGGAAAATGTTACAGCGGTACAAATACCGTATCAAAGTGCTAAATACGATTAACTTCAAAAAATCCATGAAATACAATCCCTTTGCCTATCTGCGGAGCGAAAAGGACATTTTGAAGTTAGTCAATACCATTATCGCCAACACCAAAGGCGACGGGGAAAAATCCGGCGAGGATTTCTGGGTGAAAGCGGAAAAGCTCTACTACACCGCGCTAATCGGCTACATCTGGTATGAAGCCCCGGAGGACGAGAAGAACTTCACGACGCTGCTTGAGATGATAAATGCGTCGGAAGCCCGCGAGGACGACGAGGATTTCCAGAACCCGGTTGACCTCATGTTTGAACGTCTGGAAGAAAAAGACCCGGAACATTTTGCAGTCAAGCAGTACAAAAAATACAAACTGGCGGCGGGTGTTGTATGCTCTAAAAGACTTCTTAATCAAGCAGTTGGGAAGTCTCTTAGAACACACAACCTAAAACCGAAGAAAGGAGCGCAAGTTATGAGAAAAAACGAGAAAATCACAGCTCTGTACGAACGACTGAGCCGTGATGACT
>OHGW01001013.1_pt1 | contig 11519 bp, 5 predicted proteins | sample 1567821 | NCBI WGS metagenome assembly OHGW01 (sample SAMEA3879572, study PRJEB24766) | human gut metagenome | biome: human-associated habitat; feature: feces | place: USA | collected 1985/1987 | reverse complement strand
CGCGGGAATTCGAATCCCGGACACCCTGATTAAAAGAGCCCACCGGGCAGAACACTCTGACTTTAGAAGTTTCGAGTTTTCGCTATTTTTGTGCAAAGCATCGTGACTTTCCGCCCGGAAATTTCTGCACCCTTTGTCGTATTTTGCAAGTCAGAGTACCCATTGCAACCCTTGAAACCGTGCAAAAACAGTGCAGAAACCGTGCACTTACTCTGGGACAAATGAAAAATGATGATTTTTGATCCATGACTTGGTGGCGATTTGAGTGACCACAAAGGTATATTTGATATATAGGAAGAAGAATGCCCACTCGTCTGAGGAGTTCTCAGGGGAGTGGGCATTTCTGTATAATGGCATTTTGTATATGTCACTTGCCACTTTTAGCATGGAGGTTGCCATTTGGGGAAAGAAGTTTCTGCTTTTTTATATGGCAAGTTTCCGCACTTTCCGCATTACTTTCCACACTTTCCGTACAACTCCGTGGTGCTGTCCGCGGTCTCTGGCGGCTGCTTTTCTCCACAAAGCATGACCTTGGCAGAGAAAACGCCATTCTGATGGGTAAATGTGCTTGCACCGCCGGTCTTTTCTGCAATATGCTGGACAGACTGGATGCCGATCCCGTTTTCCTTTCGCTTGGACGAGCGGAAGAGCCCGCTTTTTTCGTTGACTTCACCGTCAAATGCGTTTTCCACTTCGACCAAAAGAAGCCGCTCGGCATGGACATACGCGGTGACCTCGATCTTGCGCCGGGCGGGTGCGGTGCGCAGGCTGGCTTCGAATGCGTTTTCCAGAAGATTAGACAGCACCAGACACAGATCGATCTCGTCCACAGGAAGCACCTGTGGTAAGTCGAGTTTGGCACAAAAGGGAACACCCTCACGCTTTGCAAGGGCACAATAATAGCCGACAACACTGTCCGCTGCACGGTTTTCGCAGAAATTCATATCCAGATCCGGGATCCGGGAGACCGTTTTTGCAAGGTAAGCCTTCAGGTTATCCAGATCTCCTGCCTCGGCCAGTGCGGAGATCTGATTCAGCTGGTGGCGCATATCGTGCCGCGCCTGCCGGGCTTCTTCAATGGCGGCTTTCAGGCTTTCATAGCGCTGCTGCTGCATGGAAAGAAACTGGTTTTCCTGCTGCAATCTCGCATTCCGGTTAAGGCTGTTTGCCATCAGCAGAAAGATCGCATTGAACATGAACATCAGAAACAAAAGCGCGATGCTCATAACGATGTAGACCTGCAAGACCCGCCCTATACGGAGCGTTATCTGGTAGCGCGGGGTTATAAAAAGGTTCAGCAGGATGAACACCAGCGGCAGTACCCAGAACACATACCACGTCTGCGCAAAATTGTCATCCTCCACCATCGCGCGTACTGCGTGGGTGGCGGGATAATAGGCTGCGGCAGTGATCAGCCAGCAGACCGCATTATAAAAGATGCAGGCGCCAAAGCAGAACCACGGCTTGTCCGGCGGCAGCTGCATCCGGATCACGATTGCCGTGCCGACGGCCCGGGACAGGCTGTTCAGGCACGCAAATACCGCGCAGACCGCAAGCGCGATGGTTCCGGATTTCCAGAGAGAGAGCCGCAGCGTTTTGAGATACAGGAAAATTGTCACAATCGTTATGAGCAGCAAGGGGAACGCGGTCGAGAGACCGAAATGATAGCAAAACAGCCCGCCGCCAAGGCAAAGCCCGAACAGCAGCGGCACCTCCCATACCGCAAGCTTTGCGGAAGACTGCTTCAGATAGGAGCGCACCGGAAAATACGCGAGCAGCAGGCCGGGAAACACAACGGTAAGCTCCAGGATCGGGCGCAGAACATCCTTCAACCCACACGCCCCCTTTGCAGCAGAAATTCCATAAACGCCTGTCGGGCGGCTTTCAAAAGCTCCTGACTGACATAGACCTGGCTGCCGTCCGTCATACAGAAGGCGGCAGCCTGAAAATCGGCAGCATTCTCCATATTGATGATCGTACCGCGGCCACAAACAAAAAAGCGCGGGTCCTTTTTGAGCGGCTCTGTGAACGCCTTGAAACTCTGGCGCATGGCAAGCGTTTTGCCGGCAGTGGTGCGGATATTGATGATGTGGGCGAAATGCTCGGCGGATATGATATCACGATAGCGCAAATGGATGTCGCTGCCATCCACCTTCACCGTCAAAACCGGCTCCGGGCGGGGGAGTTTTGCGAGCATTTCATCCAACAGACCGGACAACTCGGCCTCTGAAAAGGGCTTGACCAAATAATGAAATGCCCGTACCTGAAACCCCTCGAGTGCATGGTCTGTCGAGGTGGTGGTAAAAACCAGAAGACAGTCTGCGTCTGTTTTCCGAAGTTCCTTTGCCGCGTCCATGCCGCTTAAACCATCCATGTAAATATCCAAAAATGCGGCGGTAAAGCGCTGCGCTTCTTCTGCCGCCAGAAAAGCTTCTCCGCTGTCAAATTCTAAAAGCTCTGCTTCTGTACCGCGCTGGCGCAGCTGCCGTGCCAAGCGCTCCTTCAGCAGCGTGCGCTCCGTACCAAGGTCATCGACGATCGCAAATCTCATGCTGTACCAAGAAGCTATTGTTATAGCTTCCAACCTCCTTTATAAACTCTTTCATCCTGATTATAGCACAGTTGCCCGGTTCTGTCGCAGCAGAAAACGGGATTTCGTGACGGAAACCGGGCTTTCGTGCCAAACAGCTTGAAACAGCCGTATCCGCCCGTATACTAGAGACAGAGAACCTCAACAACGGCAGAAGGAAGGAGGCACGCTGTGTACCGAATTGCCGTGCTGACAAACAGCAGGGCGCAGGAAGCTTTTTGGGCAGAGCAGATCTTGCAGTTCTGCGCCGAGCATTGTTTATTTCCCAAAATGGACTGTTACCACGATCAGGAAAGCTTTTTTGAAGCCGCGCGCTGCGAGCCGCTGACAAATGCCGTGATCGCCCTGCCGGGGGTGGATGGATTGAATGCAGTAGAGCATCTGCGCGCGCTTTGTCCCCAAACACGTGTTATCTGGTGCAGCGATCTGGATTTTTCGCTCCATGCCTTCCGGCTGCGTGCAGACTACTTTCTGCTGGAGCCGGTGACCGAAGCCGCCTTGCGGCAGGGATTCCGCATCTGGCTGGATGGAAAAAAATCAGGCGGAGCAGCACTGGTCTGACCGCAACGAACACAACAAGGAGAACGGTTTATGAAAAAGAGAAACATCGTCCATTCTGCGTTAAGCCTGTCGCTGACCGCAGCATTGTGCCTTTCCATGGCCGCCTGCGGCGGTACGCAGACGCCCGCAGACAGTGTCGCCGCTTCTCAGCCCTCTGCACCGTCCGCCGTGGTGCAGCCCTCTGCTGCGGAGACGACCTCTGCGGCACTGCCTGTGAAGGCCTTGAACCCCAAGCAGGTGGAGGAAAACCCCTACATGGCCAAGAGCGATGCAAACATTCATCACGACGGCTACAACACAGATTCAACGGATGAGATCCTGCCGCTTGCGATCTATCCCGAGATCAACGTTTCCTATGAGACAACGAATGCAAATGCTTCTCCCGCTATCTATTTTGACAGCTACGGCCATGCCGTTGTGCCGCTGCTGGGCGGCATCGCCATCCGCGACCTGAACGCCGAAGAAACAAAAACGCTCGGCTATTTCTCGCCAAAGAAGCATGACGGCGGCGGTTACGTTATCCAGAGCTCCTATACCTTCCTTGACGAATCCAACCGCATCGTCTGCCCCACGAGCAACAACCATGTGCTGATGCTCCGTGCAACAGATGAAAACGGCAATGTGCTGCCCGAATTTGAGAAGGTGCTGGACATTGATATCAAGGCTGCCGCCGAAGCCGCGCTTGGAAAAGAGCTGACGCAGAATCTTTTGTCCGTGGTCTTTGATTATGACGGAAACCTCTGGTTTGCAACGGGAGGCTTCCGCATTTATCCGCAGCGCCAGCAGCAGGGCGTCATCGGCTATATTGCCCGTTCTGCCATTGATGCGATCCTGAACGGCGAGCAGACAGACCTTTCAAAGGCTGTCTTTGTCTACGAGCTGACCCCCGGCGAGGGCGCTGAAAACGGCATCGCCGCCTCCAAGGACGGTGCGGTGGTCCTGACCAACCAGAACTGCTATCTTCTGCGCGCAGAAGAAGGCGTAGACGTTGTATGGTGCACGCCCTATGAGAGCGCGGGTGCAAAGGTGAGCGGCGAAGGCGATAAGACCACCGGCGGCGGTCTTGCATGGGGCGGCGGTTGCTCGCCCACGCTGACACCGAACCTTGTGCTGTTCACCGACAATCAGGATATCGTAAACCTTCTTGCGCTCGATATGAAGACCGGCGAGGTCGTGGCAAGCGCCCCGGTGCTGGATGACCTGCCCGAGGGCTATCAGGTAGCCGTTGAGAACTCTGCCATCGTCTATGACGACGGCAATGGCACCGTCAGCACCATCGTCTGCAACTGGTTTGGCGCGGGCAATGCAGGTCTGGCGGACCCCAACAACGACTCCTCCATCCAGAGCTACGCTAATATTTACGACCAGAACTGGCTCATGAAGGGCAACGTTATGATCGCCCCCGGCATCGAGCGCATGGACACCGTAAAGACCGCAAACGGCTACGAGATGAAGAGCATCTGGAGCCGGAACGACCTGAGCGACACTTCCATCCTGAAGCTTTCCACCGCAACGGGCTATATCTACGGCTATGTGCAGGATGTGACCACCGGGATGTGGCAGTACATCATTCTGGATTTTGAAACTGGCGAGACTGTTTTCACGATGGATGTTTCCAACAAGTACGGCTATAACAACATGGCCATTGGAATGTATGCCGGCAACAGCGGCAATGCGCTCTACTGCCCGACAGGCTATCTGGAACTGCTTCGTTTGCAGGACCGTTTCGTTTATCTGCCCGAAATGCCCTACCGCAAGGTCGATCTTGATCAGGCAGCAAGAAATGTCCTCTCGCAGGAACAGTTTGCGCAGGACGGCGGCGAAGGCACCGTTGCAAGCTGGCGCAACACTGTGACCGTCCGCAACGTACATCCCAACACCACGGTAGCTTTCCGCATGAATAACCTGTCCGGCAGCACCTCCGGTCTGACCCTCTACGCCTATGGCGTGGACGGCAAGCTGGCAAAGGTCGATCCTGCACTGTGGTCGATCACAGACGAGGACGGCAAGGCTGTAACGGAACTTACCGCCGGTACGCTCTATGAGCTGCGCGTGACCGTCGCCGATGGCGGCGCTCTTGACCTGAGCGAGACGGAAAAGGAGATCAGGCTCTCCGTTGTACTCGGAAAATAAACATAAAACGCCCGCCCACCGTGTCCAAATCTCCACGGTGAGCGGGCGTTCCGCTTCCTTTTGAAGGCAGACCGCAAAGCCTATCAAGATCAAAAGCAGGTTCAAAAGCTGGGAAACCAGCGTGGCGATGGCAGCACCGGTAACGCCCATAGCGGGGGCACCCAGCTTTCCGAAGATGAGCAGATAGTTCAGCCCGGTGTTCGCCGCTACCGCGCCAAAACTTGCCCAAAAGGGGACAGCGGCGTGTTCCTTGCAGCGCAGCCATGCGGACAGGACGGTGCTGACCGCCATGGGCAGATAAGAGAACGCCACGATGCGGAAGTACCCCGCCCCCACACGGAGGATGGCGTCATCTGCCGTATAAAGTCCCAAGACCTGCGCCGGGAAGCCCCCTGCCGTCAGCAGAAACAGTGCTGCCAACACACCCCCGCAGACAAGGCTTACATCCAAACTGCGCCACGCCTCAGTGTGCTCCTCCGCACCCAGAAACTGTGCGATCAGAATACCGGCAACCGTGCCGACTGCGCCGGACATCACGGAGAAAATAAGAGTGAAGTTACTGCACAGTCCCACGGCTGCAATACCGGTTTCGCCCAGCTGCCCAATCATGATCTGATCCACGATAGAAAAGGAGGCTTGCAGCATTCCCTGTAAGGTGACCGGAATGGCGATTTTGCAAAGGGTCCTCATAAAGTCTGACATGGCAGCCTCCTTGTGCTTTCCCGTTCCACCAGCTCCACCGGCAGAACGATGCCGGCATCGCAGGGGTGCCGTCCCGCAGGGCTTCAAGGCGGCGGATGCCCTGTCCCTGCAAAAATCGCATAAATTCCAGCGCATAGTGGTCGGATACCGCAAATACCGCCGTGATTTTTTCAGAAGAAAGGCGGGGAAGGTTCTCACTGTAAAACGCCATTCTCTCCCTTGCCGCAGCAGGGACCTGCCAGAATAAAGTTTCTCCCGGCGCAAAGGCGCTGCGGAAACCGTCTATCCGCTCCTTGTCCATTATACCGTTTTTATCAGTACATTCCACCACTTTATGCAGTCACATGGGTGGCATTCTCTTTCACCGAATTGATCGTATCCATCAGTTCACTGCCTGTTTTGCCATCAAACAGGCGGGTAAACAGAATGGGCTGGTCAAAGGGTGGTTTCATCAACACCGCTTTGCTTTCCACATAACCGTTCTGCTCGATGTAATGAATGACCTTCTGCACGAACGCGATCTGCTTTGCATTCAGCGATTCGTCATTGATAAATTTTGAAAATGCCTGCATGGCAGCATCGTGGTCCAGCTTTGCCACTTTACGCACCAGCAGACCAAAGGGCGTATCCCGAAACTCCCGCGTATAGTCCTCTTTGCTGCCCAGCTCACAGGTGAAGATATGTTCCAGCTCGGTATAGTCGCCCCGGGAAAGTGGAATGTTCTGGGTCAGCTTGTGGATGGCCAGCGTATCGCTGCGGTGCTCCATGATGTAGCGGTTCACACGTTCCCGGTACTCGCCGAAATCGTAGCCGGAATCCAGCGTTTTGCCCTCGGTCTGTTCCAGTACCGGGTCGGCAAGGGCCGTGTAGACAGGCTTTTGCCCTTCTACACCGTCCACCAGAAACTTGATAAGCTCCCGCAGCTCCTGCCGCATTTCCTCAAAGCGGAGCAGATCATGCGAGGTCAAAAATTCGTCTGTCTGCACCTCCCGGATGAGGGGCAGCTTTGCCTGCACCTGCGGGATGGTAGCCTTCCCTTCCAGCAATGCCGCTGTGCTGCGCAGCTGTTTCTGGGCGCGGCCCAGCCCCGGCAGACCTTCCAGTTCACAGAGCAGCAAGCCATACACAAAGTTATCGAACCGCTTGGCGGCTTCATCTTTGTCGTCCAGCGAGATGAGCGGTGCCACCTCTTTCATCAGAGTACCCTTGTCCGTTTCGGTCAGGCTGACAAAGGCTTCCGGCTTTTGATAGTGTTCCACGGCCTGTCGGTGCAGCCGCACGGATACCAGCTCCGGATTCAGCGCTCCCACTTCGGCACGGCAGGTTTCTGTTAAAATTTTACGCCAGTTCTGGTATTTTTCGTCCGCATAGGCTCCATCCTGCAGCGCGGCGGCAATGCGCACCTGCTTGCAGAAAATGCTCTCGGACAGGCTCTTGGTGTCCGCGCTCTCGTAGCCGTTGGGTTTCTGACGGAAAAATTCAAAGTTGCCGCAGTAGTCGAAGATCAGAAAACGCCGTTTGCCCGTATATTCGCCGTCGATGGCATCCACGCAGACAAGGGATGGGCAGAGCCGCGTACCACGGCCGATCATCTGCCAGAACTTCGTTTTGCTGCGCACTTTTTTGAAGAACACCAGATTCACGCACTCCGGTACATCGATGCCCGTGTCCATCATGTCCACCGAAACGGCAATGAAAGGCGGCTTGTCCGGCTGTTTGAAATCGTCAATGATGGACTGTGCATAGGCGTCGTCGCAGACCACCCGCTGGATGAAGCCGGGATACTGCTGTTCCAGCTGCGGATACAGCTTGCAAAACCGCTCCCGGATGAACTCCGCATGGCGCTTGTTCTGGGCAAAGATGATGGTTTTGCCGATGCGGTCGCCGCCCGCCGTCTGGATGCCCCGTTCCATCAGGTCTTGCAGCACCGTGTCCACGGTGTTGGCGTTGAAGATGAACTTATTCAGCTTTTCGGACGGGATGAAGCTGGGCAGGGTATCGTCCTCGGCAAAATCATCCTCGTAGCGGGCCTTGTCCTCCGGCGAAAGCTGGTCGTAGTGGATGCCCTCTTCTGTGAATTTCGTCTTGACCTCGTAGTTGTAGTAAGGCACCAGCACATGGTCGGTGTAGACCGCCGTATCGTAATCGTAGGCGTAGGTGGGGATGCCATGCTCCATCTCGAAAAAGTCGTAGGTGTTGCGGTCTACATCGGTTTTCGGGGTGGCGGTCAGACCCACCAGAATCGCATCGAAATAATCAAAAATGGCGCGGTATTTCTTGAAAATGCTGCGGTGGCTCTCGTCCACGATGATAAGGTCAAAGTGGGCGGGCGAAAACAGCGGCACGCCGTCCTTGGTCTTGGCGTTGTCGATGGCGTTGAGCATGGTGGGATAGGTGGAAAACACGATGCGCGCGGCCTTATCGTCCTTGGAGGAGCACAGATTGCACAGCGACTGGTCGGGCAGATACTTTTTGAAGTCGTCCTTCGCCTGCTTGACCAGCGCAGTGCGGTCCGCCAGAAAGAGCACGTTGGTCACATGACCGCCCCGGCTCAGCACATCGGTCAGGCTGGATGCGGTGCGGGTCTTGCCCGTGCCAGTAGCCATGACCAGCAGATTGCGCCGGAAGCCCTGCGCGATGTGGGCGCAGACTGCCCGGATGGCGTTTTTCTGATAGTAGCGGTCGGTGATTTTGTCATCAATTTCGATGGTGTCCAGCGGCTTTTTCTCGGTGCGGCGGTTCATCAGCTTTTGCAGATCATCCTTGCAGAACACGCCGCTCACGGCACGCTGCGGGCCGCTCTGCTCATCCCAGAAATAGGTGGTGTAGCCGTTGGTGGTAAACAGCATCGGACGGCGGCCAAACTTCTGCTCCAGACAGTTTGCATAAAGCTGAGCCTGCTTGCGCCCGATGTTGGGGTCTTTGGTGCTGCGCTTGGCTTCAATGACCGCCAGCGGCAAGCCGTCCTTGCCCATCAGCAGATAGTCCGCATAGCCCTTCTGCCCCAGCACGCCGTTCATGTTGTCCACTTCGTACTCGGTGCGCACATCGGCGTCCGGCCCGGTGAATTTCCAGCCCATGGCCTTGAGGTCGATGTCGATGATCTTCCGCCGCGTCTCGGCCTCGGTCAGGTCGGCGGCGGTGAAACTGCGGCTCTGCTGGTTCTGCTGTTTGCTGGCCGTGTATGCCGCCGAAAGGCTCTCCACCTGCTTGCGCAAGGCTTCCAGTTCAGCGTCTTTCTGGGTCAGTAAACTTTCCTGCTCCCGGATCTTCTTTTCGTCCAGTGTTACCTTTTCGCCGGGGATGGCTGTTTCATCAAAGGAGCGCTCCACATAGTCCGTGCCGTAGCAGTAATCCACCCACTGGATGAAGTCGAACAGCCCCCGCAGGCTGAACACTGCATCCGCCGCCGACACGCTATGCCCTGTATGTACCGCCAGATTGCCCGCCTTCACGATGCTGGGCAGCACGCTCCACACATTGCGGTCCACCGCGAACCGGAAGCTCGGCTCATGCAGAAGGGATTGCAGGTTGTCCTTGTAGGGCATCGTGATGGTCTTATCTGCCGCATACACCCACTTCACCGCCAGCTCCAACGCCTTCCGACACCCCACCGCGCACATCGCCGGGGAGGTGGAGAACACTTTCTCGGCCTCGATGGCAGCAGATGCGAAGAGGGAGTATTCGGGGTGGGTGGAGAGATAGGAGAAGTTGGACATGGGAGACTCCTTTCTGGTTTTTATGAAAATATTTAAACACTATTTTTCCTATCAGAAGCACTATTATACTGGAGATATATAGTACCCTCCTCTAAATGCTCTGGAGGATCAGAAGTTCCAGTCAAAATTTTAGGGGTGTGCTTCTTTAAATCTTCAATTTCTTTCCGCATATTGGATATTTCGACATTTGCGCCCAAATTCTCATTAAGCATATTTCCGCGCACCCAACCGACAGCCGGATAATCCCGTATAGCAGCATTTATTGCTGTGGCAACATTTGCCTTTAGGTCAGATATTCCGGAGTGGAATTTGACAAGTTTCTTGGACTTCAACACCTTATCCCGAAATTCATTGAATTTTTCTCTTGTAGTATCTGTTCGATCATGCTTATCAAACGGCAATTTTTCCGGATGGTCAAAAACAAATGCCATTACTGGAATCCCATTTTGGATAGCATAGTCGTATTCTTTTTCTGTATATCCAACCCCGTCATCATCCAGTGAACCATATCGTCCGCCTACAATCAAAATATAATAATCACAATCGTCCAGCATCTTCTTGATATAGTCCATCTGGCTCATATTGCTTGATGGAAATTGTTCCATTCCAACAGGAATACAGTTATTGTCAAGCAAACATTGTGTCACAGCCGCCCGCTCATCTTTCAAATCCTCGTAGGTAGAGCTGATAAAAACCTGATATTTCTTTTTTAAATCTTGCATAAATCCTCGCATTTCTTCTTTCACAGAGCAAACTCCTTCCGTCTGCTCACTTCGTTCGCATCCACCTCCCTCAAGGAGGGAGGCTTTCCGCAACCGCAACGTCAAAGGCTCCCTCTTTGAGGGGGCTGTCGCCGTCAGGCGACTGGGGGAGTTACCCAAAATCAGTGCCTTTTTCATCAATTCCAACTTTTCAAGGCTTTGCTGTACGGTCTGCTTCTGCTGGTCTACATACTCCACAAAGGCAGCAAAGCGATTTTGGAGGGAAAGCGGCGGTACAATAACATTTAGTTCACTTAAAATTTTAAGATTGATATTTTTCTGTGCAACTTGAGGTGCTTGTTCATCCAAAATCTTTTGAAAAAATGAAAACCAGTAGTGGATGAAAAGTTCATTCGTCATGTTTCTGGAAATAAAACCAACAACACTATCTGGAAAGCACGCATCAAAAGTCAAAATACTTGTCTGTGCTATATTTGCCGCAATGGTGATACATAGCGTCCCCTTAGGCCACATTTTGCTTTGAGCAAGTCCTTTTTCGGAATAAGTGCTGTTAAACGATGTGATATATGTCTTAGCATTGGCAACTTCGCCTGTTTGAATTAACGGATATGGCCCGCCAAGTAACTCAGGAGAATTTCTTGGACGCGCTTTAGATACTCCTCGATTAAGCTCCCCTAACTCCGATAAAGGCTTTATTTCCCAATCCATAGTATTCTTTACCGGGTCTCCAAACATCTCCACAAACCGTGCCTTTACCAGTTCGTCCAGTTTAGCAAGCTGCTGCTTGCGGAGAGAAATCAACTGCTCTAACTTTTTGAATTTCTCTGCAATCTTCTTTTGCTGCTCAATGCTTGGCACGGGGATTTCTGCATTCATTAAGTCTTTTGTGCCTAGTCTTGGCATTTTTGCACCAGCGGTTTTCGATACTGCCCAAGTGACAAAACTATCTGACCGAAGAAAAGCTGCTAAATAATCTTTATTTAACACACTGGCATCAGGGCGAAGCGGAAGCAATTCGGATGTGGAAAATCCATCTTTTTGGGGGAGAACAACCTTGTTCAAATTAGGACGGAGCTTTGAATACAAAACATT
>OHGW01001003.1_pt1 | contig 11577 bp, 11 predicted proteins | sample 1567821 | NCBI WGS metagenome assembly OHGW01 (sample SAMEA3879572, study PRJEB24766) | human gut metagenome | biome: human-associated habitat; feature: feces | place: USA | collected 1985/1987 | reverse complement strand
TGCTCTACCAACTGAGCTATTTCCGCAGGTCTTTTTTTGTAGAACGGGTGCAAAGATAAGGAGTTTCCCCGTTACAGCCAAATTTTTTACATAGAAAATGTTACAGTTTTATTAGTTCCTCACTTGCAAAGAAGTGCCGGACACAGTGACTTTATAATGTTTCAGATACTCTGTACCTTCCCCCGTAGGAAATCCGCCACTACTCAAATTATATTTGGTATGGCATTTAGGACATTCTGCTGTCCCCAATCCATCTTCCAAGACCTCTACCGAAACATTACGACTGGCCTCCACCGGACAAGCAGCATCATAAGCAACATAAGTATTCCCCTCTGAGAAAACACTCTGCCCGATAATCAATCCCGCATAGCCTACCGGCAGTCCATTTACATTCTTCTCTATCTTCAGAAACTGACCGGAAGTCGTAATCTTATAATAAGGAGACTGTGAAAGACTACATGAAAAATTAAAGGTAACGGAAGGAATGCTCGATTCGTAGGAATCACCACAACCGGTGACACACAACCAAAGCATTCCTATGACTATACAGAGTTTCCGCATACAATATCGTATTTATCGACCAAACAAAGCTTTTTCAGCTACTTCCATTCCATGAAAATTGAAACCATCTACCACTTCCTGCATCAGCGCCGAGATTTCATCGTTACAGAGATTACCGATACTTCCCTCATGTGTGTGATGCACTTGCTTGCTGTGTGAGAAGTTTCCGGCTTCAATGTCCAATCCCACTTTCTTATAAGCATCCCGGAAAGGCATACCTTCGCGTGCCAAGCGGTTCACTTCTTCCACACTGAAAATAAGCAGGTATTTATCATCGTCGAGGATATGTTTGTTTACCTTTATCTCATTCATAATATAGGTAGTCATCTGCAAACAGTCTTTCAACTCTTGGAAAGCAGGCAAAAAGACTTCCTTAATAATCTGCAAATCCCGGAAATAGCCGGACGGCAAATTATTGGCAATCATCATGATCTGTTGTGGCAATGATTGCAGTTTATTGCATTTAGCACGCGTCAGTTCAAAGACATCCGGGTTCTTCTTATGGGGCATAATGCTGGAACCTGTCGTGCAATCATCAGGCAGCTTCACGAAACCGAAGTTCTGACTGTTGAACATACAAGCATCAAAAGCCAGTTTGGAAATAGTTCCGGCAATACTTGCCAAAGCAAAAGCTACATTACGTTCCATCTTGCCACGCCCCATCTGGGCATAAACAACATTATAGTTTAAAGAGTCAAAGCCCAACAAACGTGTTGTCATCGTACGATTCAATGGGAATGAAGAACCATACCCGGCAGCCGACCCTAAAGGATTACGATTACACATCTTGAATGCTGCCTGCAAAAAGAGCATATCATCCACCAGACTCTCGGCATAAGCGCCAAACCACAATCCGAAAGAAGACGGCATAGCTATCTGCAAATGAGTATAACCCGGCATCAGCACATCTTTAAAACGCTCACTCTGGCATATCAGCACATGAAACAGTTGTTCCACAGCTTCAGCAATCTCCTTAATCTGCGCACGCGTGAAAAGTTTCAGATCGAGCAACACCTGATCGTTGCGCGAACGACCACTATGTATCTTCTTACCTATATCACCCAATTTACGCGTCAGCATCAATTCTACCTGCGAGTGTACATCTTCCACTCCTTCTTCTATCACAAACTCCCCTTTCTCGGCAGCCGCATAGATATTTTTCAGTTCTTCAAGCAAAAGAGCCAGCTCTTCCTTCGTCAGCAGACCGATACTTTCGAGCATGGTGATGTGAGCCATAGAACCTACCACATCATGTTTAGCCAGATAAAGGTCCATCTCGCGATCACGTCCTACCGTGAAGCGTTCTATATCCTTATTTACCTGAACGGATTTCTCCCAAAGTTTCTGAGCCATTTATTTAGTGATTAATGGTTAGTGATTAATAGGGTATTATCGACAGCATATCCGCCATCTTTTCCAACCCTTCTTGCAAAGGTTTCTGGACCATACCTTTCATGAAAGGATTCAGTTCCAAGCCAATGGTCAATTTCAGTTTACATTCTGTTTCTGTTACCGGAACAATCTGTATCCACAGATTGAAGGGCAGTGGTGAAGTAGTTGTGGCAAACTTAATACACTTGCATGGCTCTTTCTCTACTATACTCAGCGCTATTTTACCCACGGGAGCTACTTCTATCATCATACTCTCCGAGTCAAAACTCAAGTTCTTTACTTTATCCTCCGGCAAGCTGTCTTTAAGCTTCTCCAGATTATTCAAATCAGATAGTTTCTCATAAACAGCCTCCTGTGAGGCAGGTATAGTTTTTACACTACTTTCAAATTTTGTCATATTTTGATTCTCTTTAAAAGACAAAAAAAGAACTATCCGGACAGAAACTATCCGAATGGCCCTTTTATCATATTAATTATTTTATAGTATAAACCGCCGTTACTTTCCAGCATCCCAATGTGCAGGGTCCTTACGCCATTCGTTCAGCGTTGCAATATCATCTTCTTCGATGTAACCCGTACGAAGTGCAACATCCAGAACCGCTTCATAATTCGTCAACGTCACCAAAGGAACTTTGGCATCCTTGAATGCTTTTTCTGCAACCGGGAAACCATAGGTATAAGCTGCAACCATACCGATTACTTCACATCCGTCGCGACGAATAGCTTCTACAGCCTTCAAGCTACTTCCACCTGTAGAAATCAAATCTTCAACCACCACAACTTTCATACCCGGGCGAAGCTCTCCTTCGATCAGGTTTTCCAATCCATGGTCTTTCGGGGTAGAACGTACATACACAAACGGCAAATTCAGCGCATCGGCAACTAAAGCCCCCTGAGGGATAGCGCCTGTTGCTACGCCGGCAATTGCATCCACCTGCCCGAAACGTTCCAATATCAAACGGGTAATCTCAATCTTTACAAAATTACGCAAAGAAGGATAAGAAAGTGTTTTGCGGTTATCACAGTAAAAGGGGGATTTCCATCCGGAAGCCCATGTAAAGGGATTTGCCGGTTGTAGTTTAATCGCTTTTATCTTCAGCAACTTCTCTGCGAATAGTTTTTCTAAAGTTCTCATAACTAAATTAGCTATTTATAGTAAATATGGCACAAAAATACAGAAACAGAACGAGAATAAAAAAAAGAATAAAGAGATTTTTCACTCAAAGTCGTCATTTTCGTCAGAAAGTTGTATACAATGACGAATATCTTTCATTTCAAAACCCCGACTCAGGGCAAAACGCTTCAATTTTCCATTCAACTCATACTCATTCTCCGCATGTATGCTTTTCCTTTTTGCAGTCAGCAACCTATCTAAAATAGACAAGTATTCTTCTTCATCTATTTCATTCAAGAACTGCCGGCATGTATTATAAGGAACTTTCTTCAATTGCAGTGCCTGCGCAATTTTCACTTTTCCCCATTTGGCAAAGCGATATTTATCATTCACAAAGGCACGGCAGAAGCGTTCTTCATCAATATATTTTTCATCTACCAACCGCTTGAGAATGCGGTCAATGGCATCATAGGGCAATCCCCAACGTTGTAGTTTTTCAGAAATCTCTGCACGGCAGTGTTCCGCTGCAGAGCAATAGGCAGCTACTTTATTCAGCGCCTCTGTTTCAGTAATATTCGTCATTTTTCGGCTATTACAAATCGATCATTATGAGAAATGTCCTTTTGGAGTCGGACAGCACGATATCCTGATTCACACAACATCGCTACAGTATCTTTTCCAAAAGCACGGTTAATTTCAAAATAAAGTTTTCCACCGGGCGTAAGCATCTCAAGTCCCAGCACGGCTATGCGACGATAAAAGCGCAAAGGATCTGTATCGGGCACAAACAATGCCAACGAAGGCTCCCAGTCCAGCACATTATGTTCCATCTCTTGTTTCTCAGCTTCAGTAACATAAGGCGGATTGCTCACAATTACATCATAACAGTCCGCCACACAAGGTTCATAGGTTAACACATCGCGCTGTTCGAACCGTACGGATGCCTGCAAAGCCTTACTATTAGTAGCAGCAATAGATAAAGCTTCTCCCGATACATCCCAAGCGGTGACTTGCGACTCCGGTAATTCTTTCGCCAAAGAGATGGCGATACAACCGCTACCTGTCCCAACGTCTAAAACACGAGAAACGGGAGAAAGTTCTTTCAACATCATCTCTACCAGCTCCTCGGTTTCCGGACGGGGAATGAGTACACCCGGAGCCACGCGAAAAGTTCTTCCCATGAAGCGGGCTTCCCCTAAAATATATTGTATCGGTTCAAAATTACGTAAACGGGCAAGAATGCTTTCCAATTCCTGTTCCTCTTTTACGGATAAAGTTATATCTTTGCCCAGATAATAATCCACAGTTTGCTGCCCCAGAATCTCACAACAGATTAATCTGGACAAATTTCCGGCTTCCTGCGTCGTATAACGACCCTGCAGTTTCCGACGGATATAAGAGGCGGTAATATTCATAAATGGATATTTGGGATTCTTTATCAGTTCAATTGACGGGCTTTCCACAGATCATCTCCGTAGCATCTCCGTAGATTCTCCATAAGTTCTCCGTAGGTTCTCCGTAGCAGGTCCGTAATAAGTCCAAGCTATAGGACACGGAGATGATACGGAGATGATACGAACCGGATACAGGTCGGATACAGACTTGACTTGTCCGCACTCCGAATAACGAAGAATCCGTTTTTGGGGTGCAAAAGTAAGAATTATCATAGAAAAATGGCACACATGGAAGAAGAAAAATACATGCGCCGCTGTATACAACTGGCGCGAAACGGACTTTGTAATGCAGCACCTAATCCGATGGTGGGGGCGGTAATCGTATGCGACGGGAAGATCATCGGTGAGGGCTATCATGTACGTTGCGGAAAAGCACACGCTGAAGTCAATGCTATTCGTTCCGTAAAAGAGACCTCATTACTAAAGCGTTCCACCATCTATGTGAGTCTGGAACCCTGCTCCCATCACGGGAAAACTCCCCCCTGTGCAGATTTGATTATTGAAAAACAAATCCCCCGTATCGTCATCGGCTGCCAGGACCCTTTTTCCAAGGTTGCCGGACGGGGCATACAGAAACTGAAAGATGCCGGACGAGAAGTAATCGTAGGAGTACTGGAAGACGAATGTCGACACCTAATCAAAAGATTCATAACCTTTCACACCTTGCACCGCCCATATATCACACTGAAATGGGCAGAATCCGCAGACGGGTTTATTGATTTATGCCGGACCGAAGGAAATCCTGTGATTCTATCCACTCCCTTGACCTCCATGCTGGTACATAAAAAGAGAGCAGAACATTCTGCCATTCTTGTAGGCACACGTACTGCTAAACTGGACAATCCATCTTTGAATGTACGCAACTGGTATGGGCGCTCTCCCATACGTCTCGTCATCGACCGGAAACAGAGTCTGTCTCCTACCCTTCATTTGTTTGACGGAAGTGTACTGACACTCGTCTTTACCGAACACTTTCATGATGCTCTGCCCAACGTGGAATACCTCCCGATAGATTTCCAACAGGACATATTACCTCAGATCATGCAGATATTGTATGAGCGTGGTATTCAATCTCTGTTGGTGGAGGGCGGAAGCGCCTTGCTACAATCTTTCATCGATGCGGGGCTTTGGGATGAAGCGTATGTTGAAGAAAGTCCCAGATCACTGATATCCGGTGTTAAAGCTCCTGAAATGAACGATAAAATTAGTTATGCCAGTGAGCAATCTTTCGGCAGAAGTATACGGCATTACACAGCAACGAAATAGTCCGAATTACCTCATTTTGATGCTTTTTTATCGAGAAAAACAGGGGTATTATCTATAATTTTATATAAAACTTCCCCGGGATGCTGATTATAGAAAAAAATGTTCCTATTTTTGCAACTTGTAAATAAACACTATCTTTAGAAAATGAGAATAAAGTTTTTATCCGTAATACTGAGTTTTTTTCTTATGTCAATTGCCATAAGTTCGTGTCTTGACTCAGATGAAAATTATGAATATAGTTCCGATGCGACGATACGTGCCTTTGGTATTGATAGTATAACAAAAGGCGTATATTATAAGTTTACGATTGACCAGTTGAAAAGAGAAATTTATAATGTAGACTCGCTTCCTATGGGTGCTGATTCCATCATAAAACGTATCTTAATCGACACACTGACGGTAACAGGATGGGTAACTTCAGGTCTGAATGATACTGTATTCAACATGAACGACTCGGTTGACCTGAGAGAACCGATCAAACTAAAAGTACATGCAGCCGACGGAATCACTACCCGCGAATATACCATCAAGGTAAATGTTCACACACAGGATCCGGACTCACTGATTTGGAGAGAGATGCCATCACTGCCCGTTTCTCCGGCTTCCGGAAAACAAAAGTCTGTAGTACTGAATAAAAATTTAATTATCTACACCTCTACTACGACAGCCTATCGCAGTTCCGTAGAAAATCCTGCCAGCCTTCAATGGGGAAGCCCGATCACAATCAACGGTCTACCTTCAGATGCAAAATTAACTTCTATCGTTCATTTCAACAACCGATTATACATCACCACAGAGAGTGGGAAAGCGTTCGATTCCGACAACGGTATTGATTGGGCCGAAATGGATGTGCAAGGAATGCAGATGGTGACATTCGTAGCAGGTATTCCGGAAGACGCCGTAACGGGAAGTAAGAACAAACTTGCCGGCATCTTCACGAAAGATGGCGCCTATTACTTCTGCGCGAGAAATGCAGAAGAAACGGAATGGCAACCGAGTGAAGAGATTGTTCCTTCCGATTTCCCGCTGGAAGGTATATACTCCACTGTATTCACAAATGCAAGTGGCATCAAGCAAACAGTGATAGTGGGCAATACGGAAGAAACAGCCAAAGCGACAGTACCTTGGTCCACAATGGACGGGCTTACTTGGGTTGACATAAATACGCCTTCAGACTTTTTCTGTCCGGTCATGAAGAATCCGTCAATCATGTACTACGGAGGCTTATTCCACATGATGGGTGGAGATTTCAATATAATCCGTTCTTCCCTCGTAGGAATAGCTTGGAACGAAGCTGCCACGAAATTCCGGTACCCGACAAAGATTGAAATAGAAAAGGGTGAAGGCGAAGATGCTAAAGATACGATTAAGTATATAAGTTTATTCAAAGACAAGGGAGATTACTCTCTGACCATTGACGCAAACCATTATATTTGGATTGTATGGAGTAGCGACGGTTCTGTTTGGCGTGGGCGTCTAAACAAACTGGGTTTCAAGCAACAATAATAAAATAGTCAAATTTCCGTTTCCTTATATATAAAAGGAGTAACAAGAAAACGGTATGACTATTATAAGAAATATAAAAATAGTATTTTGCCTGCTCATGTTCCCATTCTGTTGTGCCATGGCACAGGAAGAATATACTTGGGAGATGGGAGGAGCCATTGGAGGAAGTTTTTATATGGGAGATGCAAATAGCAGCACCCCTTTTAAAGACACAGGTATAGCGGGAGGTTTTATAGCCCGGTACTTACTGAATCCACACATGGCAATAAAAGGCAATCTGACAGCCGGCAGGATTTCCGGTGACACGAGAGATTTCAAAAATGTGTATCCGAATGGAGAGTATGCCACTTTCAAACGGACTATAATCGATTTGGGAGCACAGTTTGAATATAACTTTTTGGGATATGGTATCGGTAATACGTACCGGGGTGACCGTCGGTTTACACCTTATATATTAGGTGGATTGGGTTTTACGTTTGCACCAAAGCCTGTAAAGACGGTTTTTACGATGAACATCCCCATAGGAGTGGGAATAAAATTCAAAGCAACCCCACGCATCAATATAGGATGCGAGTTTACGATGCGGTTCAGCCTTAGCGACCAGTTGGATGTTACTCAACGGGAAGGTTTGCAACTGGAAGATCCATACCAGATAAAAGGAAAAGGTTGGAAGAATAAAGACAGTTATGCATTTACCGTCTTTTTCGTCACCTACGACCTCTTCCCAAGATGTAAGGAATGTAACAACTAAAAAAGATGCAATATAAAGAACAAATTGATTTGAGCCGGATACCCCAGCATGTGGCGATTATCATGGATGGCAACGGACGATGGGCGAAGCAGCGCGGACACGAGCGCAGCTACGGACATCAGGTCGGTGCAGAAACCGTCCATGTAATAGCCGAAGAGGCAGCCAGACTGGGCATCAGATATCTGACCCTATATACGTTCTCAACCGAAAACTGGAACCGCCCGACAGATGAAGTGGCAGCCTTGATGAGCCTTCTTTTCGACTCCATCGAAGAGGATACGTTCATGAAGAACAACATCAGTTTCCGGATCATCGGAGATATAGAAAAGTTACCCGCAAATGTACAGACACGTTTATACAATTGCGTAGAAAATACTTCTAAGAATACAGGTATGTGCCTGGTACTTGCACTCAGCTACTCTTCACGTTGGGAAATCACAGAAGCCAGCCGGCAAATTGCCGCCTTGGTGCAGAAAGGAGAATTGACACCCGAACAGATCGACTGCGATTTAATGTCAAAGCACCTGACTACCCACTTCATGCCTGATCCCGACTTGCTGATACGCACCGGCGGAGAAATCCGTCTGAGTAATTACCTTCTTTGGCAATGCGCGTATTCGGAACTTTATTTTTGTGAAACCTATTGGCCCGATTTTCGGGAAGAGGAACTTTGCAAAGCCATTTGCGACTACCAGAGACGGGAACGCAGATTTGGCAAAACCAGTGAACAAATCAGTTAAACTCAAACATATTTAATCAAAAACATAAATGCACTATCGTATTTTCTCTATACTCACAGCGTTTATCTGCCTCTTCGGTTGTGTACTGACAAGTGCGGCTCAAGATGCCAATGGCACCGATAATGATGCAGCAAAACCGGTTATTCTCTATTCGGGAACACCCAAGAAGTATGAAATTGCAGAAATTAAAGTAGAAGGAGTTAAGAACTATGAGGACTATGTACTGATCGGACTATCCGGTTTGTCTGTAGGACAAACGATTACCATACCGGGTGACGAAGTCACTCAGGCTTGTAAGCGTTACTGGAAACATGGTCTGTTCTCCAATGTTCAAATCACCGCAGATAAGATAGAAGGCGATAAGGTCTGGCTTACGATTCATCTGACTCAGCGTCCGCGTGTATCCGATATCCGCTATCACGGCGTGAAGAAGTCAGAGCGCGAGGATATAGAAAGCCGAATCGGTATGATTAAGGGCGGACAGGTGACCCCTAATGTCATTGACCGCGCCAAAACTTTGATTAAGCGCTACTTTGATGATAAAGGCTTTAAGAATGCAGAAGTTATCATCTCGCAGAAAGACGATGTATCCAACGATAACCAGGTGATCGTGGATATCGACATCGACAAAAAGGAGAAGGTAAAAGTACACGAAATCACCATCGTTGGCAATGAAGCGATTGCAACTAAGAAGTTGAAACGCATCATGAAGAAGACCAACGAAAAGAATAAATTGCTCAATCTGTTCCGTACCAAGAAGTTCGTGGAAGAAAACTTCGAGGCAGACAAGCAGTTGATCATCGATAAGTACAACGAATTAGGCTATCGTGATGCTATGATCGTAGAAGACAGCATCAAACCGTACGATGACCGCACCGTAGACATCTTCATGAAGATTGATGAAGGAGATAAATATTATCTGCGTAATGTAACGTGGGTAGGTAACACCTTGTATCCTTCCGAACAGTTGAACTTTATGCTTCGCATGAAGAAAGGTGATGTATACAACCAGAAATTACTGGAAGAACGTACCATGTCAGACGAAGATGCTATCGGTAACCTCTACTATAATAACGGCTATTTGTTCTACAGCCTCGAACCCGTAGAAGTAAATATCGTAGGAGACTCCATCGACCTGGAAATGCGTATTTTCGAAGGCCGCCAGGCTACCATTAATAAGATCAACATCAATGGTAACGACCGTTTGTACGAAAATGTAGTACGTCGTGAACTCCGTACCCGCCCGGGTGACCTGTTCAGCCGTGAAGACTTAATGCGTTCTATGCGTGAAATCCAGCAGATGGGACACTTCGACCCGGAACAAATCAAACCGGATATTCAGCCAAGACCGGAAGACGGAACTGTAGATATAGGTTACGATCTGGTATCCAAAGCTAACGACCAGGTGGAATTCTCTGCCGGTTGGGGACAAACCGGTATCATCGGTAAGTTGAGTTTGAAGTTTACGAACTTCTCTATGAAGAACTTCTTAAACCCGAAAACCTATAAGGGCATCATCCCGCAAGGTGAGGGACAGACATTGACCTTGAGCGGCCAGACGAATGGGCGTTACTATCAGGCTTACAGCATCTCCTTCATGGATCCTTGGTTCGGCGGTAAACGACCGAATACATTGTCTGTCAGCGCTTATTTCTCAAAGCAAACCGATATCAGTAGCAATTACTTGACCAATTCCGGTTATGGTTATGGCTATCCGGGCTATGGCTATGGTTATCCCGGTTATTATGGGGGCGGTTATGGCTATGGTAGCAACTATTACGGCAACTATGGTTACAATAATAGTTATGAGTATGCTTACGACCCGGATAAGTCTATCATGATGTTCGGTTTAGCGGCCGGTTATGGTAAACGTTTGAATTGGCCGGACGACTACTTCCAGTTCATGGCGACGTTGAACTATCAGTTGTATATGATGCATGATTGGGACTATTTCTTGGTTAATAACGGAAATTGCCATAATATCAACTTGGAGTTGATGTTGCAACGTAACTCTATCGATAACCCGTTGTATACTCGTAAGGGTTCACAATTCATGTTGTCTGTAGCTGCTACGCCTCCTTACTCTTTATTCGATGGTAAGGATTATGCGTCGATGTCAAGCTCAGACCCGGATAAGTATAAATTCATCGAGTATCATAAATGGAAGTTCAAAGCGAAGATCTTCTCTCCGTTGGCTCCGTTGACCGTGAAACGTACGCCGGTATTGATGACCCGTGTTGAGTATGGTTTCTTGGGTACTTATAATAAAAATAAGAAGTCTCCGTTCGAGACCTTCTATATGGGTGGTGACGGTATGAGTGGTTACTCCAGTACCTATGCTCAGGAAACGATCGGTTTGAGAGGTTATGAGAATGGTAGTATCGCCGGTAATGGTGGTTACAACTCTTATGGATACGCTTATTCTCGTTTGGCTATGGAGTTGAGATATCCGTTCTTGCTGGAGCCTTCCTCTACGATCTACGGATTGGTATTTGTGGAGGCTGGTAACGCTTGGACTGATTTGAAGAATTTTAATCCGTTTAACTTGAAACGCTCCGCCGGTGTCGGTGTCCGTATATTCTTGCCGATGATCGGTTTGATGGGACTCGACTGGGCTTATGGTTTCGACGAGCCGAATTATGGATCTAATGGTAAACGTAGCGGTAGTAACCTGCACTTTATCATCGGACAGGAATTCTAAAATATAGATCGGGTATAGCTTCGTATGTGGAGACGGGGCACGCCCCGTCTCTACATTTAAATAAATACTTTTAACGAATATTGGTAGGCTGT
>OHGW01001002.1_pt1 | contig 11581 bp, 10 predicted proteins | sample 1567821 | NCBI WGS metagenome assembly OHGW01 (sample SAMEA3879572, study PRJEB24766) | human gut metagenome | biome: human-associated habitat; feature: feces | place: USA | collected 1985/1987 | reverse complement strand
ATGAAGTAGCTGAATTCCTCGTCCGATGCATCGTGCTGCGCATGGCCGTCGCTGCTTCGGTAGGGGACGGAGTAAGTGTCATGCACGAGCAGTATTATATAACCGCCGTCTATGTTCAGCGTCTGCGCCACGCGGTTGTAGAACGCGGCAAGCAGCTCCTCGTTTTCAAGGCCGCATGCGCGCATGGCCATGAGCAGCTTATGCTCCTCGCTTTCCATGACCTGCCGCGCGCTGAATTCAAGGTTGATAATGCTGCGGCCTATCGTGCCGGAAATAGGCTTCTTCAGCAGGGCAAGGAACCGTTCCGATTCATCCTGAACCATTGTCTGAACACTTTCACGGAAGGTGCTTATAACCTTCTTTGATTCATTAACGTAGCAGCCGTGCACGGCGTTTATCCATGTTTTATCCGGCTTGAACCGGCGGCGTATCTCCCGCGCTTCTTTATCGTTCATTATAATTAAACCTCGCATTATTCTCGTTTTGCCAAAAGGCAGATATGATTATACCACAAAACAGCCCTCCTGCGACAGCTTGCAAACGATGCCGCGCTTTGCTAAAATTACAGGCATGGCAACGGAGGAATTTACGGGCATGATATACGTTATGAGCGATATACACGGCAGCAGGCGCCGGTTTGACGCAATAATGGAACAGATTAAGCTGACGGATGAGGATACGCTTTATATACTGGGGGACGTTATAGACCGCGGGGAACACGGCGTGGAGCTTTTGCGGCGCATAAGGGCGGCGAAGAACATGCGCATGATACTGGGCAATCATGAATACATGATGCTGTGCCTGCTGCGCGCGGGCTACGACCCGGCGGACAGGACGCAGGAGCAGCGGCGCGAGCATTGGTACAGAAACGGCGGGGACGTTACGCACAGGGACATAAAAAAGCTGAGCGAAGCGGAGCGGGAATCACTATTTGACTGGATAGACGCGCTGCCGACGGAGCTGGACATAACCGTGAACGGCAGGCGATATAAGCTTGTCCACGCCATGCCGAAGGAGCTTTCTACCTTGCAAAGCGGCCGCAGCTTGGCGAAAAATACTTTTCCGTATGGGACAGGCAGTCCGGAGAGGCGCCGCTTAGCGGCGAATACACAATGATATTCGGTCATACCACCAGCCATCATTATCAGGATGGTTCGCCCATGCGCATATGGCACGGCCCTGATCGCATGGACATAGACTGCGGCTCCGCCTATCCTGACGTGCAGGATAAAAACGCCGAATTCATAGGCCGCCTGGCCTGCATAAGGCTGGACGATATGCGGGAGTTTTATTCGGGGGAGTCGATTTATTGATAAAAACCATTGCGCATATTGCCATTTGTATGATTAAATAGCAGCGGAACAAAACGGCATATATATAGAAAGGAAACAACGACATGATTTTATTGAAAAACGTTCGGCCGTATGACAAGTCGGCGGACGTGCAGGACATATTGATATGCGGCAGGGACATAATAGAGATCGCCCCGAACATAGACGTGCCTGAAAGGCTGATAGAGCAGACGATAGACGGCGGGGGCCTTGTTGCCGCGCCGGGCTATATTGACCAGCATGTGCATATAACGGGCGGCGGCGGTGAAGGCGGCTTTTCCAACCAGGTGCCCCCGCTGAAGCTGTCCCAACTTGTGGACGCGGGCGTGACTACCGTTGTGGGCCTGCTCGGTACGGACGGCACAACGCGCAGCGTTGCCAACCTTGTTGCCAAGACGAAGGCGTTTAACGAGGAAGGCTGGACGGCGTACTGCCTTACCGGCTCATATTGGTATCCGACGCACACCCTTACCGGCTCCGTGACAGACGACATAACGTTTATTCAGGAGATAATAGGTGTGAAGGTGGCAATATCAGACCACCGCGGCTCCGGCATAACGAAGGAGGAGCTTACGCGCCTTGGCCACGCGGCGCGCATGGGTGGCATGCTTTCCGGCAAGGCGGGCATAGTGCATCTGCATACCGGCTCCGGCGAAGAAGAGCTGCGCAAGATAATAGACATAGTGAAAACCAGCGACCTGCCCGTGAGCGTGTTCAGGCCCACCCACCTGAGCCGCCACATGGATCAGGCGGTTGAATTTGCAAGCCTTGGCGGCTACATAGACTTTACTGCCGGCACCAATCCTTCATACGTTGCGGGTATACTGAACACAGCCTTCTCCCGCGCGCCCAAGGACAGGGTAACGCTCAGCTCCGACGGGAACGGCAGCCTGCCCATGTGGAACGAAAAGAAGGAACTAATAGGCATCACCGCAGGCCGCGTGAGCGCCGATCACGACGTGATATGCGCCATGGTGAACGAATTCGGCTACAAGTATTCGGACGCCATACGGGTGCTTACCGAGAACCCCGCCAAGGCACTGAAGCTTTACCCGTACAAGGGCCTTCTTGCCGCAGGCTCCTGCGCGGACATACTGCTGCTGAGCGACGCGCTTGCGATAGATACCGTTATCGCCAACGGTAAACTGTTCAAGCTGCACGGCAAGAGCATGTATACGCCGAAGTTTGAGTGAGGAAAGAATAAACCGATGCAAATAAATACCCACGCGGGAAGCTCCTGCGTGGGTATTGCTTATGCCGTTTATTCGGCTTAGAACGGACCGTAGCCGATTTTGTCTGCGATTACGATCAGCACGAAGGCCGCGGCTATGAGGCAGAGATATACCTTCCAGGCAAACTTTATCCACTTGCCGTAGTCCATGCCGCACAGGGAAAGCTGCGCAACGGAGCTGGTGGGCCAGAAGGTGTTGGTAAGGCCATCGCCATACTGATAGGCAAGAACCATTACCTGCTGATTGATGCCGAGTATTTCGCCCAAGGGACGCATTATGGGCATCATCATCATGGCCTTGCCGGAACCGGAAGCCACGAAGAAGTTGAACAGAGTTACGAACAGGTATATTACAAGCAGGGTAACGATACGATTTGTGTCGCCAAGCATGGAGGACATGGCGTGTATAAACGTATCGATTATGTTGCCGGAGGAGAGCAGCACGGATACCGAACGGGAAAGGCCGATAACCAGCGTGGTACCGACAACGTTCTGCATACCCTTTATGAAGTGACCGCAGGCTTCGTTGGGATTCATCTTGAAAAGAATAACGGCCAATATTACAACGGGGAAATACAGCGCGGCTATTTCAGGCATACCCCAGCCCCAGTTGAGCGCACCTATAACGGTTAGCACTATGCTGGCGACGAACGCGACAAGGGTTATTATGCGCTTGGCATTGAAATCAAGACCTTCCTGCATTTTGAGCGGGGCAACCTGCTCTTCACGGAAGTTGGCGCCCATTATGCTCTTCGCGGGGTCTTTTTCAATTTGACGCGCATAGCGAACAAGGAAGAACAGGCCTATAACATAGAACACTACAAGGCCTATGCAGCGGAAGCCAAGGCCGGAATACATGGGAAGGCCCACGAGGGTCTGGCTTATGCCGGTGGTATAGGGGTTCACAAGGCCGCTGGTGAAGCCCACGGCCGTGGAAAGCATTATGATCGCGGTGCCGACCATGCGGTCGTAACCAAGGCTCATGAATATTGAAATAACTATTGCATAGAAGGGATACAGGCCATCAAGGTAGCCTATAACGCCCATGGCGGTGAATATGGTGTAAAACAATATTACGACCACAATGTTTTTGCCTTTGACCCCGCGTATCATGCGCTGTATGCCCGCGGAAAACGTTCCGGTGGCATTGAGGATTTCTATGCAGCCGGTAACCAGCAGCACGGTGGCAATTATGCTCGCACTGTCCACAAAGCCCTTATGGATGGATGTAAAAAAGCTGAGTATGCCGACGGGTGAACTATCGGTATAGGTGAAGCTGTCGGGATCGACGGCGCCATTGTCTCCGCGGGTATATGAGCCGGCGGGAACAACATAGGTCAGCAGGCTGACGAACAGCATAAGTATCGCAATTACCAGATACATATGCGGCAAACGGAACTGCTTTTTCTTCTTGGTGTTGTCGCTCATTGGTTTATCTCCTTTTAATTATTTATGAGAATTTAGCCACTCCACGGCGCAGTTGGCAAGTATTGCAGCGCCGTAGGGGAGCACATTTTCATCAATTATGGTGCGGCTATTATGCAGCGGATAATAATCCGCACCGCCCGCACCAAGGAAGCCGAAGAAGGACGGAACGCATTTGCTTACATACGCAAAATCCTCCGCACCCTTCATGGGCGGCGCCTGGCAGACGTTTTCCTGCCCGAGTATTTCACCAACGTATTTGCTCATTTCTGCGGAAAGGGCGGCATTGCATACAGTCCCCGGCGTTTTGTGTATTTTCAGCGTGTATTTGCCGCGCCATGCTGTGATGTAGCCATTAGCAACTTCGGGCACGCGTTTAAGCAAATAATCATATACATCCGGATCGAGCGTCCTTATGGATATGGCCATTTCTGCCGTACCGGGGATTATGTTTGATGCGGTGCCGGACTTTATAAGCCCCACGGTAAGAGTGGCAAATATATCGGGGTTTACTTCGCGCGGGATGATAAGATTGAGCGCGCTGCTCAGCTCGCTTGCTATCATAACGGGGTCTATTGTCTTTTGCGGCTCGGAAGAATGCCCGCCCTTACCTTCTATTGCGATATAGAACGTGGCCATTGAGCCGGAGGTAACGGTGGGACTGAAATAGAGTTGTCCAACGTCCATCTGCGGCCAAACGTGCAGCGCCATAGCTGCCTCAACGGGAGGATTTTCAAGCAAACCGTCCTCTATCATGGTCTTTGAGCCGTAGCCCATTTCTTCGCCGGGCTGGAACATAAGCTTTATCTGACCGGGAAGCTCGGCTTCCATGTCTTTAAGTATCCTTGCCGCGCCGAGGAGCATTGCCGCGTGCGCATCATGACCGCACATATGTCCGCAGTCGTTTTCGGAACTGTAATCAAGGCCGGTTTCTTCCTTTATGGGAAGCCCGTCCATATCGGCGCGCAGCATAAAGCACGGACCGCTTTTGCCGATAAGCCCCACTACGCCCGTTGAGTCGGGAGCATCAGGGCAGCCGGAAAGCACGGCGATTTCCCTGTCCTCAGGACGATGTACGCCGCAATGGCGATTGGGAATGCCCATTTCGTTAAGGCGTGCGGCCACATATGCTGCTGTCTTAGGCGTGGATACACCAAATTCGGGAATCCTGTGCAGCGCCCTGCGGTCGCTAATGAGCTGATCCTTAATGCCGATGGCTTTTTCAAATATTTTGTTTGTCATGCATATCCTCCTTCTTATGTGGTTTTGTATACGCAACGGCTGTTACGCTTGGAATACCGTAATGCCGTTTACAACGGTTTCTAAAACGTTTACGCTTGTAAAGGTATCAGGATTGATTGCGAAAAGGTTTTTGTCGAGTATTGTCATATCGGCAAGTTTGCCTATTTCAAGCGTGCCGCGTATGTTTTCATCGCGCGCGGCCCATGCGGCATCGCTTGTGAACAGGCGTATTGCGTCCGCGGTGCTCAAAGCCTGATCAATAAGATATGTTTTTGTGCCGGCGCGGTTCTTCCGCGTGATAGCGCTGCGCATATTGTCGAGAATGTTGAACGGCTCAACAGGACAGTCCGACCCGCCGCTTGTATGTATGCCCATATCGCGCATAGTTTTCCATTGGTAGCATTCTGCTGCGCGTTTTTCGCCGATGCGTTCCGCGACTACGTTCATGTCTGCGTCTATAAAAATGGGCTGTATATACGCCTGAAGCCCCAGCTTTTTCATACGGCCAAGCAGCTCCGGCGTGGTTATCTGTGCATGTACAACGCCGTGCCTATGCTGCGGCCATGGATCTTCATTGAGCACGCGCTCAAATATGTCGCAAAGCTGTTTCAAGGCCAAATCGCCTATTGCGTGAGCGGCAACGTCCATGCGGTTGGCATTGGCTTCGCGAATGAGATGATAAAGCTCATCCACGCTGAAATTTGCTATGCCGTGGTTTGAAGGATCGTCAATATAGCCGTTTATCATTTCGGCGGATTTTGCGCCAAGGGAACCATCAAGCAGCAATTTACGGGTATATACGCGGAAAAGTCCGCCTGAGTTAAGAGTGGCGTCGCGCATGGCAAGCACGTTTTTGAAACCGTCGCCATAGCCCTGCGCCTGCTCTATAACGCGAACGGTAAGCTTGCCTTCGTCATCCATGCGCTTGAATATGTTAAGGAGTCTTTCGCCTTCAACGCCGGGGACGGAGGCAAGGTCATCCGTGTGTATGGCGGTTATTCCGTCCGCATTCAGCTTCTTCTGAGTGTCAAGTATAAGCGTTTCTATTTCCGCATCGCTAAGCGGCGGCACAACCGTACGATACAGCCCAACGGCGCTTTCACGAAGTATGCCGGTAGCGTAATCTATACCGACGCGAATATCATCGCTAAGCTCCGCTTTGCTTATCAGTTCAAGTGCTGCGCTATTGCATGCGGCAACATGTATACATGCGCGCACGGCAAATACGGGTATGTCGCGCGATACACGGTCAAGGTCTGCCTTTGTAATAAGGCGGCCTTCCTTCATGTACTCCTGGTTCCAGCCCACGCCTATTACATAAGAAGGTTGTTCTTTTGCTATTCGATTGCGCAGCCGTCCAACCATGCCGTCTATCGAATCCACACCGAACAGCATAACGCTGCGGCTGAATGTGGCATAATAGAGCATATGCATATGGGTATCATTGAATCCGGGCAATATCATAGCCCCGTTCATATTGCGCTTCTCGTCCCAGCTTTGACGCTCGGCATCCGCGCTGCTGCCAAGGAACACTATTTTGATGCCATCTGTGCCGATGGCCTGATAGGCGTTCATGTTGCCATCCATGCTGGCAACAGTTGCGTTGTACCATAATCTGCGCATTGTTCATTCTCCTTCAAAGTGTATTAAAGATTCAGTTAGCGTGGAGGTCAGATATTGTATTTTTGCAGCCTGTATTGAAGATTTTGACGGGAAATGCCAAGCCTTCTTGCTGCCTGGGATATGGAGTGAGTTTCCTGCAGCGCTTGCAGTATTATGCCTTTTTCGTAATTTTCAAGCGCTTCATTCAAAGAAAAGCTTTCGGAATTGGCGGGAGGAGTGCTATCCAGCATACCGGGGAGAGAACCGCGGCCGGATACGGAAAGCAGCACCTCCCGGACGTCGTTTATTCTGAGTGTATCGGAACGCATGGATACGAGCGCGCCCTCTATAACATTTTTTAGCTCCTGAACGTTACCCGGCCAGCTATACTGGCGAAGTATGCTCTCAACCATGCTGCTCACAACGTGCACGCTTCGCTTCATCTCGAGATTATATTTATCGATAAAATAGCGCATCAGCAGCGGTATATCGTCAGCGTGTTCCCTAAGCGGAGGCATTCGCAATTTTATAACGCCAAGCTTATAATAAAGATCTTCCCTAAGCCGTTTTTCGCGCAGGGCGGCATAAGGATCATCGTTCATGGCGGCAACTACGCGCACGTCATACGCGGCGTTCGGCGCATTGATAGCGTGGCGCTTATTGCGGCTGAGGGCCTTGATCAGCTTTGCCTGCAATGTGTGACTCAGGCAATCAAATTCATCCAGAAGCAGCGTGCCGCCGTCCGCAAGTTCAAACAGATTCTTTTCATCGCCGGCAGATTCGCAGTAAAACGAATTGTCATCATCGTGCATGGCGGCGCAGTTTTGCACTATAAACGGGCCGTTTGCGCGCGGGCCTTCGCGATGAAGCGCCTCTGCCGCAAGCTTTTTGCCCGTGCCTATTTCGCCGTATATAATGGCGGGAGAATTGGTTTGCGCGGCGTCCCATATGCGCTGTTTCAGCTTTTTCATGCATGTGTTTTCGGTTATTATACTGTCCAGCGTTGAAAGCTCGCCATTAGGGCCGCTGCGCACTACCCGGTGGCCTATTTCAAAAAAGTGAGATGAATCTACAACGCCTTCAACATTGCTGCCAACTATTATAGGTAGAGTTGTTGATTCAAGCGTTACGTTTTGCCCGCGGTCGTTTATAAGGCGCTGCACTTTTTGATAAGAAGGAATGCCTGTGCGCAGCACGGTAAGTATGGTGGATGTTTCTTCGGTAAGGCTTGGGTAAATATCTAATATATGTTTTCCTACGGTGTCCTCGTGTGTGTAATAGGCGGGCATGGGCATGCTGTGGTATTCAATAACGCCTTGTTTATTGACGATAAGTATGCCGTCTGTATCCGCACACAGGTGCAGCATATCGCCAAGTTGGTCAAGGTAATGTTCCAGCATAGCTATCCTCCGCTAAAAATATAAACCACAAATACAGAAAAACAATAAGGTTATCGACAACTAACTTTATAGCTAAATCTTAGCATTCGTATAATGCAGCGTCAATTGCAAAAAACTTTGCACCGCTGCATAATAGTTTGCTTTCATGCATAATCCCTCTTATCCTTCCACATACTACCGATACAAAACATGATATGGCAAGCATGGAAATGAATTATTCAGGAGGAATAGAGAACCATGAAGGCAACCGGAATTGTGCGGAGGATTGATGAGCTGGGCCGCGTAGTCATACCCAAGGAGATACGAAGAACGCTGAGAATACGCGAAGGCGACCCGTCACAGATAACATTGGCACGGTGGGAGCGGTTCTGCGCAGCGATGGATGATTTGGCCAAACGGAATGGGTGGAAGTAGTACATAGTGACGAAATGGTGGCCATTAACCATGAGAATCCGGGAGAGGGTGAAACAGAAGAAAAACGCCGCACGGTGGTCGATGCAGGAATCGTGCGGCATTTTACCATGATGCTAAAGGAAGTATTCTGTTGATTGGCTACTCGATCGCATGAATAATCTCAATTTTCAGTTCCTCATCTGTATCATATGTGCCATCCATCACGGCGGTAATTATTCGAAGCAACAGGTCTTTATCGATTTTCCCAGCAGCAACCTGATAGCTGATATTTTCCATCACCGTAAAAAAGCTTTTCGCTACCGCCATATAACCATTTAACAAAAGAAACTGCGCACTCAGTGTTATGGCGAGACGTTTGTTACCATCGGCAAAGCAATGAAATTCGCAAACACAAAAAAAGAGGTGCGTCAGTTTTTCCTCAAACGTTGGATAGTAATCATCGTTTTGTATATTATGTAAAACGCTCTCCAACCGTCCTAAATCAAAATGCTCATAAGTTCCACCGCCACTATATTGGATTGTCTTCTCGTGTGTGCGCTCTGCTTGCTCAAGCGTAAGATACACCAGGCCTTCCATTTAATTACGCTCCTTTAGCCGTTTAAGCACATCTTTATTTTCCTCCATAAGTCTTTCAAGTTCATCTCCTGTTGCTCCTAGGAACTTTTGATACTCGTCTTTCTCAAGAGGCTGGATATACTCAGAAAGCTGGTAATGGAACGCATCTCTTAACGCCATATCCCGGCTAGCCATTTTAATGCGCCCTCTTTGAATCAGTGGTTTCCACAATGCCATATTTTCAAACTCATGAAACAATATCTCTGTTTCGGATATTGTCATTTTGCGGTTCAACTCAGTATTCTTTTTGCGAATAGCGTCTGCCAGGCCGCTTTCATATGCGGCAATAATATCTAAAATTTCACTGTAAAATGTGTCGCGAACTTTCTCGTTGGCCTTTAGGTCTAATATTTTCTTGTATTCTTTCGCCTTCTCACGAAAAATACTGACATAAATCATATCAGTAAACCGAGCATACTTATATTTGTCATCTTCAACACATTCTTTAAGTGCATCTGTAAAATTTCTACGATAGTTATCTTCTTGAAGCGATGCAAACACAAAGTCCTTATCTCGCTGGTTAATGTATTTTGTTCCACCGCCGGTTTTCCGATTAATCAAATCAATAACGATATCGAGCATCATTTGTCGTAATGCTTTTGCTCGATCGCTCTCGGAAAGAAGCATTGCCAAATTCAGAAATGACTTGAAGTCAAAAACACCAAGTTGACGAATTTTGCTAGGGACATAAATGTCCTTAGCAAATCTCTCCTGCCCTGCTTCGAGAAAGTCTTTAAGTCGTTTTCCCCGGAGAACTTCATAACCATTTTGCGTTAGTTCCTCGTTATTTTGCTCTATATATCTGCTGATTGTCCGAATATCAACTTCAAAAAATGTAGCAACATCTTCTCTGGTGATGTATATTTTATTTTCCCACAAGATTCCTTGGATTCCCGATTTTTCTTGAATCTCCTGTACGGCCAAGTCATTGTTGAGAATATTCTGACGATCAATACGAGATACTGTCAAGTCTTTTGCCATATTGTGTTCCCTCCTAATCAATGAATTTTTTTACGCCGCCAGCGCATTGGCGTTGACCCGCTCAATCGCCTGTCGGATGCCTGCCCACACGGACAGGTCTGTGAACACTTCCACGATGCTGCCGTAGTCGGTAAACGGTGCTTCCTGCAAAACGGACAGGTCTTTCATCATGCCGTTGTGGACGATGTACTCCACGATTTGATTCACAAAGTAAATCTGCCTGCTATCAAGGGTCGTATCATTCAGGTACTGCGCAAATGCCTCCTTTGCTGCGTTCATATCAAGTCCGACGATTTCGCGCACAAACTCGCCCAGCGGCTTCTGGCCGTACTCAGCCACATAATCCTGTTTCGTACCGACCTCGCTCCAGAGTGCTTTCTCCAGCGCCTGCACATCCTCTGCAGTCAACGGAATATTCCCCTTTAGCTTGGCAATGACGGCGTCATTCATGTGCTGACGTATGTAGAACTCCGCCTTGGCCTTGTAGTTCTTCAGATCATCGTTCTCCAGCTCCGATTCCTTCCAGTCTACAGACAGGATTTCGTCATCAAAATTCGTATCGTAGAGTATCTTGCTGACCGGAATATACTTGATTAGGTCACGCAGGTTCTCCCGGATATGCTCAAATTCGCAGATTCCGGCGGTCTCCATATAGTCCGTATGCAAAATCTTGTCAATCAGTTCCGCCTGCACCATGATTTCCGGAATATTTGCCACAGACGCGACGGCGGAGACCTTTTTAAACAGATCGCTCCGCGCCTTGCCATACTTCTTTCCCGCCAGGTACGCAAGCTCGATGCCGTATAGCAGCGCGTCGAACCGCAGCGCCTTGGCATCGTCCTCTTCAGGTGTAATAAGCGGTGCAAGCTCCTGCCCCATAATCAAGGTATCCTCATAGGTCAAGGCGTTGTAGCTGTCCGGTTCGGCATATCGCTCTACATATTTCAAATGCTGGCGGACAGCAAAGTTCTCTTTGTTCAGTTCCCGCACCTTGCGCACCATGTCCTCCACCAGCGTCTTGCGGAAGGCGATCAGCACAGCCGTCTGATAGGCCAGATCCTGCAATTTGAAGGCAATTTGAGCTTTCAGATGGAAGATCGCGCCTTGCAGGGCGATCATATTGGCGGTAGGTCTGCCCTTGTTCATGCGGAAGAACTCAAAGTTGCCGCAGAAGTCAAAAATATAGAACTTGTCCTTATCCTTACCATCCATCAGCCCCAGACACAGACGGGTGCCACGCCCAATCATCTGCCAGAACTTCGCTTTGCTCATGACCTTTTTAAAGAACACCAGATTCAGCACCTCCGGCACGTCAATGCCGGTGTCCAGCATATCCACGG
>OHGW01000999.1_pt1 | contig 11602 bp, 10 predicted proteins | sample 1567821 | NCBI WGS metagenome assembly OHGW01 (sample SAMEA3879572, study PRJEB24766) | human gut metagenome | biome: human-associated habitat; feature: feces | place: USA | collected 1985/1987 | reverse complement strand
TCTGACGAAAAATCCATTCGCCAGCCGACCACCTCATTTGCGCGGTGTTACCTTAGAATCTGCACAGAATTTGTTGAGGTGCTTTATGAAACTATTGTTTATCATTGGCGATGCAGCTGTTGGGAAAATGACAGTTGGTCAGGAATTGATGAAAATAACGGATTTAAGGCTCTTTCACAATCACATGACCATCGAACCAGTGATAGAGATTTTCGGTCGATACGAGGGCAAGACAATCGCAGAAATCCGCGACGTTATTTTCAAGAACTATGCAGCTTCCGATAATGATGGGATGATTTTTACAATGATGATGGATTTCAATCTGCCATCAGAATGGGCGTATCTGGAGCATGTCAAAGGCATCTTTGAACCATACGGGACTGACTTCTATTATGTTGAACTGATTGCGCCGCAGGAGATAAGACTGAAAAGGAATATTTCTGAAAACAGACTAAAAAATAAAGCGTCCAAAAGAGATATCGAGGCTTCCAATCAGCGCTTAATCAATGACGACAAAAACCATCGGTGTGTTAGTTATGAAGGCGAGATTCCTTTTGATAACTACCTGAGGATTGATAATTCTGATATAGAACCTGATGAAGTCGCAAGATTGATTAAGAAAACTTTCAATCTGTAAATTTTAGGTTGCTGTACTGAACATTAGACCGTTGACTGGTCGCAGTGTGCGAAAAGTTGACGGTCTTTTTGCTGCAGAAGGATTCGTATGCTCTCCCGCCAGCCAATCCGCAGACAAACGAAAAGCCCCTTCTGACTTTCACCAGAAGGGGCAGGGGAGGCAGAATTATTCCGCGTTCGCCGCGTTAATCATTTCCATCAGATTCGCGCGGTATTCCTTCCACTGGGGCAGGTTCTTCCAGTAGTCCGGCAAGCTGTTGCCGAAGTCATCGACCGGATTGCGCCAAGTGATCTTGTTGTTGATGGACAGGTACGCCATCTGTGCGCCGCCCAAATCATCCGCGATGCTCACAACGCTGCCGCAGTCAAGACCGTTCGAGATATCCACCAGTTTCGCTTTGGAAATCTGGTCGAGGCTCGTGAACCACTTGATGCACTGGCTCTTTTCAAACACATAGAAGCCGTTGTACTCGCAGGTGACGGTCACAGAGCCGTTGTTCACCGCGACATACGCCGTGCCGACCTGCTTGAAGTTCGCCGCCAGCAGCGGGAAAGTCTGCCAGCCGGTCTTGCTCAGGTCAACGGGGACGATAGCGTGCCAGTCGTCGGCAATGCCCAGATCCTTCAGCGTCAGACCTGCCAGAGAAGCCGTGTTGTTCGGGAACCAGACGGGGTCGCTGCTGGCGTCCTTTGCGGGCGCCTTGCCGGCGGTGCTGGTGATGAAGAAGTCTACGTCGATGGTCATGCCATTCTTGATGTCATCGGGATTGATGGCGGAAACATTGTCGGTCACATTGCCGTTCCAGTCCTTGTGATTCCACGGCGCGGAGTTGTTTTCCACCATCCAGTCGTCATAAATGATAGAGTAATCGTCCGTCGCCTGGATGTACTGGTCGCCGTAGTGCGCGCCGAAGCCGACGTCGGTGAAGTTAATGGACTTGCCGTTGACGCGGATGTCGGTAATCTTGAGGTAGCTGTTCGGAAGCTTCTTCGTGCCGTCAGAGACGACCAGCAGCAGCTTTTTCGCGCCGTTCACAGGAGACGACCAGCCATCGCGGTCAAAGGACAGGCTGGCGGTATAATACCCGTCGCCGGTAATCTTTGCCGTTGTGCTGCTGGCATGACCTGCGCTGTCGCCTTCGGGCTTCGTGTTGGCAGGCCACCAGCTGCCGGACTGATAGAACAGCCACGCTTCCGCGCCGTCCTCCAGCACCGGCGGCGGCGCAACCAGAGAGGTCAGCTTGCCGGGCTTTTCGCCAATGTCTTCCGGCATTTCACCCGCGTTCGCTGCAACGATGAAGTCTACCTCAATCGTGTCGCCCGCAACGATGTCGTCGGGGTTGATGATTTCGTAGGTCGCTTCGTCCGCACTGTCAAAGGCGCGCAGACCGTCCGGACCGGTGGAATCCGGGGAGAAATTCTTGTCCCAGTAGTTGTTGTAAATCGGCGCAAAGCCTGCGTTCGGGTCGTCGTGGAAGGTGCCGTAGAGGTTCGGCTTGTGGTCAATGGACTTGCCGTTGACGCGGATGTCCGTAATCTTCACATAGTAGCCGGGAAAGAGGCTCTCCGCGTTGTTCAGCACGAGGTTGAACTGAATTGCGCCCTCCGCCTTCTGCCAGTTGAACTTGAGTCCGACCGTGTACATGCCGGGGCCGGTAACTTCGGCGTTCGTGGCTTCCACGCCCGTTTCGGACGAGGGCTGGTCAGCAGACTTATGCTGCGGCCACCACGGGAATTTCGAGGAATCGGTTTCATGGTTCGACGCAAAGTACAGCAGCCACGCGGTGGCGGACTGCTTTTCTTCCGCGTGCGCAATGCTGACCAGACTCAGCAGCATGGCAAGCGTGAGCAGCAGCGCGGTCAGACGGGAAAGACGCTTCATGGGAAAACTCCTCCTTTGTTTTGCGAGAATTTTGTGCGTGTTTCCAGCAGACATTACGCACTATTGCTATTATTATAACGTTTTCGTACCAAAAAGTCAATGGAAAAGGAAATGGATTCCTAACGAAAATTGTCGAAAATTACGAAAATGCCAGTGAAACAGCATTCAAAGTTGCTATAAGTGCGCAGAAAATACACGCGCGGGACTTTACACACGCCGGGAAACACGGTACAATACTTTTGAATCGAAATTTTTCGCGCGGACGGTTGACTTGCCCGCGCATCAGGAGGAACGCAATGAAACTCTGGGGAGGACGCTTCAGCAAGGCAACCGACGGGCTGGTGGACGATTTCCATTCCAGCATTTCTTTTGACCAGCGGCTGGCGGAGCAGGACATTACCGGCTCGATTGCCCACGCGACCATGCTGGGCGAGCAGGGCATTATCCCGCAGGAAGACGCGGAAAAGATTGTCGAAGGCCTGCGCGGTATTTTGGCGGACGTCAAGGCGGGCAAAGTCCACTGGATGGTGGACGCGGAGGACATCCACATGAACGTGGAGGCGCTGCTGACCGAGCGCATCGGCGAAGCGGGCAAGCGCCTGCATACCGGGCGCAGCCGCAACGATCAGGTGGCGCTGGACTGCCGCATGTACGCCAAACTTGCCTGTCAGGAGACGCAGGAGATGCTCCGCGAGCTGCTCAGCGTCCTGCTGGACATTGCGCAGGACAACCTGCACACCATCATGCCCGGCTACACCCATCTGCAGAAGGCGCAGCCCATCACCTTGGCGCACCACATGATGGCGTATTTCCAGATGTTCCGGCGCGACCTCGATCGCTTCGCCCACGCCTATGACGCGGCGGATGTGATGCCGCTGGGCAGCGGTGCGCTGGCAGGCACGACCTATCCGCTCAATCGTGAGCGCGTGGCGGAACTGCTGGGTTTCTCCCGCATCAGCATGAACAGCCTCGATGGCGTGTCCGATCGCGACTTCCTATTAGAATACCTTTCGGCGGCGTCAATCTGCATGATGCACCTCTCGCGCTTCTGCGAGGAACTGATTTTGTGGAACACGAACGAGTTCCGCTTTGTTGAGATGGATGATGCCTTCGCGACGGGGTCGTCCATCATGCCGCAGAAGAAGAACCCCGACGTCGCGGAGCTGATTCGCGGCAAGACCGGGCGCGTCTACGGCGATTTGATGGGCTTGCTGACGACGATGAAAGGGCTGCCGCTGGCGTACAACAAGGACATGCAGGAGGATAAGGAAGCGTTTTTTGACGCGCGCGACACGCTTGTGAAGGGGCTGACCGTGTTCACCGCCATGCTGCGCACCGTCACCTTCCGCAAGGACGTGATGGAGAAGGGCGCGTCCGGCGGCTTCACGAATGCGACGGACTGCGCGGATTATCTGGTCAAGCGCGGCGTGCCGTTCCGGGATGCGCACGCGGTCGTTGGGCGGCTGGTGGCGCACTGCCTGAACGAGAATAAGGCGCTGCTGGATTTGTCGTTGGAGGAACTCAAACAGTTCCATCCCGCGTTTGAGGCGGATGTGTTTGACGACCTGTCGATGCTCTCCTGCGTCGAGAAGCGGCGGATTCCGGGTGCGCCCGCGCCGGACATGGTGCAGGAGGCGATTGACGAGGGGCGCAAGTCCTTGGAGGAAAACGCATGAGCATCGCCGTATTTTCCGCGCAGCAGACGCAGCAGCTGTTCGAACTCTTTTCCACCATGACCGACTATTACGCGGGCGACCCGGCGCGCATCAACCACTTCGTGAAGGTGCACGCCTATGCGCGGCAAATCGGGCTTGCGGAGCAGCTGGACGCGGACACGCTGTTCCTGCTGGAAGCAGCTGCCCTGACGCACGACATTGGCATCCGCGAAGCAGAGCGCCTGTACGGGCAGTGCGGCGGCAAGCTGCAAGAGCGCCTTGGCCCGCCCGAAGCCCAGAAGATGCTGGATACGCTTGGTTTTGCGCCGGATGTGACGGAACGGGTATGCTTCCTGATTGCCCACCATCACACAATTATCGGCGTGGACGCACTGGACTGGCGGATTCTGCTGGAAGCGGATTTCCTCGTCAATATGATTGAAGAGGGGATGAAGGCGGACGCGATTCAGTGCGGACGGGAGAAGATTTTCCGGACGGAGATGGGGTTGAGGCTGATGGAGAGGCTGACGGAAAAGAAGTGCAATTCGTAAGCAATGAATGGGTGAGCATATGCAAATGAATCATTACTTGTGGTCACTTTATTTGCAAGCTGGCGGGCAAACTATCGTCGAGCGGTTTACTGCTTTTGAAACAGGCGATAGAGAGAAATTTGCAGCTTTCATACGCTCTTTGATGCAAGCGTATTGTCCTGATGCTGCATTGATAGATGATGTCGCAATAGATATTGATGACGCCATTTCAGCGTTGAATGAGTCGGAAGAAATATCAAAAAACGAGGAATTGTCAGCAGACAAGGATAGTAATTTGAGAAACAATCCGGACTACTATGAACAAGTGGCAAATAATCTGTGGCAGACTTTACGCGAATTACTCTACAATGAAGTTCAAGATATAGGAAAAGTGACTGACAAAGAAATCTTTCATGTATTTTGCGATAATATTGTGTATTTTAGCGTTTTAGACTATGTCCAAATACCTGATATGATTCCATACTTTTTTCCTCGCCTGTACAATGTTCTGGAATCTATAGCAGAAACATTCGAAATGGAACTTCCCAACTTGCCAAGTCGCCGGGCATACAAAGATAGATTCTTGTTCTATTACAAACTGGCTGCCGCACTTATGACATATCGTGAAGAACAAGAGTGGAGTTCGGCAGAATTATGTGCCTTTCTCTATGACTTTGCGCCCAAGTTTGTTGGTGGAACAAATTGGATTTGGTCGAAACTTCCAGAGCCGAGTGCGGCTTTTGTGATAGGGGCGCCGCCTGATGCAGATGAATGGCTGAGTAAGGGAGGCAAAGAGAATAGTTTTGCATGGCAAGGGAATCCTGAAACGCAACCGGGAGATGTGATTTTGCTTTATCAATGGACACCGACGAGTGCATTTACATCAATTTGGCAGGCAACCGCTCCCGGCTTTATTGACCCGCTATTCTGGTATTATCGGTGCATTTACTTTGGCAGACCCGTGTATGTTCAACCGCTTACATTTCGTGAACTAAGAGACGATCCTATTCTTGGAAAAATTCCGCTGGTGAAAACTAAAATGCAGGGGATGAACGGAACAGCGCTAAAACCAAGTGAGTATAACAGAGTATTGGAATGTCTCGACTCAAAAGGAAATGATACATCCTTCTTGCCCAAATTGACGGAACATTATACAGCAGCTGATGCTGAAATCCGGATAGAACGTGATGTAGAAAAGCAATTGCTTGAACCATTATTGGAACGTTTAGGTTGGACGCGGGCGCAGTATGTGCGCCAAATGCCATTACGAATGGGGCGCGGAAGTACCGTGTATCCTGATTATGTAATTCTGCCGCAATTTACACCGAATTATGAAAAAGGGTATTGGATTGTGGAAGCCAAAAAGAGCATTTCCAATGATAAGCAACTTCATGTTGACTTTGGACAAGCAATATCCTATGCTTATCGTTTGAATGCATCAGGAATCATGCTGGTTGCGCAAGAAGGAATCTGGCTCTCAGAAAAAACAACTGACTTTAAGAAAAACAGTTACTACACATGGGAGCAGATGCAGGAAGATGATTTGTTTTTGCAAGTCTATAAAGTGTGCGGAAACCGGCGTAGAAAAGGTATTCCATGATGAGTGAAAACAAAACAGCGATTTCAAAATATAGACATATTATTTCTGCAATTACTGCAGACTATTTCGCCCACGGTCGCCGCATCATTCGTTCGGTGCAGCCGGATTATACCCTGTTGCTTCGTTTCGATAATGGTGAATGCAGGCGACTCGACATGAATCCAGTGATTCAGGCGGTGTGTTCAAGCACATGGCCGCGTGGCAGGACTTCTGCCGTGTCTATCTTGATGCCCGGCACTGCGTTTCGTGGGATATTGACCCGAATGTGGACAGTGAAACCGCCTGAAACAACAAAATCGACATTGACCCGGATGGATGTTAGCTGGACAGTACACCAATTGCATAATAAAGAGCCGGACAGCTTCCGTCTTGTCCGGCTCTCTCCATATCAGTGGCTCTTATGGAACAGCAAGTGCTCATACCGTTCCGTGTCAATCGTGCGCACCATAATCTCCAATTCTTCGTCGCCCATGACCGTGTTGCGGCCCTGCGCGTACAGTTCGGCGACCAAGTCGCGCAGCGTCGTGACCAGCGGGTCGGTCTTCGGGATGACCTCGTCGCCCTTCAGGCGGAAGTAGCTGTTCAGCCAGTGCGCCACGCCCGCCGTGCCGGAGGTTGCATCCACCGCGACAAGCGCCGGGCGGTTCAGAATCTTTGCTGTGTCGAAAATGTTGTAGATTTCTTCGTCCTTCAGCAGACCGTCGGCATGGATGCCCGCGCGGGTGACGTTGAAGTGGCGGCCGACAAACGGCTGACGCGGGCTGATTTCGATGCCGATTTCGCGCTCCATGTACTCGGCGATTTCGGTCACGGCGGTCAAGTCCATGCCGTCGAGCGTGCCGCGCAGGGAGGCGTACTCAATCGCCATGGCTTCCAGCGGGCAGTTGCCCGTGCGTTCGCCGATGCCCAGCAGCGAGCAGTTGACCGACGAGCAGCCGTACATCCACGCCGTACCCGCGTTGCTGACGACCTTGTAGAAGTCGTTGTGGCCATGCCATTCCAGCTGTTCCGACGGTACGCGCGCATAGTGGTGCAGACCGTAGATGATGCCGGGGACGGAGCGCGGCAGGGCTGCGCCGTAGTAATGCACGCCGTAGCCCATCGTGTCGCAGGCGCGAATCTTAATCGGCAGCCCGGATTCCTCGGACAGGTACATCAATTCTTCGGCGAAGGGAAGGACGAAGCCGTAGAAATCAGCACGGGTGATGTCCTCGAAGTGGCAGCGCGGGCGGATGCCGCGGTCAAGTGCAGCCTTGACGATGCCCAGATACTTGTCCATCGCCTGTTTGCGCGTCAGGTGCATCTTCTTGAAGATGTGGTAATCCGAGCAGGAGACGAGGATGCCCGTTTCCTTCACGCCTGCCTGCTTGACCAGCTCGAAGTCCTTCTCGTTGGCGCGAATCCACGTCGTGATTTCGGGGAAATCGTAGCCGAGGTCTTGGCAGGCATGGAGCGCTTTCTTGTCCTTATCGGTGTACAGGAAGAATTCGGACTGGCGAATCAGTCCCTTCGGGCCGCCCAAACGGTGCATCAGCGAATACAGGTGGACAATCTGCTCGACCGTGAACGGGCTGACAGACTGCTGACCGTCACGGAAGGTGGTGTCGGTCATCCAGATTTCGTCCGGCATGTTTTCCGGCACATGGCGCATGTTGAAAGCGACCTTCGGGATGGATTCATAGTCGTACAGTTCGCGATAAAGGTTCGGCTCTGCGACATCTTGCAGGCTGTACTGATAGCGGTTGGTCATCAGCAGGTTTGATTTCTTGTCAAATTCGAGCATGGAAATGCGCCTCCTTCTTCATAAATACAATAGATAATAGCAAAGAAAGGCAGTACGCGAACGTATTGCCTTTCGGTTTACTGTCGCGTCGTTGCGGCATGGATTATTTCAATTCGCTGACAAACTCCTCGATGCGGCGCAGACCCTCCATGCAGCTTTCCATTGCCACCGCGTAGCTCAAACGGCAGAAGCCCTCTGCCTCAAAGGCATTGCCCGGCACGACGGCGACGTGCTTGTCCGCCAGCAGCAGCTCCGCAAATGTCTGGCTGCTGTCAATAACGCGCCCATTGTACGTCTTGCCCATCACGCCCGTGATGTTCAGCATAATGTAGAACGCACCCTGCGGCTTCATGCAGCTCAAGCCCGGAATGCTGTTGATTTTCTCCACCATTGCGTTGCGGCGCGCCTCAAACTGCGCCACCATGTCCGTCACGCACTGCGGATCGCCCTGCAGCGCCTTCATGGCGGCATACTGCGCGATGGAGTTCGCGTTGGATGTCGCGTGGGACTGGAAACTCGTCATGGCGCAAATCTCGTTGCGTGGACCCGCGACGTAGCCGATGCGCCAGCCGGTCATGGCATATGCCTTGGACATGCCGTTGACCACGAACGTCTGGTTCTTGATGGCTTCGCCCAGTTCTGCGATAGAAACGTGCTTCTGCCCGTCGTAAATCAGCTTCTCGTAGATCTCGTCGCTGACGACGTAGAACGGGTGGCTGACGGCGAGGTCAGCAACGAATTGCAGTTGCTCGCGCGACCAGACGGAGCCGTTCGGGTTCGACGGACTGGTACGGCGGGTGACGCGCGCGGCAATATCGTGGCTGGTGGGGATGAAGTTATTGCGCTCATCCGACGGGATGAACACCGGCACGCCGCCCGCCATGCGCACCATTTCGGGATACGACACCCAGCAGGGCGTGGGAATCAGCACTTCGTCGCCGGGGTCGAGGATGCACTGGAAGATGGTGTACAGGCTGTGCTTCGCGCCGGAGGAAACGATAATGTCCGACGGCGTATAATGCAGATGGTTGTCGCGCTCCAGCTTGTCGCAAATCGCCTGACGCAGCGCAACCGTGCCGGCAGCGGGGGTATAGCGGGTCATGCCCTTGTCCAGCGCCTCTTTCGCGGCGTCGCAGATGTATGCGGGGGTCGGAAAGTCGGGTTCGCCCGCGCCGAAGCCGATGACGTCCACGCCCGCAGCCTTCATTTCCTTCGCCCGCGCGTCAATCGCCAGCGTCGGGGAAGGAGCGATATTCTGACAACGGTGAGAAATCGTAAGCGCCATAAGGATTACCTCCTGCAATAACAAGTAATATGAAATGCAATCCGCAGCGTTTTTTCATCCGTTTCCTCATTGAAAGGGATACGGCGGATGGTGCGTGAATGCTCACAACAAGTTAATTATATCCCGTTTACATCGAAAATGCAATAGGGAAAACGATAAAAATGCATAAAGTCGCGGTTTTCCTGCAAAATGCAAAAAAATATCCCCGACACCTTGCGATGCCGGGGAAAATGACTTGCATGATGCAATTTTTATTCCGTCATTTTGCCGCTTGCGTTATCCGAAGGCGCGGCGTCGGTCAAATCGTTGACAAACGCAGCTTTAGCGGTGGTCATGTACACGCCGAGGAACAGCGACAGCAGCATGGAGCAGATGTTTGCAAGCGTGTAGCCCGCCATCGTCAGCACGGCCGAATCAAGCACGGCAATCAGCAGACTCCAACCGATGAAAGATAATTCCAGCAGGAAGAAATTCATGCGGTTGCCCTTCATGATGGTGCGGCTGGTGCGCATAATCTCCGAGACGCTCGTGTTCGGGTTGCGTGCCAGCAGGTAGTCGGAGGCTGCCATTAAGTAGGTGCGCATAATGGCGAGCACCAGCGTCGCAATTACTGCAATGAGAAGCAGAATGGCGGTGAACAGCACGATATCGGGCGACGGTACAGTCAGCAGCACTGGAATCGCCACCACATACGCCAGCAGCATCGGCCAGAAGGCGTAGAACGCTGTGCAGATCTGCAGCCAAATCGCGCGGAAGGTATAGGGAATATACGCCAGCGAATGGCGCACCAGCACGTCCTCGCCGCGGAGGATGCGCTGTGCCGCGCCGATGGTGCCCAGCGACAGCGGAATGGTCATCAGCGTAAACAGCGTATTCAGCAGCGAATAAGTGATCCCCTTGCTCGACGACATGAAGGCGCTGTAAGCCGCCACAAAAGCATCCGGGTCGCTGAGAAGCAAGTCCGTATCCATCGGCGGCGTTAGCCCGAAGGCGGTTTGGATAAACATGAAGATAAGCTGCGGAAGGCTCGCCACGAGGAAAATCAGCAGCATTATGGGCAGAACAGGCTTGATGGCAGACCAAGCGGTTTGGCGATATTCTTTCGAGGTGTGCATAAGCATTTCTCCTTTTATATGGACTTTGGGGTGATGGATGCAGTGTCATCCGCCGAGGAAACGAGGTTGCCGACCCAATCATCCACAAAAGCGGCGCGCGCGGTGACCATGTACGCCCGCACGAACACCGGCAGCAGGAGGACGCAGACGACATAGGCGTTGTAGCCCACCAGCAAGAACACCGCCGCGCAGACGAGGATCATTGGCAGCCACCACCCGGCGAACGACAATTCCAGCAGGAAGAGGTTCAACCGCCTGTCCTCCATGATAGTGCGGCTTGTTTCCATGAGGTCGGACACGCGCAGGGTAGGTTTTTTCGCCATCAGGTATTTCGCCGCTGCCATCGAATACAGCCGCGTGACCCCGAAAGCAATCGCCGCAAGCGAGGCAAGGCGGAAAAGCTGGTAAACGCCGTGCGAATGGAAGATAAGCAGCAAGACGAGTGTGACGGCCACGAGAGCCAGCAGCGGCCAGAAAGCGTAGAGTACGATACGGATTTCCAGCCCAATCGTGCGGAGCGAATAGGGGACATACGTCAGCGAATGGCGCGCCTGCACATCTTCCCCGCGCAGAAGCCGCTGTGCCGCGCCAATCAGCCCCAGCGTCAGCGGTACGGACAGACAGCTGAACAGCACGTTCAAGAGCAGATTCGGCGCGAGCGTCTGCACGACGAACGCATCGTAGGCTGCCAGAAAGCGGCTGGGGTCGCTGAACCAAAACTGCATGTCTATCGGCGGAATCAGCCCGAAGAGCAATTGCAGGAAGAACTCGATGAGCTGCGGCAGAACCGCAGTGAGGGCAATCAGCAGCATGGCGCGCCAGTGTGGGCGGATGGCGTTCCACGCGATTCGGCGGTATTCCTTGGCAGTACGCATGGTGTGCATCTCCTTTCGTGGTGTCTGGTCGCGCCAATGGGCGCGACAATATGCAAGTGGTGGGTAGAGCGAGCTGGGGGCGCGTCTGCGGACGCGCGAAGTTTGTGTACTGCGCTGAAAACGCTTCGCTGTTCAGCGCGTGGGTGGCATACTTGACTTTTCTCACGCAGTTGATTACACGTCCGGCAGTTGGGGCGTTGCCCCAAACCCCAGCAGGGACGCTGTCCCTGCACCCTGCAAG
>OHGW01000996.1_pt1 | contig 11631 bp, 10 predicted proteins | sample 1567821 | NCBI WGS metagenome assembly OHGW01 (sample SAMEA3879572, study PRJEB24766) | human gut metagenome | biome: human-associated habitat; feature: feces | place: USA | collected 1985/1987 | reverse complement strand
ATCGCAAACCGCGCCAACGCGCTGGCGGGGAGAAAACTGGTGCATCCCAACGACGACATCAACATGAGCCAGTCCTCCAACGACACCTTCCCCACCGCCATGCACATTGCCGCCGTATACGCCATTGAGGATCGGGTGATTCCCGCCGTGGACGCTCTGGTGGAGACCTTCCTGCGTCTGGAGGCGGAAAACGGCGACGCGGTGAAGTCCGGCAGAACCCACTTGCAGGACGCCGTCCCGATCTCCTTCGCCCAGGAGATTTCCGGCTGGCGTTCCAGCCTGCAGCGGGATCGTCAGATGCTGGAGCTGTCGCTCCCTGGCCTGCGGGAGCTGGCGCTGGGGGGTACGGCCGTCGGCACCGGGCTGAACGCCCCGAAGGGCTTCGGGGAACGGGTGGCCGAGGAGGTTTCCAATCTCACCGGGAAGCGGTTCGTCACCGCCCCCAACAAATTCCACGCCCTCACCAGCAAGGATGAGCTGGTCTTCGCCCACGGCGCACTGAAAGCGCTGGCGGCGGACATGATGAAGATTGCCAACGACGTCCGCTGGCTGGCCTCCGGCCCCAGGGACGGTCTGGGGGAAATTTTCATCCCGGAGAATGAACCCGGCTCCTCCATCATGCCCGGCAAGGTCAACCCCACCCAGTGCGAGGCCGTCACCATGGTGGCCGTGCAGGTCATGGGAAACGACGCCGCCGTCGGATTTGCCGCAAGTCAGGGCAATTTCGAGCTGAACGTGTTCATGCCGGTGCTCGCCTACAACTTTTTGCAGTCCGCCCGGCTTTTGGCCGAGGCTATCTGCTCCTTCCGGGAGCGATGTGCCGTGGGCATCCGGGCAAACCGGGAGAAGATGCGCCACAATCTCCACAATTCCCTGATGCTGGTCACGGCGCTGAATCCCTACATCGGCTACGAAAACGCGGCCAAAACCGCGAAAAAGGCCTTCCGGGAGAGCATTTCCCTGAAACAGGCCTGCGTGGAGCTGGGCTTCCTCAGTGAGGAGGAATTTGACCGGGTGTTCCACCCGGAAGAAATGATTTGATGCGAAAAAGCGCCCCCTTTCCCGGTCGTGATGCTTCGTCAGGCCGTGAAAGGGGGCGTATTTGCGTCCGTTATCCCAGGCAGCTTCCGCAGGGCGTGTAGCCCACGTCGATTGCCTGCTCGTAGGTGTCGAAAATGATCCGGTTTTTTTCCGTCGGGAGATTCGCGCAGTTGGGGGCGTGGAATTTGTGGGAGTTGACGTTGCCGATGAACTGCACCGGCTGAGCCGGCTCCGCGTTTTCCGGGTTTGCCGACTGGTTGTCCCAGGTGAACGTGACCTCTTTTCCGTCCGTGCGGGCGACGACGGTGCCAAGCTCGTCGGTGCGCAGAATGGTGACGCCCGCCTGCTTCAGCCGGGACAGGGGCTGCTCGTGGGGGTGGCCGTAGGCGTTGCCCTTGCCCACGGAGATCACGGCGTAGTCGGGGCTTACCTCGTTGAGAAAGCGGTAGCCCGTGGAGGTGTCGGAGCCGTGATGCCCCACCTTCAAAACGTCTGTCTTCCAGGACATCCGGCTGCCCCAGTAGTCCAGCATGTCGTTTTCCGCGGCGGTCTCCATGTCCCCGGTGAACAGGAAGGAGGTGCCGCCGTACCGAACCTTCAGGACGATGGAGGTATCGTTCTGGTCGGCGTAGGACCGCACGGGGCCGAGAACCGTAACGGAGGTCTCTCCCAGCGTCCAGCTGTCCCCGGGGGAGGGAATGGTGATATCCAGCCGCTGCTGGTCGGCGTAATAGACAAAATCGTCGAACACCCTGGAGGCATAGGTTCTCGTTGGGGCATAGACGGCGTGAGTGGGATACACCGCAAGAACCGAGGGAAGCCCGCCCACGTGGTCTTCGTGGGCGTGGGTGCAGACCACGGCGGCCAGCTCCTCCACGCCCTGCTGCTCTAGGTAGGAGACGACCAGTCGGCCGTCCTCCCGGTTGCCGCCGTCAATGAGCATGTACTCCCCGCCGCTTTCCAGCAGGGCGCAGTCCGCCTGCCCCACGTCGAGAAAGTGGACGGTGAGGCCGGCAGGGGGGATCCGCTCCGGGAGAAGCCGGCAGCCGCAGAGCAGCAGCGCCAGAGTCAGAAGGAGGGCAGGAATCCCCTTCCTCATTTCGTCGTGAGCCCCTTGTTGTTCTTTGCTTTTTTCTGCTGGTTAAGCCAGGTGTTCATCACCAGGCTGTGGGGCAGCAGCTTCACCAGGAACACCTGGAATTTGACGGGGAAGCCGTGGATGGAGCAGTCCTTTTTCGAGTGGTACAGGTCGTTAAGGCCGGTCTTGACCACGTCCTTGGCCTCGTACAGGCGGTTGAAATACCGCACCTCGTTATCGGCGTTGGTCTGGAACGCATGGTTGAAAAATTCCGTTTTCACCCAGCCGGGGTTCATGGCCATGACCCGGATGCCCTGCGCCTTCAGCTCCCGGTTCATGGCGCGGCTGTAGCTGAGAACAAAGGCCTTGGTGGCGGCGTAGGTGGTGATGTAGGGTACGGGCTGGAAGGCGGACAGGCTGTCCAGCTCCAGAATGTGGCTGCCGGGCTGCATGTAGGGAACGCACAGCCGGGTCATAAGCAGCAGCGCCTTGCAGTTCAGGTCGATCATGCGGCAGTCGTCCTCCACGGGAATCTTCCGGTAAGCGCCGAATTTGCCGAAGCCCGCGGCGTTGACCAGCAGCCTGACGTTGGGCTTTTCGGTTTCCAGCAGGGCTTCCAGTTCCGTAAAGCTGGATTCTTCCAGCAAGTCCAGCACGATGGGACGAACCGGGACGCTTATCTCGGCTTTCAGGGTTTCCAGAGCCGACGCCCGGCGGGCAACCGCCCAGATTTCATCCACGGAAACGTACCCGCCCAGCTGACGGACGAATTCCCGCCCCATGCCGGAGCTGGCTCCCGTGACAATGGCAATGTTCATATGATTGCAGCCTCCTTGTGTGTAAATTAAGCTGTGGTTATATTTCGTAGTTTATCCGGTATTCTCTGCACTTTTGGATAGCCAGATCGTGTCCCTGCTGTGCCGCCGCTTTATACCAGTATTTCGCTTTTTCCAAATCCTGTGCAACGCCGACACCGTCTTCATAGAAAGAACCAAGATTGTACTGACCGTCCCAATCGCCGTGCGTGGCGGCTCTTTCCGTCCAGTAAAAGGCTTTTGACAAATCTTTTTCGACGCCAAGCCCTTCCAAATAGAAGTATCCGACCTGACATTCCGCCAAGGGGTAGCCTTTCTCCGCCAGTTCCATGTGGCCGGCGAAGCACTTGTCATATTGTTTGCTTTCCCAATATTTTTCGATCAGTTCATTGCACCTGTAAAATTCGGCGCAGGGCTTATAATAGGATTCTGCCATATCAGTACCTCCAGAAATTCTGGTTTATTCCGAAGAAATACCGTCGTTCGCAACTCTCTGCTTTGCCCTGTCCAGCAGCGCCTGACGCTCGTTTGGCAGCGTCTCGTCCAGCACCCCTTCCAGCAGGGCGTTCAGGGTCTCACCGATGGCTTTTCCCCGGTACCCCAGCGCCAGAAGGTCATTTCCGTTGACCGCCAGATCTTTTACCGTCAGGCAGGCGTTCTCTGCCCGAATTTCCGCCAGAACCGCCCGGATTTCCGGGAATACTTCCCCTTCCTCCGTTATGCCGGTTCCCTTGCCGCCCATGTCCGCCTCCTGGAGCGTCAGCAGCGCGTCCAGCGTGTCCCAACCCAGGCGGCTGACCCGGCGGCGCAGCAGCTTCTTATCCGGGGTCAGCGAGGTCATGTGCTGACCGATGAGCCGCACCGCCTGTTCCCGCAAAGCCGTGGGGGCTTTCAGCCGCCGCAGGACATTGTCGGCGATCTCCGCGCTTTTCTGGGCGTGGCCGTAAAAATGTCCCCGGCCGCTTTCGTCCCGGGTAAAGGCAGCGACTTTGCCGGTGTCGTGGAGCAGCGCCGCCCAGCGCAGCGTCAGATCGGCGCCCGCCGTCACGTGGGCGGTGTGGGTGAACAGATCATAGGCGTGGTGGGGACTGTGCTGGTCAAAGCCGATCATGGGCTGCAATTCCGGGATCACAGCCCCCAGAATCGGGGCGAAGCGGCACAAATCCTCCGCGCTGACCAATGGCAGCAGTTTACATAACTCGTCAAAAATCCGCTCTTCCGCCAGATTATCCATCAGATGCGCCTGAGATTCCATGGCGTTTTCCGTCGCCGGGTCAACGCTTAAGCCGTATTTCACGGCGAACCGCACCCCCCGAAGAATCCGCAGGGAATCCTCCCCAAACCGGGTCACAGGGTCGCCCACCGCCCGCAGCACCTTGGCTTCCAGATCCCCCCGGCCGCCGAAGGGGTCGGCAAAGCCCCGGGTGGGGGAATAGGCCATGGCGTTCACGGTGTAGTCCCGCCGGGAAAGGTCGCTTTCCACGCTGTCCACAAATTTCACCCAGTCCGGGTGCCGGTTGTCCCGGTACGCCCCCTCCGTGCGGAAGGTGGTGATCTCCACCACGCCCCCCGCCGTGACCACGCCCACGGTGCCGTGCTTTTCTCCCGCCAGCACCAGCCGTTTCCCGGCGAAAACCGCCTCGGTTTGCTGAGGGGTGGCAGCGGTGCAGACGTCATAGTCGTGGGGCTGCAAGCCCAGCCGCCCACCGCGTAGGCCGGATACCCGGCATTTTCCAGGGCGCTCAGACATTCCAAAACATACGAGGGAAGCTTCATGCGGCGTTCTCCTGCTTCGGCTTGGGCGTCAGGCTGCACAGGTCGGTCAGCGCCCACACCGCGCACCCGAAATACAAGATCAGATACCCCGAGCCGGACAGCGCCGCGTAACCCAGATACGCGGCCATCAGCCCCGTGGCCAGCTGCATCCGCCGCCGACCCATCCCGGCGTCAAAGGCGGCCTCATAGAACGCAAACAGCGCCATCATTGCGCTGGCGGACAAGTCCAGCCAGTAGTCCTGGAGCTGGGGATTGCTGCACCAGATGCCGTAATTGCCCAGCATATGGACAACGAAAAAGGCGCATACGGCCAGATGCGTCAGAAACAGCGGGCATTTTCCCGCCTTGCGGCAGCGCCCGGCCACGATCAGCCCCACCGCCGCCACGACGCCCAGCACCCGGCGCAGCAGCACCAGCCGCCCAACCGTTCCCCAGGGCAGCAGCACCGTCAGCAAAATGCCCGCCGCAGCGATATAATGCCCCACGGCGGCCGTCAGGGAGGGCTGGAAGTTGTCCTCGTACTTTGGCGACCCGTCCAGCTTCCACACGGACGCGACGATCCACAGGTTGGCGCCGGCAGAAAGAACCCACAGGGCGATTTCCAGCGGATGGTTCACCGGCAGCAGGTTTTTCACGTCCACGGCCACGCCGTAGAGCAGCCGCCGCAGAACCAGCGCGCAGCAGCCCAGTACGATGACGCCTATGGACAGGCGGTTTTGTTTGCTTTTTTGTTTCATAACGGAATCCTCCATGGATGCAAACATCCGGCAATGGGGGGCAGCACGCCGCCCCGGCACTTTTTTCATTATTATACCAGTCTATTCCCCTAATTTCCAGCCCTTTGTAAAAAAACTCTTTGTGTAGAATTTCTTCTTGTTTCGTGCTTAAAATCGGAGTATAATGGGTTCAAGATTCAGTTGGGGAGGAAAACCATGTTATTGAAGGGAATTGCCGCCGTGTCCGCGGTTGCGGCGGTTTTGATTTGTGCCTGCGGCGGGGTGGTGTTCTGGTGGCTTCCGGCACTGTTTGTGGGGGCGTTTCTGGTACTGACCCTGGCGGCCTTTGGTTTTCTGTGTCTGGTCTGCGCCCTCGTGGACATGGACAAGCCCCAGGAGCACGACAGCCCCTTTTACCGCAGGGTCGCGCAGGTGTACATTGGCGCTTTGATTGGCCTGCTTCGGATACGCATCCACACGAAGGGGTTGGAGAAGGTTCCCACCCAGGGGCGGTTCGTGCTGGTGTGCAACCATCTGTTCATCGCCGACCCCTGCGTGCTGCTGCACTGCTTCCCCAAAAGCCAGCTGGCCTTTGTCACCAAGCAGGAAAATCAGAAGCTGTTCATCGTGGGCAAGGTCATGCACAAAATTCTCTGCCAGCCCATCGACCGGGAAAATGACCGCGCCGCTCTGAAAACCATCCTCAAGTGCATTCAGCTGCTGAAGGACAACGAAGCATCCATCGGCGTTTTTCCCGAGGGCTACACCAGCAAGGACGGCAAGCTCCACCACTTCCGCAGCGGCGTGTTCAAGATCGCCCAGAAGGCGGGCGTTCCCATTGTGGTATGCACCATCCGGAACACCCGGCAGATTTTCCCCAACATCTCCCACCTGAAGCCCACCGACGTGGAGCTGCATCTGGTGGACGTGATCCCGGCGGAGGATTTGAAGGGCAAGACCACCGTGGACATCGGAAATCAGGTCTACGAAATGATGATCGGCGACCTGGGAGAATCCTTCCGCATGGAAGAAGCTTGACCTTTGGGTCAGAACCGTGTATAATGAGTTTTCACCCCATAAATAACCATTTTTGGAGGAAATACAATGAAAAACAGCGAAAAAACACTGGACATGATCGTGAACCTCTGCAAGAGCCGGGGCTTTGTCTATGCCGGTTCCGAAATCTACGGCGGCCTGGCCAATTCCTGGGACTACGGTCCTCTCGGCGTGGAATTCAAGAACAACGTGAAAAAGGCATGGCTGAAAAAGTTCGTGCAGGAGTCCGACTATAACGTGGGTCTGGACGCCGCCATCATCATGAACCCCCAGACCTGGGTCACCACCGGCCATGTGGGCAACTTCTCGGACCCCCTGGTTGACTGCAAGGGCTGCGGCTCCCGTCAGCGGGCGGACAAGCTCATCGAGGCCGCCGAGTCCGGCAAGGGCGTCAACGTGGATGCCATGAGCTTTGACGAGATGGACGCTTTTATTGCGGGTCACGAGGACGTTGTCTGCCCCAACTGCGGCAAGCACAACTTTACCGCCATCCGCAAGTTCAACCTGATGTTCAAGACCCAGATCGGCGTCACCGAGGACACCGCCTCCACCTGTTACCTCAGCGCACCACCCGCCGCAAGCTGCCCTTCGGCGTCTGCCAGGTGGGCAAGGCCTTCCGCAACGAGATCACCCCCGGCAACTTCACCTTCCGCACCCGGGAGTTTGAGCAGATGGAGTGCGAGTTTTTCTGCCAGCCCGGCACCGACCTGGAGTGGTTCGCCTACTGGAAGGACTTCTGCAAGAACTGGCTGATTTCCCTTGGTATCCAGGAAGACTCCCTGCGTCTGCGGGATCACGAGCCTGCGGAGCTGGCCTTCTATTCCCGCGCCACCACCGACATCGAGTATCAGTTCCCCTTCGGCAACGGCTGGGGCGAGCTGTGGGGCATTGCCGACCGCACCAATTACGATCTTGGCCGCCATCAGGAGGCCTCCGGCAAGAGCCTGGAATACTACGATCAGGAGAAGGGCGAGCATTATATCCCCTACGTCATCGAGCCGTCTCTGGGCTGCGACCGGGTCGCCCTGGCGTTCCTGTGCGAGGCCTACGACGAGGAAGTGGTTGGCACCGACAAGAAGGGCAACGCCGACGTGCGTACCGTGCTCCGGCTGCATCCGGCGCTGGCGCCCTACAAGGCCGCCATTCTGCCCCTGTCCAAGAAGCTCAGCCCCAAGGCCGAGGAGATTTACCGGGAGCTGCGCAAGGACTTCATGGTGGACTTTGACGACGCCGGCTCCATCGGCAAGCGCTACCGCCGGGAAGACGAGATCGGCACGCCCCTGTGCGTCACCGTGGACTTCCAGACCGTGGGCGACGAGAACACCCCTGCGGACAACTGCGTCACGGTTCGTGACCGGGACACCATGGAGCAGGTACGGATCCCCATTGCCGAGCTGAAGAATTATATCGCGGAGAAGTGCGCGTTCTGATTGCGCCGCTGACAGGCAATAAAATAATGTGGCCGCCCCGGAAAATTTCCGGGGCGGCCTGTTCTGTATAAATGTTGCATTATGTTCACATCGCGGCAATGGGGAACTGCCCATTGCCTAAGACATTACTACAGCCTGGGGATTTCTTTCATTCACAGCCCTACGGGCTGCGCCTGAAAGAAATGGGAATCTCCCACGGCCTAAAAAGTGTCCGCCGGACACTTTTTCCCCGGCTGCGCCGGGTCGGCCTTTCGATTCCCGGACGGGGAATCATGCAAAAATCCCGGTGCGAACGCACCGGGATTTTTACATGGTGACCCGTACGGGAATCGAACCCAGCGAATTATTTCTTAAATATGTTGCGACTCTAATGGATTCTATTTTTCGTTTCCAATTCTGTTGCCAATTTTACCGTTCGCCGATGGGCTGGACGAAAAAAAGTTCCGAAAGTCCTGCGCTCTTTTGGCAATATCCTTCTGCGCTAGGTGCGTGTAAATTTTGTGCATCGTCCCGTCATCTGCCCAGCCGCCGATTTCCATAGCTATCTTTTCCGGGATTTGGAGATGGTAAGCCAGAGATGCGAAGCTGTGCCGCAATCCGTGATTTCCAACTTTTGGTAATCCATTTGCCGAACAGATTTCGTTTATCCTCGTCCCCACCCAGCCGCCGGTCAGGTTGACAACATATCCCTCTCTGTGATTAACCAGTTTCAACGCCTCCATCAGAGGTTCGATGATTGGCACGACGCGCCGGGAAGAATCGTTTTTGTTCTGCTTCTTGTGAACCAGTTTGCCGCCGTCTCCGGCCACTCTTGCCCCGCGAACGTATATGATCTCGTTTTCGAGGTCAACGTTGTCCCACGTCAGCGCAAGCATCTCAGACCGGCGCAAACTGGACAGTTCCAGCAGAGCGGCTATTTCTATCGGTTCGCCCTTTATGGCGTTTACAAACACCGGTATCTGGTCTGGGTCGAGGAACGGCTTTTCATTGTATTCCTTTTCCGGCAGGGTCACCCGCGGCCTGCGTCCGGTTTCCTCGAATATCGCTGCGGAAATCAGCATCCACACATTTTTAATATATTTCGGGGACAGTGATTTTGCTTCCCTGCGGATGGCGGCTTGCCACTGTTCGTCCGTGGTGGTGTATACGTCAGCCGCCATCATGCTTTGGAAACGCTGCTTGCGGTAGGATTCATACGCATAAATCGTTGACGGCGACTTGAATCCCTTCCGGGCGGCTATATATTTATCAAGCGTGTCCCCCAGCGTCTTCCCCCGCTTACCGGGCGCGGCCTTTGCTTCGATAACGCCGTTTTTCAAGGCGAGATATTCGGCCACGCATTCATCATATGTATCTTTCGTAATCGATACGCGGTGATTCTCTATCAATACACGTGTGTGCCACGCCCCTGATGGGAGCTGCTTAATTTTTGGGAGCCTGATTTCCGGCTCCTTCTTTCTTTTTGCCATCCCGTTCACCTCTACTTAATAGCTTGTGGAAAATCAAAAATGCCGTGAGCATAAAAACAGCGGCGATTCCTGCCGCGCCAAATAAAATTACCGCAGAAATCTTTTCGGAGCGAATCAGCCCCATTTCCGGGTTCCGGGCATCCAGCACCATATAGACCACGAGCACCGCCGTCAGCAGAATGTTTAATGCGCACTGCCCGTAAATCAAGGGCTTATTTTCCCTTTGCACGGATGCAAGCGCACTGTCTTTTTGGGAAAGAGCGTCGCTTTGCTTGCGGATTCTGGTATCTCGGGCAGATATTCCCGCCTCCTGTATCCGGCTCCGATCAAGGAGGCGGGATATTGCGGCGTCCTTTTCTTGCAACATTTCGTCTTTGTGTTCGATTTCCAGCTGCAAAAAATCCACGGTAACGGAATCGTCGCTTTTCTGCGTGGAAAGCCCGATAAGCTCGTCTGCGGATAATTCCAGGCTTGCGCATAGGGCGCACACATCCATGAAGCCCGGGTTCATCAGCGTACCGGCAAAGAAACGGTTTAGGGTTGTTCGCGGTATCCCGGTTTCGTCGGCCAGTTGCTGAATGGTTTTGCCTTGCTGCTGCTTGGCGGCCTTGATTTTTTCCACCAACGTCAGGCTTTGCTCGTGCAGCGCCGAAATACGTTCCTCCGTGGGCAAAATAACTCGCTCCTTTCATTTTGGCACACGAAATCTACGCCGTGTAAACGGATTGTACGATTTGCGCGTTTACTTTTACAGTGGTAGGGGCTATGGTAAAGGTGCAACCGGCAAGGGACACACGGCGTTACCGGCGGCAAAGCCCCGCCACCTTGTGGCACGGGTGGCGGGGCAAATTATCCACATTCTTGTAAATATTTGTCACGCAAATAGTCAGCCAGTGCAATATTAGAGGCGTCCAGTTTGCCCTTGTATTCCATAAGTGCTTCGTATGCCTTTGTAATTCTATTCCTTTTCCCAGTTGCGGTTTTTAAGCTTTTCGCCTTCATATCAACATCAGCAAAGTATTTCTTAATAAATTCGTTGGTATTATCGCTAAAGCCATCTTGCAGTTTTTGTAATGCTTCGCTGGGCTTTGTCCCGGACAGTGGAAGATATTGCTCGATGGATGCCAGATGACCATATCTTTCAAGCAAAATATTCATCCGGGAAAAGAACACACCAGGGTCTGAAGTTTCATCAGCAATGGTTGAACTTTCTCTAATGATTCTCAAATCGTTCTCGGCCATTTGCACGTACATCTTCTGTTGACTGTGCGATTTGGAACTTTGGGTTGTGGCCAACTTCCGCGTGTGGGATATGCCCGTTCCCGGAATTGATGAACGGGCTGCTATATCACCTTTTGAGTTGACGGTTACGCCGCCATGCTTTCCGCCGATACTTATGCTGGTTGTTTTCTTCCCGAAATTTAACTTGATTCCCGGCATGATTTTAACACTTTTTCTAAAATTCCACCCCATAATATTGCCCCCTTATCATCTAGATCTTTCTTTTAGCTTGCAAATATTCTGAATATACCCTGCAACTTTATCTTGATATACAGGATCTTTAATCTTTTTCAGAATTTGCAGAGCGTCTTCATACCGCTTGACTTTGATGTATAAATCAGGGAGCCGAAATGTCCAGCGGGAACCATTGAATGCAAGGCCGCCGTTATCCCATATGGACTCCCAAAATTTGATTAGTTCATCAATATCGCCGGTTTCCTCAAATTTACGCTCGGCTTCCTTGATTTTAGAAAACTGGTGATCCTGTAAATCGAGATGATCGTTTAAGGATTTTAACTCTCTGCATAATTCCGGGTTTGGCCTTATATAAGGACCTGTAATTTCTTTGCTTCTTTTTCGGCTTTCAGCAACATGCTTTTCAGAATAATGGCGTAATTTCTCCTCCTCGTCCATAACAATATCCTTCCAGCCCCTTCCGTCTCCTGAACCAATGATTGTATTTATAGTCCAAACGTTAAACTCATAACCGAAAGGCGACCCTTCAATAGTTTTATTCGGTGACTTGTGCATATACGGGACATACCCGTTTTCTTGCAGTTCGGCTTCGCCTTTTCGTGTCAGTTTATATTTTCTGTCGGCGATAAAGGGTTCAAGGGTTTTGGTAGGAGCAACGGCTATGATCTGTGAAACAATATCAGCCTTTTTACCGGATACTGAAATGCCGAGAGAATCGGCTATCTCCTTGAGTTTATGGATCGTTAGAGATGGAAGTACTTCAGCAGCGGTGCA
>OHGW01000995.1_pt1 | contig 11649 bp, 9 predicted proteins | sample 1567821 | NCBI WGS metagenome assembly OHGW01 (sample SAMEA3879572, study PRJEB24766) | human gut metagenome | biome: human-associated habitat; feature: feces | place: USA | collected 1985/1987 | reverse complement strand
GCCCGCAAGTCCGGTTATATGGAAATCATGCCTCCGACTGTTGTAAATGCAGCTTCCGGTTACGGAACAGGCCAGTTGCCTGACAAAGAAGGTCAGATGTATCATTGCGAAGTAGATGATTTATATTTGATTCCGACAGCAGAAGTGCCTGTTACTAATATCTATCGCGATGTCATCCTAGACGAAAAACAATTGCCTATCAAGAATTGTGCATATACACAATGTTTCCGCCGTGAGGCAGGCTCTTATGGCAAGGATGTGCGCGGCTTGAACCGTTTGCATGAGTTCTCTAAAGTGGAACTGGTTCGCATTGACAAGCCGGAACATTCTAAAGAGTCTCACAAAGAGATGTTGGATCATGTAGAAGGTCTGTTGCAGAAGTTGGAATTACCCTATCGTATACTCCGCCTTTGTGGGGGGGATATGAGTTTTACGGCTGCGCTTTGCTTCGACTTTGAGGTTTATTCCGAAGCACAGAAACGCTGGTTGGAAGTAAGTTCGGTATCCAATTTCGATACCTACCAGGCTAATCGCCTGAAATGCCGCTACCGCAGTGGAGAAAAGAAGACAGAACTTTGCCATACTCTGAACGGTTCCGCACTGGCACTGCCGCGCATCGTTGCCGCTTTGCTGGAAAACAACCAGACGCCGGAAGGTATTCGGATCCCGAAAGCATTGGTGCCGTATACGGGATTTGAAATGATTGACTGAGAAAAACAGCTGATATATATACTAATGCGGGCGAATAATTATTCGCCCGCATTAGTATATATATCCGAACTTCTTCCTTTCTATTAAGATTATACAATATGCATTATACAATTTGTATAATACAAAACAAATAATTACCTTTGTGTATCCAATGAATATACATCATGACCCAGAAAGAGAAGAACCCTTTTATCCTCACCGGAGCTATTCCCGCCGAATACTTCTGTGACCGCCAGGAAGAATCGAAACGCCTCATCCGCACCGTAACCCAAGGAGGCAACCTCTGCCTCATATCTCCACGCCGCATGGGTAAGTCTAAATTAGTCCGTTTCTGCTATGACAAACCGGAGATAAGCGAAGCATACTACACCTTCTATATCGACATACTCCATACCTCCAGCCTACGTGAATTTACCTATGCTTTCGGACAAAGTGTATTCGAGACTTTACGCAGCCAAAGCCGGAAGATGCTGACCATGCTGACACAGGGATTAAAATCCTTACAAGCAAAGTTTGGCTTCGACCCCATAAACTACACCCCTACTTTCAGCCTTGAATTAGGAGACATCACCACACCCGAATTCACCTTGAAAGAGATATTTCAATGTCTGGAACAAGCAGACAAACCCTGTATCGTAACATTCGACGAATTCCAGCAGATAACTAAATATCCCGAAAAGAATGTGGAAGCCTTGCTCCGTTCCCACATCCAGCACCTCGGAAATGTCCATTTTATCTTTGCCGGAAGCGAACGTCATCTGGTGTCGGAAATATTCCAGTCATCGGCACGCCCTTTCTATAATAGTACCGACATGATGGAGCTTCATCCCATAATCACCCAAGAATACATACCTTTCGTAACAAAATGGTTCAATACTTATCAAAAGACAATTTGTGAAGACTTAATACTACGCACCTACCGGCTCTTCGAAGGAAACACTTACTATATGCAAAAAGCCTTCCACGAAGCCTTCGTCAACACACCAAAGGAAGGCGAATGCACAGAATCTCTGATGTACAACACCATCCACAGTATGCTTGAAGATGCTGCTGACGGTTACCGACAACTATTGTCGCGCATTCCCGAAAGACAAAAGGAAGTACTCTATGCAATAGCCGCCGAAGGACAGGCAAGCAAGATTATGAGTGCCGCTTTCATCAAAGGTCACTCACTAACCTCTGCCAGTGCCGTGCAAGCAGCAACGCGAAAACTACTGGAAGCCGACTTGCTGACAGTAGAAAACGAAGTTTATTATGTGCCCGACATCTTATTACGCATTTATTTAAGGGCGTTACAGGGAATTGAAACGCAGCTATAAGCGTACAATTCAGCATCTATTAGCAAGTTAGTTTCCCATACAAAAACATATAAAGACGGAAACTCAAACCAGCAGAATAACTATATATTGCAATAACTTCGATTCTCCACATCAGTACATCGCTTTTTCAAAGGAACTTCTTTTGATATTTCCAAATAACCCGTATCTTTGCAAACCGTAACAATCTGAAAGTAATTGCGTAATTATACCAACAAAATTATAAGATAATGAACAAAATCATTAGCAAAGAACATTTTTCAGAAAAGGTTTTTAAACTGGAGATTGAAGCACCTTTGATTGCCCGTTCACGCAAGGCAGGACACTTCGTCATTGTACGTGTAGGCGAAAAAGGCGAACGTATGCCGCTGACAATTGCTGCGGCAGACACTACGCGCGGCACTATCACTTTGGTAGTGCAGGAAGTAGGCCTCTCCTCCACCCGCCTTTGCGAACTGAATGAAGGCGACTACATCACCGATGTAGTGGGTCCGTTGGGACAGGCTACTCACATTGAAAACTTCGGAACGGTGGTCTGTGCAGGTGGCGGCGTAGGTGTAGCCCCCATGCTTCCTATCGTACAAGCATTGAAAGCTGCCGGTAACCGCGTTATTGCCGTGCTTGCCGGGCGTAGCAAAGAACTGATTATCCTTGAAAAAGAAATGCGTGAAAGTGCAGACGAGGTTATCATTATGACCGACGATGGCTCTTATGGACGCAAAGGATTGGTCACAGAAGGAGTAGAAGAAGTTATCAAACGGGAGAAAGTGAACAAGTGCTTCGCCATCGGTCCCGCCATCATGATGAAATTTGTCTGCCTGCTGACTAAGAAATATGAAATACCTACCGATGTATCTCTGAACACCATCATGGTGGACGGAACAGGTATGTGTGGTGCATGCCGCATCACCGTGGGAGGCAAAACACGCTTCGTATGCGTGGATGGTCCTGAATTTGACGGACATCAAGTGGATTTCGATGAAATGCTAAAACGTATGGGAGCTTTCAAAGAGATTGAAAGGGAAGAAATTCATAAACTGGATACAGACAAACAACCCGAAACTTGCGAAGCGACCAAGGAACTTGATGGACGTGATGCCCCTTGGCGTACAGAGTTGCGCAAAGCGATGAAACCCAAAGAACGCATGGCCATTCCTCGTGTCAAGATGAATGAGCTGGATGCAGAATACCGTTCGCATAGCCGTAAAGAAGAAGTAAACTTGGGACTGAACGAAGAACAAGCCATAACGGAAGCCGTTGCATCAACTGTAAGAATGCTAAATGTATTCAGGGATGCCCGGTAGGAATCAATATTCCTAAATTCATTAAAAACATCGAACGCGGAGAATTCCTCGAAGCTGCAAAGACTCTGAAAGAGACCAGTGCTTTGCCGGCTGTATGTGGTCGCGTTTGTCCACAAGAAAAACAATGCGAATCAAAATGTACACATTTGAAAGCCGGACACGAAGCTGTTGCCATTGGTTACTTGGAACGTTTTGCAGCTGATTACGAACGTGAAAACGGGCAAATATCCGTCCCACACATAGCAGAAAAAAACGGTATCAAAATAGCCGTCATCGGTTCAGGTCCTGCAGGACTTTCCTTTGCCGGAGATATGGCCAAGCTGGGCTATGAAGTAACTGTATTTGAAGCATTACATGAAATCGGCGGCGTATTGAAATACGGCATTCCGGAGTTCCGCCTGCCCAACAAAGTGGTGGATGTGGAGATTGACAACCTTGCCAAAATGGGAGTGGAATTCGTCAAGGACTGCATTATCGGTAAGACGCTCAGCGTGGAACAACTGGAAGAGGAAGGATTCAAGGGCATATTCGTAGCTTCCGGAGCAGGACTGCCCAACTTTATGAATATCCCCGGCGAGAACTCCATCAATATCCTCTCGTCCAATGAATACCTGACCCGTGTAAATCTGATGGATGCAGCCAGCGATGATTCTGATACTCCGGTGGTATTTGGAAAGAATGTAGCCGTTATCGGTGGAGGCAACACTGCCATGGACTCTGTCCGTACAGCCAAACGTCTTGGAGCCGAACGGGCTATGATCATCTATCGCCGTTCAGAAGAAGAAATGCCAGCACGTCTGGAAGAAGTGAAACATGCCAAAGAAGAAGGTATAGAGTTCCTGACCTTACACAACCCAATCGAATATCTGGCAGACGAGCAAGGACGTGTCAAACAAGTAATCTTGCAAAAGATGGAATTGGGTGAACCGGATGCCTCCGGACGACGTAGCCCCGTCCCCATCCCAGGAGCAACAGAAACCGTTGATATCGATCTCGCCATTGTCAGTGTCGGGGTATCTCCCAATCCTATCGTCCCCAGTTCTATCAAAGGTCTGGAATTGGGCCGTAAAGGAACAATCACTGTTAACGATCAGATGCAATCGTCTATTCCCACTATTTATGCGGGAGGAGATATTGTACGCGGAGGAGCTACTGTCATCCTTGCCATGGGAGACGGACGCCGTGCCGCAGCAGCAATGAACGAACAATTGAGTTCCAAGTAGAAGTATAAAGTCGGGGGGATGTTCAAAACTCGTATTCACCACAGAGTATGTGGTGAGTTATGGACACCCTCTTAACAATTTATTCTCCGGACCGGATATTCACAATAATCGATCCTAATAAAAAATCCCTGCTAAATTGGATAATTAGCAGGGATTTTCATATTCCACAATTGAACGATTTCTTACTTCACTACACTATTTGTAGCCGGATCCGGAAAAATAACAGTCGGCTTAAACGACTTAGCTTCCTCAAAATCCATCAACGCATACGACATAATGATCACAATATCATCCGGTTGTACTTTACGGGCCGCAGCGCCATTCAAGCAGATTTTACCTGATCCGCGTTCACCTTTGATAATGTAGGTCTCAAAACGCTCGCCATTATTATTGTCGGCAATGTACACCTTCTCACCGGCAATCATATTAGCTGCATCCAATAGATTCTCATCAATCGTAATACTACCCATATAATTCAGATTGGCTTCCGTGACACGGGCACAATGAATTTTTGACTTCAACACTTCAATCATCATAAGGGGTTCGTCTTTTTTAAGTTTAAGATTCTTTGTATTTAATATTATCAATCAGTCTGACATCACCGCAGAACACTGTTATACAGCCCACTACATACGATGTTTGGTTCCAATTATCAACCTTCTGCAAAGTGTTTCCGTCTACTATCTCAAAATATTCCAGACGCAATCCCGGAACAGCAGCAATAGCATCTTCCACAAACTTCAGCGTTTCACTCACTGTGTGAGTGGCTGCAAAGGTACGACTTTTAAATAAGGTCTGAGATATTTTTAATGCATTTTCACGTTCTTCTGCCGACAGACGCGCATTCCGGCTGCTCAGAGCCAAACCATCTTCTTCACGAACAATAGGACAACCTACTATTTCAAGATCAAACTGCATCTGACGAACCATCTCACGGATGATAGCCAATTGCTGAAAATCTTTCTCACCAAAGTATGCACGATGTGGTTTCACCGCTTCGAACAGTTTACTTACTATCTGGCATACTCCATTAAAGTGTCCCGGACGGAAAGCCCCCTCCATTACAGTATCCAAAGGAGCATAACTGAATTGGCGGGTATCCGGCTCCGGATACATCTCTTCCACCGAAGGAGCAAAAGCATAAGTCGCTCCACAAGCCTCGAGCAATTTACAATCGGCATCCAGTGTGCGAGGATACTTAACAAGATCATTTTTATCATTAAACTGGGTAGGGTTCACAAAAACACTTACCACCGTTACTTCATTCTCGTTTACACTACGCTTTACAAGAGATGCGTGCCCTGCATGCAAAGCACCCATAGTAGGCACCAACCCCACCTTTTTACCCTGGGCTTTCAAAACCGAAAGTTCAGCCTGCAAGTCCTTGATCGTATGTATTACTTTCATTTTAATAGGTTTATGATTCTTAGTTGTTTGAAAAACGGTGCAAAATAAACCATAATTTACCATATAAAGAAGAAATATCGTAAATTAATGCAAAAGAAGACGAAGGAGAGTCCTAAGCAACAGGACGATTTATCACTGAAAAACAAGCACTTAACAATTCATAAGGAATTATACCGCCAGAGAACTTGCTTTAATGCCCGTTTTTTTTTATATCTTTGCAGAATATTTACGAGAACGATTGTTATTATGACAAAGGCTAACAAGGTTTTATTTATTACACAAGAGATTACTCCTTACGTTTCAGAATCCGAGATGGCCAATATAGGCAGACATCTACCACAAGCTATCCAGGAAAAAGGCAGAGAAATCAGAACATTTATGCCCAAATGGGGGAATATCAACGAACGCAGAAATCAATTGCATGAAGTGATACGTCTTTCCGGCATGAACCTGATCATCGACGACACCGACCATCCACTTATTATCAAAGTAGCTTCTATCCAGTCAGCACGTATGCAGGTTTATTTCATCGATAACGATGATTATTTTCAGAACCGGCTGCAGACAGCTGATGAAAATGGGGTTGAATACGATGATAATGATAGCCGGGCTATCTTCTATGCCAGAGGAGTGCTGGAAACGGTAAAGAAATTGCGTTGGTGTCCGGACGTTATTCACTGTCATGGCTGGATGACGGCATTAGCCCCTTTGTATATAAAGAAAGCGTATAAAGACGAACCTTCGTTCCGCGATGCAAAAGTAGTATTCTCCGTATACGAAGATGATTTCAAAGGTACATTCAACAATGACTTTGCAAGCAAACTGATGCTAAAGGGTATTAATAAAAAAGATGTAGCTACCCTGAAAGATCCGGTAGATTATGCTACACTTTGCAAATTAGCTGTCGATTACTCGGACGGAATAGTACAGAATAGTGAACATGTAAATGAAGATGTCATGAACTACGCGCGTCAATCGGGCAAATTGGTTCTTGACTATCAAGCTCCCGATGCTCTTGCAGATGCTTGCAACAGTTTCTACGATCAAGTGTGGGAAGCTGAACAAAAATAAATAAGAACCTAGATACGACGATCATGAAAGCAAAATATGTATGGGTAGCACTGCTTGCCTTGACTTTCTTCGGATGCGATGATAATACAGGTACTATCGGATGGGATATGCTTCCGGATAGCGACCAAAATATCAATGGAAGATATACGACTTACGAGTTAACTACGAATTCCGACCTATCAGGTCCTGTTTTTGCCAAAACCAGCGTAGGTTATGTGGGAAAATTCACTGATGAAGAATTCGGAGAATACGAAGCCAGTTTCCTCGCACAGTTGAATAGTCCGGATGGAATTTCTTTTCCTTCGGTCTACGATCCGGAAACTAATCCCAAAGGGGTAATGGCAGGAGACTCTATTCACACCGCTGAATTGATCTTATACTATAAGAGTTATTTTGGAGACTCTATCAATCCATGCCGAATGACTGTTTATGAACTGGACGAAAACTTGACCCAGAACTATTATACAGACATCGATCCATTGAAGTATTACAATCCAAACAACTTACTCGCACGAAAAGCCTACACAGCTGTTGACCAATCACTCAGCGATTCCATCAGAAACTCAGATGACTTTTATCCTAATGTCCGTCTAACTTCTGAAGAGATCACCAAACTAGGTAAACGTATCTATCGTTTGAACAGAGATCACCCTGAATATTTTAAAACTTCGGAAGCATTTATTAATAACGTATTCAAAGGTATTTATGCCAAGAATGACTATGGTAACGGAACGATTCTTTATGTTGACCAGATCAACCTGAATGTTGTAATCCGATGCCACGAAAAAGACAGCTTGGGAAATAATCTGAAGAAAAAAAATGGTACTGACTCTTTATACTATACAACCCGTACTTTCGCTACAACTAAGGAAGTAATTCAAGCCAATAAGTTTGTTAATTCTGAAAAGCTAAACGAAATCGCTAAAAAGACAGACTGTACTTATTTGAAGTCTCCGGCCGGTATCTTCACACAAGCTACATTGCCGATCAATAAGATTTATGAAGAATTAAGCCATGACACCATTAATGCAGTGAAACTGACTTTCAATAGCTACAACCAACCGGACAATGGAAAATTTAGTATGAAAGCACCTACATATGTGTTACTTTTACGTGAGAAAGAACGGCAAAGTTTCTTCGAAGAGAACAAACTTACAGATAACATCACTTCTTATCTGGCCGTACACAATGCTATTATTTCCAATAAACCTACAACCAATCAGTATGTGTTTACCAACTTGACTCGCTTGATTAATGCATGTGTCAACGAAAAGCAGGAAGCCAAGAAAAAAGCAGGAGACAGTTGGAACGAAGCAGCTTGGGAAGCAGCAAATCCGGATTGGAATAAAGTGGTACTTATCCCGGTACTGGTACAGTACGATAGCTCTTCCAATAAGAATATGATCAGCATCCAGCACGATCTACAACCGGGATACGTAAAACTGGAAGGTGGTCCGGACGGTACGAAACTGAAGTTAGAAGTAACTTATACCAACTTCAACGGTAAGCAGTAACAAAATATTCTCAGTATATAATACAATTAAGGCGATGTAAATGATTCTTTATTTACATCGCCTTAATTTTTATGGTCTCATTCTCCTTATGTTTTATGTAAAGAATAACAAGATGTGGCGAACTAAAGCAGAGACGCCTCTTTCTCCATAAAATAGAAAGAGGTTATCTCCAAAGTCAGCTCCTTACCTTTTCAACTTACTGCTTGTAAATCTACAAAGAAATATCATTTAAAAAATTTGGACTATTACCCTTCTTATCAAGAGATAAGGGTCTTTTTATGCCTTTTACTTTTAAACTGTAAATAACAGTAAGGGGCTATCCAACTTTTTTGGACAGCCCCCTTTCCACCGCTTTAGTTTACACTAAAGCAAGTTCTTGAATCATATTAATCTTCTTTTTTTGCCGTTGCTTTCTTTGCAGCAGATTTCTTCGCAGCGGCCTTTTTAGGTGCAGCTTTGGGTTCGGCCTTTACTGTTTTTGCAGCCTTTTCCGCTTTTGCCTGCAACTTATCAACCTCCTTATGTAATTCGGCGATCTCTTCTCCCTGGTTCTTGATAGTTGTCAACAATGAATTCAACTCTTCATTATCGATATCCTCAGGATAGAGAGAATTTACACGTTTAATGAAATCCCCCAAGATATTCATATAGTTAGTAAAGGCATCATAAGGAGAATCATAAATACCACGATTCAGCCACACACCGGTATTCTTGGTCGTCATAAAACGGAAGTTATTGCTGGCTTGCAGATAATCCCAATCCTGCTTGATACGACGATCATCGCAAAGGTGTACACGTTCAGCCACACTGTATAATTTGCTGAAAGCTTCACGCTGCAAAACATTACCCAGCCAGCTGCTCGTATCTCTTTCTTCGTCTACCCACGACATTGGATATGGTACATCCAATTGGGAAACAGATTTCAATTTCGAAATAATCTCCGATGGGGTAGAGAAAGTAATGCCCTTTTCTTTTGCACAATAAGGAAGTGCTTTCAGGAACTCCAAAATATTGGACGATAATGGCTGCGCCATACCCAATGCTTTCAGTTCCATAAAGATATTGATCACTTGTTCTTCTTGTGGTAAAGCATCAATCCAACCGATAAACTTATCGGCAAATAAAGGATACTCACTCCAATCAGAGTTAGAGAAACGCAAACTGATATCATCCGATAACTTGAAGTCTCTTAATAACAATTTCAGACTGGGAGCCTGATTGCAATGATACACGTAATGCGGACTCTTCCAACCCAAAACGTGTTTAGCACCTTCGGTCAGCATGCCCTTGAAACCCATGCTAGCCACCGTAGCACCTATTTCATCCGAATAAATCAAACTGGAGTTACGGAACACTTTCGGAGCTTTACCAAACATCTGTTTCATCTTTTCGCTCTGACGCATTACCTCTTCACGGAAACAGTCTTCATTGGCCAATGATGATAAGCCATGAGAGTATGGCTCTGCCAGGAATTCACAGCAACCCGTATCGTTTAATATATGTAACAGGTCAATTACGGCAGGTGCATGAATTTCGAGCTGTTCCAATGCTACTCCCGAAATAGAAAGGGCTACTTTAAATGCTCCTCCGGAATTCTTCACCATTTCAATCAATGTATTGAGAGCCGGAATATAAGAACGTTCGGCAACCTCATTAATACCTGTCTCATTGGCATAATCATCATAGTAATAATGGTCGGCACCAATGTCGAAGAAGCGGTAACGTTTCAGATGAATAATTTGATGTATCTCAAAATAAAGACAGATTGTTCTCATATCTATATTGTTTTATTGTTTTCCATAATTTTTTATAACCTCGTCGTAGATGCCGCGAACCTTGTAGCCTACGTTCTCCCACTTTATTTCGTCCACCTCTTTCTTACCTTCATCACGGAGATACTCGTACATAGCCGGATAGGTACAGATAGAATAAATAGCATCTGCCATAGCGTGGATATCCCAGTAATCGGTCTTGATACATTTTTCCAAGATCTCGGCACAACCGGATTGTTTGGAAATAATGCTTGGTACGCTACACTGCATAGCCTCCAACGGAGAAATACCAAAAGGTTCGGATACCGAAGGCATAATGTATACATCACTGGCCTTCAAGACTTCATATACTTGTTTCCCTTTCATGAATCCCGGAAAATGGAAACGATCGGCAATGCCTCTTTCAGCTGCCAAACGGATCATCTGATCCATCATATCACCACTACCGGCCATCACAAAACGTACATTCCGCGTACGCTGCAATACCATCGCAGCTGCCTCTACAAAATACTCAGGACCTTTTTGCATTGTAATACGTCCCAAGAAGGTAACCACCTTTTCTTTCGGGTTCTTATTAGGTACAATATCCTGTATCTCTTGCGAAAGAGGAGAAACTGCATTGTGCACAGTTGATACTTTCTTCGGATCCTGGAAATATTTATGGATTACTGTTTGACGAGTTAATTCACTCACACACATAATATGATCGGCATGATCCATACCATTTTTCTCAATGGCATAAACTGTGGGGTTCACATTACCACGACTACGGTCAAAGTCAGTAGCATGTACGTGAATCACCAATGGTTTGCCCGATACCTGTTTTGCATGAATACCGGCCGGATAAGTCAACCAGTCATGTGAGTGTATAATTTCAAACTCCTGTTGCCGTGCTATAACTCCTGCAACAATTGAGTAGTTATTGATTTCCTCATGTAAGTTATCCGGATAACGCCCTGAAAATTCAATGCATCCCAGATCATTTGCATTCAGATAATTGAAATCAGCATAAATATGATCGCGCAAGTCAAAATATAATTGAGGATCCATGTAAGAACCTACACGCCCTTTGACATATTCCCAATCTACATCCCTCCACACAATCGGTGTACTGTTCATACCGATTATTCTCAGAAAACTCTGGTCTTCGTCACCCCAAGGCTTGGGAATACAAAATGTAATCTCCATATCCTCTTGTTGAGACATACCTTTTGTCAAACCATAGCTGGCAGTTCCTAAACCTCCTAAGATATGCGGGGGGAACTCCCATCCAAACATTAAAACTTTCATCTTCGTCCCTCCTCCTATAAATTATATTTAGACAACAGCTT
>OHGW01000978.1_pt1 | contig 11743 bp, 9 predicted proteins | sample 1567821 | NCBI WGS metagenome assembly OHGW01 (sample SAMEA3879572, study PRJEB24766) | human gut metagenome | biome: human-associated habitat; feature: feces | place: USA | collected 1985/1987 | reverse complement strand
AGGGGAGGCATGGTCATGTCAAGAAAGCTCTCCAAAAACGGCTCAATGCCGAAGTTGTTGAGCGCCGAACCGAAGAACACGGGGCTGAGCTTACCGTCGCGAACCTGATCGATGTCAAATTCATAGCCTGCACCGTCGAGCAGCTCAACATCGTCGCACAGGGTCCTGCGCAGCTTTTCACCGATAAGGCTGTCGAGCGTTTCGGTGTCGTCAAGGCTGCATTCGATGGCCTTGATCTTGTCCTGCCCACGGTGGAATTCACTGAAGGCGAGGATCTCGCGTTTTTCGCGGTCGTAAACACCCTTGAAGTCGATGCCGCAGCCGATGGGCCAGTTCATCGGATATGTGCCGATGCCGAACTCCTGCTCCAACTCCTCCATAAGATCGTAGGGGCTGCGTGCCTCGCGGTCAAGCTTATTTATAAAGGTGAAGATGGGGATATTGCGCATTGCGCATATCTTAAAAAGCTTCCTGGTCTGCGGCTCGATGCCCTTTGCTGCGTCGATGACCATGACTGCGCTGTCGGCAGCCATCAGGGTGCGGTAAGTGTCCTCGGAAAAATCCTGGTGTCCCGGAGTGTCGAGGATGTTTATGCAGTAGCCGTTATACTCAAACTGCATGACCGAAGAGCTTATTGATATTCCGCGCTGCTTTTCAAGCTCCATCCAGTCGGACACCGCGTGACGCGCCGTAGCCTTGCCCTTTACAGAGCCTGCCAGCTGTATAGCCCCACCGTAGAGCAGCAGCTTTTCCGTAAGCGTTGTTTTGCCGGCGTCAGGGTGCGATATGATAGCAAACGTTCTGCGCCGTTCGATTTCCTTTCTTATATCAGCCATATACGCTTCTCTCCAAATATTTTTTCACATAGAATAGTATACTATCATATATACGCTGCAAAAGCAAAGCTTTTGTGCATAATAAAACCGGCCAGGCCGGCTGACACAAGAAAACATAAGCTGACAAGAACCGAACCTCTATCGCCTGTCAGCGCGCCCTTCCGGCTATTTTCGCCTTTTTTGCCTTGATGGGCGCCAGCCCACCTGCACCAAAGAAAGCCGAAAATTTCTCGAAAAGCACAGCCGACAGGTGCCTTGCAGTTTTGCCGGAGCAGATTTTTGCTCAGGCAAGGCAAAGCTTGAAGAGAATACTGCCGTATTGTCAAGAGCTTTAACGCAGCATGGGCGGAAATCTGCCCGTCAAAACCGATATGCGTTCGACTCTCGTCAGCTGAGTCTCCTGAGCTTTTCTATCGTCTCGTCGTCAAAGCGCTTGCGTATCGGCTTTGCCGGAGTTCCGCCGACGATGGTGTAGGGCGGCACGTCCTTGGTGACAAGTGCACGCGTTCCGATTATCGCACCGTCGCCGATCGTAACGCCGGAGAGGATGACGGCCTCGTAGCCTATCCACACGTCGTTTCCGACGACGATATCGCCGTGATTATCCCACGCCTGCGCTATTGAGCCGACATCCGTCGGCAGTTCCCATTCCTCGAAGTATATCGGGAACGGATAGGTTGACAGACTGCCCAGCGTGTGGTTTGCGGCGTTGAAAATAAACTTTGCGCCGCAGGCGATTGAGCAGAACTTGCCGATCTTCAGCTTATCGTGGTTGCACTCGGGATAGTGGTACAGCACGTTGTTGCGCTGAAAATCCCGTGGGTCTTTTTCAAAATCGTCATATGTGGTGTAGTCTCCGATCTCGATAAAGTCACTGTGCACAACGTTTTGCAGATACACCGTGCTGTGACCCTGACTTCTCGGATACGTTTTCCATTCCGGTATCATGTTGATCTCTCCTTACAAAAGCCGCTCCCAGCGCACGCTTTCCCAGCCGCTCGTGTCAAAAACACTGCGCACGGCGCTGCTCATATGCTGCAATTTTTTCTTTATCGCCGGAGATTTTATAAGCTCCTGCGCATCATCGTCGCGCGTCATGAAAAACTCCATTATCCGCGCGCGATCTTCGCTTGCAAAGGTGCGCGAATAGCCGTCAGCAAAATAAACGCCCTCGTTGCCGCCGCTGTAATATGTCCAGTGCCGGCAGTCGGGGTCGAATATCGCCGAGCCGCACTTGCTGCTGTAAGGCGAAAGGTAAAAGTGCGCAAGCATCCTGCTGCCGGAAGCATCGAATGCGGCGATATCCAAAAATCGCAGATCGTAGTCAAGCTCGACTGCCGTTGTCTCTCCGCTTTCGTCCGTGCGGCACATGGCGACCTTCGCGCCTCCGGCAGGGCAAAGCCCCGTGAGCGAGCTTAGCTGCACGCAGCTGAGTCTTCGCGCGGCGCTCGGCGTCTCGGGCGCGGTGCTCGCCCGGCATCCGCTCAGGATAAGCGCCGCCAGCAGCGCCATGACAAGCGCCGGAACAATGCGCTTCACGCCTTTGCTCCCGCGTACCATTCGAGCAAGGCGCTCAAATTCTCGGCCTTTACGCGCTTGCTGCCGGTGAGCATCATGTCGAGCATATCGTCCTCTTCCTCGGTTCGGTCGGCCTTGTTTTCAAGCGCCTTGCCGACGGTTTTCACCATGATATCCATCATCATTCGATAAACGCCGTGCAGCTTCTTCACATCAAAATTGCCCTGAAGCGTAAAGAGCGCGGTATTCTCGGGAATATGGTTTTTCTCGCGGACCTCTTTTAGCTGAGTGCCGGTCTGCCCCATGCCGACGCCGCACACGGCGTGTATTTTATAGCGCTTTGCGGCGGCCGAATAGCCCTTGACGCCGCTTGCCATTATCCAGCCGAGGTATATTATCCCGGCGTTGGCCGAGAGCTTATCCTTCGCGTCGCCCAGCGCAAATGCCGGAAGTCCCGTCATCTGCGATAAAAGCTCGGCGTATCTTTTTGTACTGCCTGTGTTTGATGTATAAACTATTGCGTCCATAAAAATTCTCCTTTTTCCGCGTGCTCGATTATTTTTAATATATCCTTCTGCGGCAAATAAACGGCAAATTACTCTTTCATACAGAAAAGATGTATGCCGAGGGCGGCGTTAAAGCCAGTTGCCGCAAAAACGCTGAAGCGCTCGACAACGCCGAAGTATTCGGCCGGAAGCGCAGCGGAATTTTTTTCAGGCCTTCGAAACTATGCAATGGACAAAAGTCTCCCAATGTAGGATAATGAAACAACATCAGGAGACTTTTAATTTGCAGGAGGACACAATATGATTCGCGAAATTTGTAAAGACGAGGCTTTTCTCGCGCAGAAGGCAGAGCCGGCCACGGCGGATGATCTCGGAATTGCGCAGGATCTTTTGGATACGCTCATTGCCCACAAGGACGGCTGCGTCGGGATGGCGGCTAACATGATCGGGGTCAACAAGCGCATCATTGCCTTTGAAAACGGCGGAAAATACATGATCATGCTCAACCCCGTAATAATAAAAAAGCTCGACCCGTATGAAGCCGAGGAGGGCTGCCTGTCGCTTGTCGGAACGCGCAAAACCGAGCGATGGCGTTCGATAAGGGTACAGTGGCAAAATGAAAAGCTCCAGACTCGGGTCAAGACCTTTACGAGCTTCACCGCCGAGATAATCCAGCACGAGATCGACCACTGCGAGGGGATCATAATATAAAGCAACGGAAAACTCCTCACCTTACCGGTGAGGAGTTTTTGCGCTCGTGTGCCGAAATATAGGCCAAAATGATCTCCGCGCTTTTTTCCGTGCCAACGGAGGAGTCAACCGTCAACTCATAGTTTTTGGCCTCGCCCCAGCGCATGCCGGAGATATGCTTATAATAGGCGGCTCTCGCCTTGTCCGAGCGGCGGATATTGCGCTTGGCCTCCTTGAGCGTGTCGCCGTAAACCTCTCTGACTCTGCCGATGCGAAATTCCATGGGCGCATGGACAAACACGCGCACGACGTTTTCGTAATCCTTCAGTACATAGTCTGCGCTTCTGCCCACGATGACGCAGCTTCCGTTGTCTGCGATCTTCCTTATGATCTTCTCCTGCGCCTCGATAGCGTGCTGCACGACGCGCGTGCTCAAATAAAGGTCGCGCAGGATATCCGGCGAATTTTTGTGTACATCGGAAATGAACTCCTGATCAAGACCGCTTTCGTGGGCGGCAAGCGCGATCATTTCCTTGTAATAGAACGGTATTCCCAGCTTTTCGGCAACGAGCTTGCCGATCTGCTTTCCGGAAGAGCCGTGCTCGCGGGCAATGGTTATGATAACTCCGGGCGCCGAGGGCTTCAGCACCGGTGCGGCAATGCTTTGAGCCGCGCCGAGAGCCGGAGTTTTGACATAGTCGCTGTTAAGAAACTGCCTGTAAAACACAAGGCCGACGATGCTTGTGACGGTGTCGGTCACGGGGAAGGTCAGCCAGAACCAATTAAGGCCGATGCGTGAAAACGCATACCCCAGCGGCACGAACAGCACGACCGTGCGGATCACCGTCAGCGCCGAGCTTTTCATGCTCGAGCCGACCGCCTGGAAAAACACCGGGAACGTCAGCGACGTCACCAGCGGCAGGAAGCTTACGCCGATGATGTGGAAGGCAACGCGCCCGATATCAATGACCGCCTCATCGGAGCTGAACGCGCGGAGCATCTGGGTCGGGATAAGCTCAAAGCACAGCGTTCCCAGAGCCATGAGCGCCATTCCGAAGCATACGGAGGCCCAAAGCGTCTTTTTGCAGCGATCAATGTTGCGCGAGGCATAGTTGAAGCTTATGACCGGCACGATGCAGGTCTGCATGGCACCCAAGGGGATGAAGAAAAAGCTCTGCCACTTGTAGTAAAGGCCGAGAACCGTCACCGCCTGGTCGGAAAACGCCGCCAGGATAAGATTAAGTCCAAATATGTAAAACGTATACGCCGACTGCATCAGAATATTCGGCGCACCGAGGCGGAATATCTCGCCGATGTGGTGCGGATATACCGCCCTTTCGGGAGATCTGCGGAAACCCTTTTTCATGACGATCAGCGCCGCGACTATCTGCCCGGCGACCGTTGCGGCGGCAGCGCCGGCAATGCCCATTTCCGGCAGACCGAGCATGCCGAAAATAAGCAGCGGATCCAATATAATATTGGCGACCGCGCCGGCTATCTGTGCGATCATCGGCGTTTTCATGTCGCCGCCTGCCTGCAGCACCTTTGTCCAGATGCTCTCGAGGAAAAGTCCGAAGCTGAAAACGCAGACTATCCTGCCGTAAACGACAACATCGGCGATTATCGCCGGGTCATCGGTGGACATTTTTGCAAACGCAGGCATGGCACACCACGATATCGCGGCAAACAAAAGCCACAGAAAAACGGCCAGCGGAGTTCCCACGCCGGCGTATTCGTCGGCCTTTTCACTTTCGCCGACGCCAAGCTTTGCGGCCATGACGGTGTTGATGCCCACGCCCGTGCCCACGGCAAGCGCGATCATCAGAAGCTGGATCGGATAGATGATCGACAGTGCGGTCAGGCCCGATCCGGAATACCTGCCGACAAACAGGCTGTCAATAATGTTGTACAGCGCCTGAATAAGCTGCGCGAGCATAACAGGCGGCGCAAGCCTGAATAAAATTTTGCTGATTTTTTCGGTTCCGAAAAGCTTTGTTGTTTCCATATGTGCCTCACCCTTTTCAAACGGAACTGAGGCAGTATATCACCGCCGCCGACAGTTTTCAATAGGCTCGGCAAAAACAATGCGCGCTGTAATGCATATTCGTCATATCACTCTTTTTATAGCAAAAAAATCTTGACTCTACAATAATTGTAGAGTTTAATATAAGCGTGGCGAGGGCCAATCCGTTTTTAATTGTCTATGGGCACAAAATGTATTTTGCGGTTTCGTTAAGGACGGCCCTCGTCATACTTTTTTGAGGTGATATACCGTGGAGCGCAATCTTACAACGGGCAGCGTTTTCAAAAACATCGTCATTTTCTCGCTGCCGTATTTTCTGTCTTACTTCCTCCAGACCCTTTACGGACTGGCGGATTTATTTATTATAGGCCAATATGAGGGTGTTGCATCGACAACGGCGGTTTCCGTCGGCAGCCAGGTCATGCACATGCTGACGGTCATGATCGTCGGCCTTGCTATGGGCACGACGGTGTCTATAGGCCGCGCGGTCGGAGCCGGCGACAAAAAGCGCATGTCCGCCTGCGTGGGAAACACCGTTACGCTGTTCATGCTCGTTTCCGTCGTGCTGACGGCGGCGCTGGTGCTGCTGGTCGATCCCATCGTTTCCGTGATGTCAACTCCGGCCGAGGCCGTGGACGGCACGGCGCGGTACCTCACCGTGTGCTTTATCGGCATCCCGTTTATAACCGCGTACAACATCATAAGCAGCATTTTCCGCGGCATGGGCGACAGCAAAAGCCCCATGTATTTCATTGCGGTGGCCTGCGCGGCAAACATTGCGCTCGACTATCTGTTCATGGGCGCTATGCGCCTCGGCCCCGTCGGCGCTGCGCTGGGCACAACGCTTGCGCAGGCGATAAGCGTGCTCGTTGCATTTATCGCCATCCGCCGCCGCAGCGTTGCCGTTTCGCGCGCCGATCTTCGCCCCCGGCGCGACGTTATGGGGCAGATCCTCGGCATCGGCGTGCCCGTTGCGCTTCAGGACGGGCTTATCCAGATCGCGTTCATCCTCATAACCGTTATCGCAAATCTCCGCGGGCTGACGGACTCGGCCGCGGTCGGCATAGTCGAAAAGCTCATAAGCTTCCTGTTCCTTGTTCCGTCGTCGATGCTCTCGACGGTGTCCGCCATCGGCGCGCAGAACATCGGCGCCGGGGACTACGGCCGGGCAAAGCAAACTATGTGGTACGCAATCGGCATTGCCGTCGGCTTCGGCGTCATAGTCAGCGTCCTGTTCCAGTTTATCGCCGAGCCGGTGGTCGGCCTGTTTACACCGGATGAGTGCGTTATCGCCGCCGGCGGACAGTACATGCACGGATATATCTTCGACTGCCTGTTTGCAGGCATCCACTTCTGCTTCAGCGGCTATTTCTGCGCCTGCGGCAAGTCGATGATCTCGTTTATCCACAACATTTCGGGCGTTGCGCTTGTGCGCGTTCCGGGCGCATACCTGATGTCGAAAATGTACCCTGCAACGCTGCTCCCGATGGGGCTTGCAACGGCGGCAGGCTCGATTTTGCAGGTTCTTATCTGCATCGTCGCATACAGAATAATATGCCGCCGCGGAAAGGACGTGCATGCCCTTGGATAAAAGCAAGCTGTTTTCCATAGGCGACGTTGCCGGGCTTTTCAACCTCAGCACCGGTACGCTGCGCCACTATGAAACGCTTGGGCTTATCACGCCCGAGTACACGGACCCCGACACGGGCTATCGCTACTACAGCGTGCGGCAGTTCGAGCCGATTAACACCGTGCGCTATCTGCGCATGCTGGATATGCCGCTCGGCTCGATCGGCGATTTTCTCCAAAACCGAGACGTTGACGTCATTGAGCAGAAGCTCCGCCGTCAAAAGGAAGAGATTCTGGAAAAGCAGCGCGAGCTTGCCGTTATCGAGGTGAAAATGCTGCCGCCCTGCCGCCTTGTCTGGGTCGAAAAACCGCTGAGTATTGATGATTCGCTTGACATGGAGCTTCCCATACGCAGGCTCGACAGCGCGCAGGACACGGCTGTTTTTCTCGGCAAGGTCGGCGTCGGTATCTCGCGAGAGAATCTGCGATCCTGAAAAATTCGTCAACGAGATCAGCATCCCGATAGAGAACAAATAGAAAAAGACCTCGTCCAACCGGACGCGGTCTTAAACTTTGTAATCTTAAATTACTTAATGCCGTACTTCTTGTTGAACTTATCAACACGGCCGCTGGTATCGACCAGCTTCTGCTTGCCGGTGTAGAAGGGGTGGCACTTCGAGCAGATCTCGACGGTGATGCCGGGGCGGGTCGAGCCGGTCTCGATGGTTGCGCCGCAAGCGCACTTTATAACGGTGGGCTGATAGTTAGGATGGATTCCTGCCTTCATTGTTCATATCTCCTCGTCGTAGGCTATCTTGAGCACGCAAAAGCGTGGTTACAAGACGCAAAGGTAATTGTAGCACAGCACTTTGCTATTTGCAAGAACTTTTTACGGTTTCGCCGGAATATAAAAAATACAAAACGCACTCGCGCACGGGCTTGCCTGTCATCCGCTGTGCGGCATAGGCATAGGCCTCAAGCTGTTTTGAATAGGTCTGCGCACGCTCGGCGGTCTCCTCGCCGCGGACTCGGTCGGTTTTATAGTCGATTATCGTAAGCTCGCCGGCCTCCTCGATCATGCAGTCGATAACGCCCTGCATGAGCACGCTCTCACCCTCGCCGCCGGGGAAGAATTTTTCCGCCGGGCAAAGCAGCGAAAACTTAAACTCGCGCTTTCGCGCATCGGCCGACATTATGCGCCTGCCGAGCGGCGAGGAAAACAGGCGCAGTATGCTGCCGGTATCGACGGCCTCGGCCTGCCGGGGGCTTAAAAAGCGCGCTGCGGTCAGCCGCGCAAGCTCCTCGCGTATCTCCTGCTCGGTGCCTGTTTTTTCATAGTCGATGTATTGCAGAAGCATATGCGTCGCCGTGCCGCGCGCGGTGGGGCTGAGCTTATCCCCGCCGCCGAGACGGGGCGCGCGAAAATGAGCATGCTGCATCGGCACGATGCTCTGCGCCTCCTCGTCGGGCGCTTCAAGGCGCTTCAGCTCCGTTGCCGTGACCTTCGAGGGCAGCGCGGACGCGGCCGCATGCGGATACGAAAACGCGGCGTTTTTCTCAAGCTCAGCAACAAGCTCCGGGTCTGCATAGGCAATGTCCGCCACGGCTGCGGTATCCTGACCGGCCTCCTGAGCCTCAGTGCTCAAAAAGCTCAGGCGGAATTTTTCATCCTCGGTGCTCAGCTGAGCATAGATCATCCATTCGGCCATGCTCGATGCATTAAGCAGTATCTCCGGTGACATGGGGCGCGTGCATTGCAGCATCATTTTCTGCATTTTTTCCTCGGGATGCTTTATCGCCGCCGTAACAATGAGCCTTTCGCGCGCGCGCGTGAGCGCGACGTATAAAAGGCGCATCTCCTCGGAAAGCTGCTCGCGCCGCAGCCGCTGCTTTATCGCGCTGCGCGCAAGGCCGGGGTATTCAAGTCTGCGCGCGGTGTCGTAGATCTTGGCGCCAAGGCCAAGCTCGGGATGAACGAGCACTGTCTGCTTGAGGTCGGCATCGTTGAACCTGCGAGAGGTATCGCACACAAAAACGACCGGAAATTCAAGTCCCTTGGATTTGTGGATGGTCATTATCTTCACCGCATCGTCGGATGATGCCGCACCCATGTCTCCGCCGCGCTCGGCAAGCTGCCTGAGCCAGCGGCAGAAGCGGTGCAGTCCGCGAAATCCGCCGGCGGAAAAGCGCTTTGCAAGCGTGAGCATCATGCGCATGTTAGCGCACCTCTGCGGCGCATCCTGCATGGCAGCGCAAAGCGCCATGAGGTCGAGCTCATCATAGACAAACATCAAAAGCTCGTCGATCGACATTTCGGGAGCGCGCGAGCGCAATTTATCGAGCGTCTTCAGAAAATTCGCGCATTTTTCGTTATCCTGCGCGGCGGCTTTGAGCGCCGTGTAAAAATCCGAATTTCGGTCGGCAAGGCGTATCTCCGTCAGCTCATCGGCGGAAAAGCCGAATGCGCCCGAGCGCAGCACCGCGATGAGCGCAACATCCTGATGCGGATTGTCGATAACCGCAAGCAGGCTCATAAGCGAGGCTATCTCCGTCGAGCCGAAGAAGCTGCCTCCCTGACGCAACGGGTATGCCGCGCAGGATAAGCTCGCGGCGGTAGGTCTCGCCTACGGAGTTTGCCGAGCGCATGAGCAGCGCGATATCCCCGTAGCCGAGCGCGCGGCCGTTTACCGTCATGCCCGAGTGCATGAGTTCAAGGATCTTCTCAGCGACGGCAGCGGCCTCCTTTTCGGCCTTGCCGCGCAGATCGTCCTCGTCGGCACTGACATCGATGAGAACAAGCTCCGGAGAAACGCCCTCGTCCTCATACACACCTCCGCATTTGAGCTGCGCGTTCTCGTCGTAATCAACCTCGCCGAGTTTTTTCGACATGCAGACTTCAAAAACGCCGTTTATGCCGTCGATCACCTCACGGCGCGAGCGGAAGTTTTCCTGAAGCATTATCTTCACAGGCTCGCCCTCGCGCGCATCGGGCAAAAATGCGTATTTTTCATATTTATCGGTGAATATCAGGGGATCGGCAAGGCGGAAGCGATAGATCGACTGCTTCACGTCGCCGACCATGAACAGGTTGCTCCCATCCCTCGAAAGTGCGCGGAATATCTCGTCCTGAACGGAATTTACGTCCTGATACTCATCGACCATGATCTCGCAAAAGCGCTCGCCGGTTTCGCGTGCAAGGGCTGTCGGGCTTCCGTCCTCGTTCGTCAGAAGCTGGGCGGTAAGGTGCTCAAGGTCTGCAAAATCGACCTCTGCCCTGCGGCGCTTTTCGGTGCCGTAGGCCCTGTCAAAGCGCAGGGTCAGCTCGATGAGCGCGCGCATGGCCGGCGCCGAGGCGCGCATGTCGCTCAGGAGCTTTTCGCTGTCGTCCGAGAGCATTTTCGTGAATTTTTCGCAGTCCTTTTTGCACAGAGTACGCACCTGCTTTACATACTCGGAAAGCTCGGGGTCTGGCGAATTTAAAAGCCTGCCGAGCGTTGGGAAGCTTACGGGCAGCTCCTGCCGCGCCCTGTCCCAGCCGAGGGCGCACGCGCGCGAGAGCGAGCGCAGCGAAAGCGCGGTATCCGCACAGCTCGGGCCGTATTTTTCGGCAATGACCTTGTTTTCGGCCGCCCTTTGGCAAACATCGTCCATCCTCTGCGCCCAGTATTGCGCCGAGGCGCTGATCTCCTCGAGGATCTCCGCGCCCCAGACGGTTTTTCCGGCATCGTCGGCATTTGCTTCTATTGCGCAAAGCTGCTCGCCCAGCCACTTTGCAGGGCGCGCGTGGCTTTGCGTTTTGCGGTGCAGCGCAAGCACCGTTTCCGCAAGACGATCGTCGCTGCGCCCGGCTCCGACAGTGTCGGCAAGGAGCTTAAAGCCCTCGTCGGGCGCTTCATAGCACTCATCGAGCACGCGCTGGATAACGCGCTGCTTTATCGCCTCCGCCCTGTCCTCCTCGATGACCTTGAACTCCGGCGAAAGCTGCGCCGCGTGGCAGTTTTCGCGCAGGAAGCTCTGGCAGAACGAGTCGATCGTGCCGATCTGCGCCTTGGCGCACAATGCGCTCTGCCGCTTGAGCCTGCGGTTATCGGGATCTGCGGCAAGGCGCTCGGATATCTCGTCGAGTATGCGGCTGCGAAGCTCTGCGGCCGCGGCCTTGGTGAAGGTTATGACCAGGAAGCTGTCGATATCCGCGTCATGCTCTATTCTGCGAAGCAGGCGCTCGGTGAGCACCCTTGTTTTTCCGCTTCCGGCCGCCGCCGAAACAAGCACGGCGCGCCCGGTTTCCTCGATCGCGCATTTCTGCGACGCTGTCGGCTCAAACCTCGCCATCTTCCCCGCCTCCTTCCAGAACGCTCCACACCTTCGTTGCAGGCAGGTGCGGAGTAGATCGCATGCTCTCGCCGTTTTCGCCGTCGGCAAAGCGGCATGCGTCGAAATAATCGCAGTTTATGCAGGCATTCTCCTGCTGTCCGGCATAGTAAGGGTCGGCAGCTATGCTGCCGCGCCGAAGCTCCGACGCCATTTCGCACAGCGTTTGGTCGATATGCCGGGCGAGCGTGCCCAGGCGCTCTGCCGAAACGAGCGCGTCGCCGGCAGGG
>OHGW01000956.1_pt1 | contig 11924 bp, 9 predicted proteins | sample 1567821 | NCBI WGS metagenome assembly OHGW01 (sample SAMEA3879572, study PRJEB24766) | human gut metagenome | biome: human-associated habitat; feature: feces | place: USA | collected 1985/1987 | reverse complement strand
TAATTTATTTCATTAACAAACAGTTTTTATGTTTTCATTTGGATATAGTTTTTTCTTATCTGGTCCTATCATAGGATACACCTCTCTTTCATACTTTTATATATTTTCTATCGTGTTTTATATGATTCATTATTTTGATACCATAGCAAAGCATCCTTTTCTAGTTGCTTTACAAATGCATCCTTACCAGTGCAGTAGCCTTCAATATCCTCCGAGAATCGATAAGCCAGCTCCATCTTTAATTCACCATACTCTAAAGCGATGTCTGGATGTGTACGCAGAAAGTCCCTTACTGCTATATGCCTATTAATATCTTTGTGATTGCTTTGCTCAAAAATATGAATCTGGTGTGTCCTGTTATCGCCGCCTTTGCGGAAATATCTACGTCCTTCAATACCAAACTCACCCATACACTCATAACCAATCGCTACAAATTCTTTGTTATGCTTATCAACCAAACTAATATTTGTCACTACGGGCATTATATCAATGATTGATTTAGCGGCTAACCCTTTGACTGCTGTACTGCCAATATGGTAAACCTCCACCAATATATCCTTCAATATATTCTTTATCTTCTGTGATTCATTTTCATACTCTACTTCCCAAAAGGGGTCGTACGGAACTACTCGTATAAACAATATAAACCCTCCAATCTCATTCTCAACGAATAATATTTTTAGAAAAAAGTCTTTATACTTTTTAACAATGGAGCCGCCAGCCAGAACAGACTATACTGATCAGCGACTACCTTAAATTTAATGTTTCAGATTTATTTTCTTATCTCTAATTTCATAAACTACATCAGCTACATTTTCGAGTAAGCGTTTATCGTGGGTGATAAACACGATAGTTCCGGCATACTCCTTCATTAGTATTTCCAAAGCCTCTAAACTTGGTATGTCAAGGAAGTTACTGGGTTCATCCATTAGTAGGATGTTATATCTACCCATGAGCATTTTAGCTAGCAACAATTTTATAATTTCTCCACCGCTTAAAACAGATAAGCTTTTTCCAATATCGTTCTGTTTGAACCCCATAGATGCTAGCACTGAACGAATTTCTGATATATTGTAATCACAATCCTCCTGCATAAACTCCATGACATTCTGATTACTGTTGTACTTGTAACCATTCTGTGCAAAGTAACCTATTTTTGCCTTAGGTGAAATAGAAATTCCTTCTTCATGGTTTAAGATCATTTGGATTAAAGTTGTTTTTCCGGTTCCATTACCACCAGTTAACGCCACTTTTGCTCCTAGAGGAATTTGAAAAGATGCATTTTCAAACAGTGCCTTATCCCCAAATATTTTATTAATTTCCGTACCGACTATAGGGTATGGATTATGGAGCTCCAATGCTTTACTTTGCCTGAAACGAATTCTGCGAATGTCTTCCGGAGCTTCTACATTTCCTAAGGCTGCAATCCTGTGCTCTAGGGATTTAGCGGCATTATGCATCTTTTTTTCCTTACTTCCTATTGATTTTTGATGAGCTAAACGCCCTCCGCCTTCAGTACTTTTTTTCTTTGAAGCACCTTTCGCCTTCTGTTCTATTTTACGAGCCTGTTTTCGCTTTTCCTCCGCAGCCCTTTCCAATCGGGCACGTTCCGCAATAAATTGTTCGTATTCTGCAGCTTGGCTCTTGCGTTCTTCCTCTTTCTGACGAAGATAATCAGAATAGTTTCCCCAATACTCAGTGATTTTGCCATCTTTCAGTTCCCATATTTTATCTACTATTTCATCAAGAAAATAGCGGTCATGGCTAATAACTAACAGTGCACCTGTAAAATATTTTAGCTGTCCAATTAGAAAATCAATTCCTTCACGGTCTAAATGGCTCGTAGGTTCATCCGCTAAAATACCATGAACCTGTGCCGATAAGGCCTGTGCTATTTTAAGCCTTGTTTCTTCACCACCGCTCATGGTCTGTATATCTAATTGCTCAACACCGAGCTTGCCTACAAGTGCAAAATCTTTTTCCACCTGCAAAGTTACTTCGTCCAACTGGGGAATATAGGCAAGTTCACCCAGACGATTCATTTTACATCCTGGGGGAGTTAATTCTCCTAAAAGTACCCTGAGTAAAGTGCTTTTTCCAGCACCATTTGCTCCTACTAAACCAATACGGTCATAATCATATACTTCTAATTCATTTATATCTAAAACATCGCGTCCTTTGAATTCCACACGAATATCTTTTGCTTTTAATATCAATTCCATAACATTTCCTCCTGTCTATAATCGCATGTTTTCTTTTGCTTGTACGCAGGGAAAACCCTGCGATTTTAGCAGGAAGAATTACATGAAAATTAAATACATAAATATGGTCCCTCCTATGAATTTTGTTTTAAATCTAATTTTCTAACCTCAGTTATCATGGGGCAAGCTATGGCAATGCCAATAATTAAAACACCTGATAGTAAAAACCAATGATTTACACCGATTCTATCAGCAAAGAACCCAGATAGAATTAACCCAATTGGCATAGCAAGTGACATGATACTTCCGGTCAAAGAAAATACACGTCCTAAATATTCAGGCTTAATTTTCTCCTGAAAAAGAGCTGTTTGCACACCGCTGTAAAACGGAACCGAAAGCCCCATTATTGCACAGCAGACTACAAATATGAAAAATCCACTTTGGGGAAGTAATCCTGAAATGGTTAAGCTTATCCCCATCATAAAAATGGATGCCGTTATTAATAAGATTCGCTTTTGGTAATTCCCAAATAACCCTAATAATAGACCCCCTATCAACATACCAGAGGCATAAGCAATCTCCGTAATAGAAATATGCATCGGTGTACCATTAAAACATTCCATAGTGATTAAAGGATATAAAGCATTTATGGGCATATAAACAAACATATATAATGTTCCAACGAGTAATAAAGCAAATAATCCTTTATTTTGCCGTAGTACAGCCATTCCTTCTTTCATTTCTCTTATGAAATTTGGTTCCAAACTTTGCACTCGATCACCCAGCTTAGGTATACGTACAATTGCTACCGTAATAGATGCAATCACAGCACCCAATACGTCGATGGCAATAATAGCATTTAAATCCCAAACGGAGTATAAGAGTGCTGCAACTGCCGGACTAACAATATAGCTTATAGACTGCAAAGACTGACTATAGCCTGCGCATTTCGTTAGCTGCTCTTCTGGTACTAAAAGTGGTGTAACCGAATTGAGTGCTGGGGTATGAAAAGCTGTTCCAATGCTACGGATAAACAATACTATCATAACCATCCAGACAGGTAGCTCCATATAGAATGCAACAATAGCTAGCACGGCCCCAGCTGCTGCGATAATTAAATCAGCACCAATCATTATCTTCTTCCTATCATGACGATCCACTAATACACCAATGGCTGGTCCAAAGACCGCATAGGGTAAAAAACCTACAAGTGAAGCCATAGACAAGACCATCGCAGATCCTGTTTTTTCTGTAAGGTAAAAAATAATCGCCATTTGCAGGATGGCACTAGTGATTAATAGTACCACGCATCTGTCCCACGCAGAGGGCAAGCAGCATCAGCACCGTTACCTGTCCTGTAAAAGCCTTGGTAGAAGCCACACCTATCTCAGGTCCTACATGGATGTATGTCCCGGAATCCGTATTTCTTGGGATAGAGGCACCCACGACGTTGCAGATGCCATACACAAAAGCCCCCTTGCTCCGTGCCAACTGTATGGCGGCAACGGTTCCGAGCGGTCATACTTCCTTTGTAACTCCATACACTTCTCAAAGGAGAAGTCGGATGCCTCAAAAAGAGGCTGGATAAGGTGGGCGCATTCGTTCAGCAGTCCCTTGACGATGTGGATGTTCATCTCGTGGCAGTTTCGGCAAATTGCACTGTTGCAGTTGATATACCGATGACTGTTGATGAAGTCATCCACATAGCGGTCATACCGCTTGCCATTCAAAATCACATCCTGAAGATAGAGTTCTCTCGCTTCTAAGAGTAACTCAAACAATTCTTCTGCTACATCCTGTTCGGTAGCGAAGTGGGTCAGGTGTTGCTTCTCTTCAAAAAAAGAGAAGACTTTTTAATTTGTTTTTGCATACTAAATTACTTATTTATAAGTTTATGACGACTGAAATATAAAAATTACACAACATGGTTCAGTATTAGGTTATAATTCTTGTAAAGTTACATTCCTCCTCCCAACGCATGGTAAAGTTTAATTATACTTTGTATGCGTTCAAAACGAGTTTGTAACTGTTGCACTTCCGCTTCGAGAAGAGACTGTTTGGCGGTCAGCACTTCCAGATAGGTGGTATTGGAATGACGCATCAGCGATTCTGTCTTTCGCACAGCGTCGCATAATGTTTCAACCTGCCGAGCATTGATTTCAATTTGCGATTTTGCCGTCTGCCATGCGGTCAGAGCATCGTTCACTTCCTTTCCTGCGTTCAGTAATGATTGCCGGAACAACAGTTTGGCTTCTTCCTGACGGCTTTTGGCTATCTTCAAGTTGGCGATGTTTACGCCCCGGTTGAATAACGGCTGTGTCAGGGAACCGATGGCATTAAGTAACCATTGTCCGGGATTTACGATTACGCCACCGCCGTTATTAGTCCATCCAAGAATTCCCGAGAGGGTAATATTGGGATAGAAGGCGGCACGGGCCGCATTGGTGGCGTAGAATGCTTGCGCCAGTTCCATTTCAGCCTGACGCACGTCGGGACGGTTGGAAAGCAGTTGCAAAGGGACTCCGATCGAGACAGTATCGGGGAAAGCAGCCTCGGCCAGATCACTTCGTCCAATCGAGTGTGACGGCATGGCAAGTATCGCAGACAGGGCGTTTTCTGTTTCGGAAATACTCTTGCGTATGGATAACAGGGATGCTTCGAGTCGCATCACGTTCGCCTTTGCCTGCAATACGCCAGCCTCGTTTGATTTCCCCACTTTTTTCAACGCTTCAAGAGTGCGTACGGTAGTCCGCCAGTTCTCCAAAGTCCGGTTACTTATTGTCATTTGTGCGTCAAGCATGGCAAGGGTGTAGTAACTGTCTGCAATAGTGGCGACAAGCTGTGTCTGTACGGCCTGCCGGTAGGCACGGCTTCCTTGTAATGCGGCGGCTGCGCCACGCTTTGCCGCCGTAAGTTTGCCGAAGATGTCCAGTTCCCAGCTTGCCGACGCTCCCACATTATATGTCTTTGCCGTTGCTCCGTCATGTTTATTGGCATTACCTTCGGCAGTCAGTCCCAGTGATGGAAGATATGATAGTCTGGCAGTCATCAGGACGGCTTCTGCCGCTTCCACGCGTAACCGTGCCACATTGAGGTCTGCGTTCCGTTCAAGTCCGGTTTCAATCAAGGACTGGAGTTTCGGGTCGGTAAACATTTCCCGCCACGACAGGGACGCGATGGTCATTGTATCAATGTCCGCCGGCATGTCCCGATACAGATTCTCCGTTGAGAGGTCAGGGCGATGATACCGGCTGTATGTGCCACAGCCGGCAAGCATCCATCCCGACAATATGATATATATTACTGTCTTCTTCATTTAATTATGCTTAACACGTTCTTGGATATATTGGAATACAATAAACAATGACGGCACAAGGAACAACAGAGCCAAAGTACCTACAATCATTCCACCGATTACACCTGTGGCAAGCGAACGGCTGCCGTTGGCACCCACTCCGTGCGCCATCATCAGCGGGACAAGACCGAACACCATGGACAACACAGTCATCAATATGGGGCGCAGGCGGACTTTTGCCGCACTGTATGCCGCCTGTGCCAGCGTCATGCCTTCCGACCGCCGTTTACCGGCGTATTCGGTAAGCAGGATCGCTGTCTTGGCAAGCAGGCCTATAATCATGATAAGTCCGGTCTGCATGTAGATGTTGTTCTCCAGACCGAAGAGCCACGCAAACAGGAAACTGCCCATCAGTCCGCAAGGCACCGACAACAGAACCGCGAAGGGTATGAACACGCTCTCATACAAGGCGCACAGAATCAGATAGACCAGAACCATGCAGAGCAGGAATATAAGCGTGGCATTGTTGGTCGTCTTGCTTTCCTCACGCGAAATGCCGCCAAACTCGTATGTGTAATTTGACGGAAGCACTTCACGTGCCGTCTCGCCGATGGCTTCGAGCACCTGCCCCGAACTGTAGCCCTGAGCCGGAGACCCGCTAATCGAGATGGCGTTGAACAGGTTGAAACGGGTGAGGTCTGACGGGCCGTTGGTCTTGGTCAGGCGCACGAACCGGCTCAAAGGCGACATGCCGCCATCGGTGGCACGCACATACATGTGGTGCAGGGATTCCGCATTCACACGATATTCCGCCGGAGCCTGCATGGTCACATGGTAGAGCTTGGAGAACCGGTTGAAGTCGGAAACATATTGTCCGGTATAATAGCCCGACAATGTGGAAAGCACATCTGCGGGCGACACACCCGACTGTTCGCATTTGGCGGCATCGATATCCACCCAGTATTGCGGATAATCCGTGGCAAAGGAGGAATAGACTTCGCCGATTTCGGGTCGCTGCGACAAGGCTTCGACAAACTTGTCTGCCTCTTCCTTGAAGGCGGCGATGTTTCCGCCCGCCTTGTCCTGCAAATAAAGCTCGAAACCGTTTCCCATGCCGTACCCGGCAATCATCGGAGGCGACATGGCGAACACCGTGGCATCGGGAATATCCGAAGTGGCGGCATAAATCTTTCCGATGACATCATTGACCGACTGCCCCTCTCCCTTACGCTGCTCCCAGTCTTTGAGTGTCACGAAATACATCGCCTGCGAGGGACCGGAACCGCTGAAAGAGAAACCGGCGACCGCACCGCTGTATTCAATCTCGCCGATGCTGTCGAGACGGCTGTTGATACGCTCCATCACCTTACTTGTCTGAGCCATGGATGTGCCGGGCTTCGTGTTCATGCTCACCATGACCGTCCCGGTGTCCTCTTCGGGAATAAGTCCCGTCTTTGTGACATTGACCAGCAGCACCAGCAACCCGAAAGAAATGCCTATGATGCTCCACAACAGCCATCGGCGATGGATAATGAACATCACTCCACGTACATAGCGTCGGCTCAGACTGTCGAAGACGGCATTGAACGCTTTACGGAAACGGGCTGCAAAATTGTTCTTAGTGTTGCCCTGCTCATCGATATAGGGTTTCAGCAGCAGCGCGCAAAGTGCCGGTGAGAGTGTGAAGGCATTGACTGCCGAGATTCCCACGGCAACAGCCATCGTGATACCGAACTGCGTGTAGAACGCTCCCGAAGTCCCGCCCATCATGGCTACGGGGAAAAACACTGCCATAAAGATTATGGTAGAGGTCAGGATAGCCGACGAAACGCCTTTCATGGCATCATCAGCCGCGAGAACTGCTGATTGATAGCCCTCATCGAACTTCGCCTGCACCGCTTCCACCACCACAATGGCATCATCGACCACGGTTCCGATGGCAAGCACAAGCGCGAACAGGGTGAGCAGGTTGATGGAGAATCCAATCATGGACATCACGGCAAATGTGCCGATGATGGAAACGAAGATGGATATGGTAGGGATAAGCGTTGACTTGATGTCCTGCAAGAACACATACACCACCACGATGACCAGAAGTATCGCTTCCAATAAGGTGCGGAGGACAGAGTGGATGGAGGCATACAGGAACTTGTTGGTATCGGTAAGCACCACGAATTCCGTCCCTTCGGGCAAGTCCCGGCTAAGGTCGTCAAGCACTTCGTGAATCTCCTTGATGGTGCTTGAAGCATTGGACCCGGCTTTCTGGTTGATGAGCATCATGGCTGCCGGATGCCCGTTCACTTCGGAGGAATAGTTGTAGTATTCATCGCCCAGTTCCACATCGGCAACCTCCTTCAGCCGAAGCACATTGCCGCCCGGCAGTGACTTGATGACCAACTCACCGAACTCTTCCGCGCCGGACAAGCGTCCGCGGTATTTCATCGTGTATTCATTGGCGGTAGGATGATTGGCACCGAAGGAGCCGGTGGCGGCCTCGATGTTCTGTCGTGCGAGTACGGTGGATATGTCATCGGGGATAAGCCCGTATTGCGCCATCTTGTCGGGACGCAGCCAAAGTCGCATGCTGTAGTTGGAACCGAACAACTGTGCCTTTCCCACGCCGCTGATACGTTTCAGCCTCGGCTCGACATTGATTTTCACGTAATTGTTCAGGAAGGTCTGGTCGAAGCGGTCATCGGGCGAATAGAGCGCGAAAGTCATCAGTTCGGCATTCTGCTGCTTTTCAGTGGTGACACCGGTCTTGGTGGCTTCCGCCGGAAGTTGGCTCAGTGCGCCGTTCACGCGGTTCTGCACGTTTACCGCCGCCATGTCCGCGTTGGTTCCCTGTTTGAAATAGATGTTGATGGAAGCATCTCCCGTATTCGATGCCGTGGAAGTCATATAGGTCATGTCTTCCACTCCGTTGATGGCTTCTTCCAGAGGGGTTATCACTGCCTTCTGCACGGTTTCAGCGTTTGCTCCCGGATAAGTTGCGAATACGTTGATGGTCGGAGGTGCGATGTCGGGGTATTGTTCCACCGGCAAGGAAAACATGGAAATCATGCCCAACAGTACAATCACCACCGAGATAACGCCCGAAAACACCGGGCGGTCTATAAAAAATCGCAGGTTCATTTCGTTTCGTTTTTAGGGGTTATGCTCATGCCTTCTCTCACCAGTCCCACGCCTTCGGCGACAATGGTGTCACCGACCGAAAGACCTTCTTTTACGATAAACCGGTTGCCGTCGTTCAGGCGGTCCACCGTGAGATAGGCGGCTTCCGCCTGTCCGTTTTTCAGACGGTAAGCGATAATCTTGTCCTGCAGTTCCACGGTGGCGGTCATGGGAATGGTTACGGCCTCCGTTTTCGGGTTTTGAAGGATGACATTGCCGATGCTGCCACTCAACAGTTCGCGGTCGGGATTGGGGAACAGGGCTTTGATTTGTACCGTTCCGGTAACAGGATCCACCACGCCGCTTACGGTTTCAATACGTCCTTTCGCCTTGTACAGGCTGCCGTCGTTGAGTTGCAGGCCCACTTCCGGCATCCCGGCTATCATGCTGTCAATCGAGCCATAGCGAGCCAAATATCGCCGTAGCATATTCTCCGAAATGGAGAAATAGGCATACATCTCCGCATTGTCGGACACGACCGTGAAAGGCTGTGCCATATTGGGACCGACAAGCGCACCGATGCGATAGGGCAATGTGCCTACTACTCCGTTGCTCGGGCTTTTGATTTCCGTATAGGAGAGATTGTTGCGTGCATCCGATTCTTGTGCCTTTGCCTGTTCGAGTTCAGCACACGCCACTGCCAGTTGGTTCCGGGCGAGAGAAAGCTCGTAGTCGGATATGACCTTCTCGTCAAACAATGCCTGCTTGCCCCGCAGCTCGATTCTTGCCGTTTCCACTTTTGCCTGTGCCGCGCTGACATTGGCCTGCGCCGTGCGTAATGCCGCCCGATAGGGCACTTGGTCAATTACAGCCAATACTTGACCGGTCTTCACCCGTTCACCCTCTTTCACTTTCAGACGGATAATGCGCCCGGATATTTGCGGCAGGATGTCCACATCCTGCCGTCCGCGTATGGCGGCGGAATAGGACTCGGAGATTTCCACCGGACTTGCCGCGACCTTTATGACCCGATAACTCTGCACCGCATCCTGCTTGCCGTCCGCCTGCCTGCATCCGGTCGGCAGGAACAGCATGAGAGCAAATGCGGCGAAATTCGTGATAATGAATTGCTTGTTCATATTTTCTTCTTGTTTTGTATTAATTCATAATAGGTTTGGTGTGTCACCACTGACGGATGGTATTCCACTCTTTTTCGAGAATGGCATAAACACAGGTATCTTCATATTTTGGGGAGCCGTCAGGATTGTTTACGAATGTCACAAACTCTTTGAAACATCCTTCGCGGCGCATACCAAGACGTTCGCATAAGCGTTTGGAGCGGATATTGTCATCTTCCACAAATCCATAGATACGCCGTGCGCCCGCCTCTCGGAAAAGATAATCCAACAATCCGGCTGCCGCTTCACAAGCGAATCCTTTGCCTTCAAAACGTTTGTTGAAATGCCACCCCACATTATAAGTGTCTTCATTCTCACGCAAAGCGAACACGTCACCGATAATAAAGTCATCTTTTTTCAGACTCACCGCATAGCGCAGCATGTCTTTCGGGGAATACTGCATATATGCCCATGCCGCCTCTCTGGAACAAAGGCGGTCTCCGGCAAAGCAATTCACACGCGGATGGGAAAGATACTCCAACAACCCTTCGGCATCCTTCTGTTTGAAATTTCGAATGATAATTCGTTCGGTTTCGATATATATTTCCTTGTAATAATAAAATGGTATGAGTACGCCCAAAGTAGCGAAGGCAAGCATGGCATAGAGATACTGGTGGAACCAGATGAAGGTCATCCCGTAGAACAGGAAGGCAATGCTGCACAGCCCAGAGGCCAGTCCGTCGATGCCGTCGATGAGGTTGATGGCATTGATGATGAAAACCGTAACGAAAACGGTGAGAGGGATGCTAATCCACGACGGCATGGAATGGATGAACAGCATTCCGTGAAGGTCGGACAGTTCCACTCCGCCAGCCACCAGCATGATGCCGCAGACTATCTGGATAAAGAACTTGGCACGGTAGCGCACACCGATAAGGTCATCGGCAATGCCGACAAGGTACAACATGATGATGGCGCAGAAGGCGTATGCCAATGGCAACGCTTCTGCGCCTATTTCCTTAAGCAGCTCATCATGTCCGGTTGAGACATTGACCGCCAAAAGCAGGACAAAGGAGAAGAACACTACGGGCTTGAAGGCCATACCGCCAAGGCGAGGCACTACACACTGATGTATCTTCCGCTCGTCCGGCTCGTCGAACAGTCGCCTGCGGAAGGCGATGAGCAGAATCTGCGGTATCACGATTCCTGCGAAAAACACGCACAGGAAGAATACCGACAGGATGTTGACAATCCAAATTAAACTCATTCTCTATCTAACTTTAATAGGCCGTTTGTGTCGGTCTGTCCTGTACTAATCCCTCTGTATCAATCAATTCGGGGGGGGTAATTCGTGTTTCCATAATCTCAGTCTATGATTTGAATATATTCCGGCTTCACCTCAGCTGAAACCGCCAGTAGGTCGGGAATAATGACGACAAGCTGCCGACCTCTCTTTTTTGCCACTTTTATGAAGTAGCCCTCCACCTGGTCGAACGGTCCGCCATGTACCCTTACTCTTTTACCTTTTTCAATGTTGATTTTATCTTTTTCCTTGTTGATTTCGCTGATTTTGTAGAAGTGTACCTCTTCATCTGCCTGCTTGCACACCTTGATGAAGTTGGTCATGTCTTCATCAGGTACAGTCAGATAGACAAGTTCTCCGCCACTTTTCCATGTGACAAACTGTAGGTCGTAATAATAATTGTGTTTGAAATCAACAATCTTCTGATGACTTGCATGCACAAACACCAGACTATGGATGACGGGTACCATGAAAAAGACTTTCTTGCCCTTGACAGTGCGAAGGACTTTCTGCTTGGGTATGAAATACTCTAAGCCATACGTTTCATTAGAGAGCCGATCTTCGGCAGTATTCTCGTTCTTGTAGGCCCGCATGACATACCACAGTATCTTATCCTTGTCCAATACATTCACCATACTGTTTTGACATGTGTTTTTTGAGAAAAGAACGTACTCATGGTTCATCCCGATATGCGTATCGGTCTGTATATCAGCAACTTTCTATGTGTTTCAACTACAATAGTCATCTATTCTCATCTTTCTGAGTCCACCCCCTGCAAAGCCCCTCTTTACGACATAAAAATTCGGTCGGAAAAGGTATGCAAAAGATGTTTCTCTCTTTAACCCAACTTGCAGCTTTTAGTTCACACGGCATACCGAACTCTTAAAGTTTGT
>OHGW01000938.1_pt1 | contig 12053 bp, 8 predicted proteins | sample 1567821 | NCBI WGS metagenome assembly OHGW01 (sample SAMEA3879572, study PRJEB24766) | human gut metagenome | biome: human-associated habitat; feature: feces | place: USA | collected 1985/1987 | reverse complement strand
CGGGCTGGTCGTGGGGATTCTGGCCGTTTTTTATCCGGAAGTGGTGGGCAACGGTCAGGCTCTCATTACCGGGCTGGTCCATGAGGATTACGGCACGCGGGAGGCGCTCGTCCTGCTTCTGGTGAAGGTGTCTGCCGTGGCGGTGGTGTTCGGCTGCGGCACGGTGGGGGGAGCCATGACGCCCACCCTGTACGTGGGGAGCATGGTGGGTTTTATCTTCAGTACGGTTCTGACGTCTCTGGGAATGGAGGGCAACCATACGGTGGCGTATGCGATGGTGGGTATGGCGTCCTTTTTCGCCGTAGCTGCCCAGGCCCCCCTGACGGCTCTGGTGATGGTGGTGGAGTTTTCCATGAGCGGACAGATGATTTATCCCTTGCTGATCGGTGTCGTAAGCGCTTATGGCACGGGAAAACTGATTCGCGCGCGTTCCATGTATGCCGCCAGCCTGGCCGGCAGTCCGGCGTCCGTCGTCAGTCTGCCCATGGCGCAAGTCCATGTGCATGACCTGGCGCGGCACGTGGTGCCCCAGGTGGCCCCGGATGCTTCCCTGGATGATGTCTCTTCCCTGATGCTGCGGAATCCCGGAGATTTGGTTTTTGTGGTGAATAAGGATGGAACTTATGAAGGAGCCATCTATCCGGAGGACTTTCTGGCGGTTCGCCGGCAGATGGAGGAGCGGAAGGGGGCGGCCCCGGCCGATGCCGGGGCCCTGGTCCGTACGGGCGCTCCCGTGCTGGACGCCGGCACCCATCTGACGGATGCCTTGAAGCTGTTTGAACAAACCCATCTGCCCGCCTTTCCCGTGGTCTGGAAGAATACCGGTCGGCTGGACGGCGTGCTGTACCGCAACGCGTTGTTCCAGGTTATCACGGAGATGATGAAACGGGAGTCCGGCGGAGACGTGGGCATGTAAAACGGAACGAAACAAGGGATGTATATTACATTTTTGTAAAAATCTTTTGTTCCCCGTTCGTAATATCATCAACATTAATTGCTGGGATGTTATCCATATTCCCAGTACCGTTTTTTTGCCCGGCTGCATGGCGGTGGAAGAAAAAGTAGTTGGTATGGCGGGGGCGTGCGGTTAATATTCGCCCAGCCCCGGATTGCATGAATGAAATAAACAGGTCACCGGATTTGGAGATGGTCGTGCTGAAAGAAATCAGCTCCGCCATTGTCAATGAACGCAACGGCACGGCTTTGCTCCGGCATATTCTGGACGTGCTTTACCGCCGCATGAAAATGCTGCGCGGCACGTTCACCATCCGCCGCGGGAACGATTTGATGATTGAAGCCTCCCACGGCCTGGACGAGCAGGAAATGAAACGCGGCCATTACCATGTGGGGGAAGGCATTACGGGGCATGTGGCGGAAACGGGCAGGCCCCATGTGATTGAGGATATTTCTCGGGATTCCAGGTTCCTGAACCGTACCCGCACGCGCAAAAGCGGTGAAAAAGTAGCCTTCATCTGCGTTCCCATCATTCATTTGCAGCAGGTCATCGGCACGTTGAGCATTGACCGTGCCGTGGACCGGGACACCGACTTGGAGCGGGATCAGAAACTGCTGGAGATTGTAGGCAATATTGTTGGGGATGCTCTGGCTGCCAGCCTCCAGGCGCATGAGGAACATGCCGCCCTGGTCGCGGAAAATGAAAAACTGCGGGAGCTTTTGACGACTAATCCGGGCGAATTGATTGGCAATTGCAGCACTATGCTCCAGGTGTATGAACAGATCCGCCAGGTGGCGCCCAGCGATGCCACGGTGCTGATACGGGGAAGTTCCGGAACGGGGAAGGAACTGGTGGCGCGCGCCGTGGTGAATCTGAGCGGCAGAAAGGATAAGCCGCTGGTCACGCTGAATTGTGCGGCCATGCCGGAGAACCTGCTGGAAAGCGAGCTGTTCGGTCATGAAAAGGGTTCTTTTACCGGGGCCACCAGCCGCCGCATCGGCCGGGCGGAGGCGGCGGACGGCGGCACCCTGTTTCTGGATGAAATCGGGGATTTAAGCCTTCAGATGCAGGTGAAGCTGCTGCGCTTTCTTCAGGAAAAAACCTTTTCCCGCGTGGGAAGCAACAGGGAGCTTCATGCAGACGTGCGCTTCATCGCCGCCACCAGCCGCAATCTGGAGGAATTGATGGCGGCGAACAAGTTCCGGGAAGACTTGTACTACCGGTTGAACATTTTCCCCATCGTTATGCCGGACCTCTCCAAACGCAAGGGGGACGTCATGCTGCTGGCGGAACATTTTCTTTCCAAGTTCAACCTGAAATACGGAAAGGATATCAAACGGCTGTCTACCCCCGCCATCAACATGCTCATGGCTTACCACTGGCCCGGCAACGTCCGGGAGCTGGAAAACTGCATGGAACGTGCCGTCATTACGGCGCAGGACGATTGCATTTACGGTTACAACCTTCCCGCCTCCCTCCAGATGCCCAGCCATGACGTCCCTTATTCCCGTGACGGGGAGGCTCCTGCCGATTTGCCGACCATGGTAGATTCCTTTGAACGGGAATTGATTGTAGCCGCATTGAAACGTTCTCCGGGCAATATGTCCGCCGCGGCCCGGGAACTGGGCATTTCCCCGCGAGTACTCCATTATAAGATGCACAGGCTGGGCCTGCAGAAATCATGAAAGGCCTTGACCATCTTCTATCGGCCGTCTCCCGGTCCTTTTATCTGAGCATGCGCTTCCTGCCCCGGGAAATGCGCTCCGGCGTGGCCGTGGGCTATCTGCTGGCGCGTGCCACGGATACGGTGGCGGATGCCGTGGATATGGATAGCCGGGAGCGCCTGGCGCTTTTGAGGATGATGGGGGAGACGGTGGCCGGCGCTGCCTCCCGGGAGGTCGCCGCCACCTGTTTTGGCCGTCTGGGCGTTCTTTCCACAATCCAGACGCACCGGGGGGAGGCGGAATTGCTGGCCCGTTTCCCCGAATGCCTGGCGCTGCTGGAAAACCTTTCCCCGCATGAACGGATGCTGGTGCGGCAGGTGCTGGCCTCCATCGTGGAGGGACAGGCGTGGGATTTGATGTATTTTGAAAGCCATGCTGCCGTCTCATGCCCGGAACAGCTGGAACATTATACTTACATGGTGGCCGGCTGCGTAGGGGAATTCTGGACCAGGCTGGGTTTGCTGGCTCAGGGTCCGGGCTTTAGCACGCAGCCGGAGGAGCAGCTTTTGCGCTGGGGCAGGCACTACGGCATGGGGCTGCAGTTGGTGAATATTCTGCGTGACCGGGAGGAAGACCTCGCCCGCGGAAGAAGCTACTTGCCTGCCCCCGATGACCGTCCATGGCTGGACCGTGCGGAACGCTGGCTGAAGGAAGGGGTGTTTTATGCGGAATCTCTGCGGAACGGGCGGCTGCGTTTTTCCACTGTCCTGCCCGCCTGGCTGGGGCTGGACACGCTGGAATTGCTCCAGCGGGCGGATCGGCGGCATCCGTCTTCCGGGAAGGTGAAGATTGCGCGCGGAGACGTTTATTTCCGGATGTGGAAAGCCTTTCTTTTTTCCTGGAAGGAGGCTCTGTAGCTTATGCGGCGCTTTTTGCGGCTGATGAAGTCGGTGCAGTTTGCGGGGAAGCCGGGGCCGGCGCGGGCTTGTTCCCGGGGGCTTCCTCCTTTTTCCGCTTATCCGCGGATGTTTCCGCTGTGCCGCCGCTTTCCGGTTTTGGGGCGGGCGGCGGCTTGGGCGCCAGCAGGTCTTCCCATTGGTGGAGTTTGAATCCTTTCCCCATGCCGCCTATTTCGTTGAGAAGTTCCCGGCATCTGTCCGTAAGTTTTTCATAGTCGGGTGGGCCGGCCTCAGGCTCTGCGGAACCGGGGAAAATCAGGTAACTTACCTTCAGGTCGGAGACGGGGCGGCTGTAAGGGCCCGCCTTGGGGTTGATTTCACGGCTCAGGCGCAGGGACCCCTCCCCAGTTTTGTAGCGCGGCCCGGCGTCTCCCACCAGGGCCGGGTACAACTTGTCTCCCACGATGACGACGGCATAGTCCCCGAACTGCGGGGAGAAGGGAGAGGACTGGTTGACGACTCCCAGCGGTACCACGATGAACGGATCGTATTCCGAAATCAGGAAGCTGTACCGCTTCAGTTCCTCAATGACCCGTTCCGCATGGTCTATTTTGCGGCGCAGAGCCGTTTTTTCCGCGGCGGGGGCTTTTTCCAGCGTCTTCTTGTAGGAGGCCAGCCTCTGCTGCCAGGGGTTGAGCAGGGGATTGGGCTTGTCTGTGCGCTTTTTCCAGCGGTAGGAAGTGCTGGGCTGATAGAAGGAGCTTTTCAGGATTTTATCCGGCATGGCGGCCAGCCGGTCCCCGTCCGAGCCGTCGGAAACAACATCCATTTCACTTTGCAGCCAGAGAAGCTTCCTTCCCGTGTCCGGATAGGCGGTTTCCAGAATGGTCTCCGTATCGTAATAATTATGGCGGTCCAGAAGTTTGAGCAGGGAGGCCAGGTTTTTACGGATTTCCGTCTGTTTGCGGACGTAAATCTGCCCGTAGTAAGGGGAGACGCGCGCATGCCTGAACAGGGTGGACAGGCCGGGAAGCATGGGTTCCAGTTTCGGATTGAGCTTCAGCATATCTTCCTTTTTCGTCAATGCTTTGGGCTGTTTGACGTTCAGGGAAAGGGTCATCTGGTAATTGCTTTTGGTTTCCCTGTCCCTGGAGGCCAGGGTGCCGGGCTGGAAATTAACCTGCGTTTTCAGGTTCAGGCCGCGGGCCAGTTCATAAATATGGGTCATGGCCCCTTCCGCAGGCCTTGTGGGAAGCACGGGGGGAAATGGGGGGTACTGCACCGGGGGGAGGGCGATTGTGCGCTCCGGCGTCCATGGAGTGTACAGCCGTTCATCCCCGGGTTCCTTTCCGGAGGCGGATGGTGCAGCGGTTATTGGCTGTTCTTCCTGCCCGGGTTGTTCCGCGGGGGGGGATTCCTGGGGCGGACAGGTTCCGGAATCCGGCGGCGCCTGTTCCGGCGCCCCTTTCAGGGCGCGTATGATCTGGGCGCGTATGATCTGGGCGGGGTACGGCGTGAACAGGGAGGCTGCCATGGCTGCCAGGCAGAGGCAGACTGCGAGCTTGAACCAGGTGAGGCGGGGTATTCTGCGGCGGTGCGCTTTCATGATGCTGAAGAAGGAGAATCATTGGATGCCGGCAGGACTTTCCGGGGGCGCCTGCCCATGAAAAGGCGTATCAGCCCCAGAGGGGCGGCGGCCAGCAGCATGGCGGCCAGTCGTATTTTCATGCCGGGAAAGACCCGGGCGCGTCCGCGGGCCAGGGCACGGAGGCTGTCTTTCACGACGGTTTCAACGGACGTGTCAAAAGCGTTGCGCCCCGGCATCATGTTTCCGGTAAAGCCGGGGCGGCGCGCCGCTTTTCCGAAACCCGTGGAAACCGGGCCCGGGCAGACGGCCAGCACGCGTATGCCGTGTTCGCGCAGTTCCAGCCGCAGCGCTTCCGACAGGCTGGAAACATAAGCCTTGGTGGCCGCATAAACGGCAAAATCCGGAATGGGCAGGAGGGCTCCCAGGGAGCTGAGGTTGATGATATCTCCTCCGTTCCTCTTCATGGAGGGGACCAGCGCATGGCACAGGCGGGTGAGGCTTTCCACGTTCAGACGCAGCAAGGAACGTATTTTTTCCCAGCGGCCGTCCGCAAAATCTCCGTAATCACCGGCACCGGCGTTGTTAATCAGAAGGGTTCTTCCCGGAGGAAGGCTGTCCAGGCGGGAAATGAGCATATTCAGGGAGGCTTCGTCCGCCAGGTCGCAGGGAAGGACGGAGGCGTGAAGGCCTGAATGGCGTTTTTCCAGGGCGGCGGCAAGCTGGCGCAGGGCGGCTTCATTCCGGGCGATGAGCACCAGTTCCTCCGTATGGGGGGCCAGCGTTCCGGCAAACGCTTCCCCGAAGCCGGATGATGCGCCCGTAATGATAATCCTGTCGTATTGGAGGCGTGCGGTGTGCATGGCGGGTTGGAGCAGCCCGTATCATGGTCAATCCGGTGCGGAACCGCAATGAAAAAGGGGGAAGGAGGACGCAAAAAGCCGGTCTCCCTTTTTTAGGCCGGGGCCAGGCGCAGAGGTTTTCAGGTGCATGGAACCGGGGCCGGCCTGTTCCGCACTTCCGGGCGGACGGCCGCTCCAATAAAAAACCGCCTGCCGGATGAACGGGAGGCGGTTTGATGGAAGAGGGGATGGTTTCTTAGGCCTGGGCGGCTTCTTCCTGCACCTGCACTACGCGGAAGGGCACGCGGGAGGCGAGTTCGCCGTCAACCGTCAGGTCGATGGAGTAGTTGCCCGGTTTTTCAAAACGCAGGCCCTGGAAGTTCATGATCAGGTTGCGGGTGAAGAAAGAGGCTCCTTCCGGGAAAGCGGGAATCGGGAAATTGATCTTGATGGGCATGCGTTCCTTGTCCAGCGGCGTGCCGTCGGCATCAACGATGCTCAGGCCCAGTTCGTGCGTCGTCTTCAGGAGTGAGGCAGATGCGCAGGGCAACGGCGCAGACGGGATGCACGACTGGGAACTGGCGGGCAACCAGGGAGTCAAAACCGCCCTGGATGCAGAGCTTGCCCTGGTAGTCGGCGGCGAAGTCACAAAGAGTAGAAACTAAAATATCCATGTTGTGATAATGTTGATGTATTTGGCTAGCTTTCACGCGGAAAGCATGAACATTGGACAGAACTATACTTCCTCCGGACCTATTGCAAGATAAAGCTGTAGAAAATATTGTCATTTCTCCGTGAAATTCCGGTTGCGCTTGAGATGGGGCGGGAATCCCTGTACTACTGGTTCCGGCAACGCGTTTCCAGGCATGATCCAATGGTTTTTTGACATTCCTTCCAAGCTGATTCACTGGAGGCTGAATCTGGTCAGGACGCTGGGCGCCTACGTGCCGTGGCTGCGCCGTGACGACGGCTCCATGAAGGTGCATGCCGGAACGCTGGTGGACTTGTTCGCCACTATTTTAAGCGGACGCCGCCATTTGAGCGCCCGTGATGCGGACGCCGCTCTGGATATTCTGCGCTATACTTTCCCGGAAGTGGAGCACCGCTGGCTTTCTAACCGTTTTGAGCGGTCCATGAGGGCCAGCCTGACGGTTGCGGATGTCCTGGCCTCCGCAGCTTCCGGCAGGGATGAGACGGAACGCATGGCGATAGCTCTGGAAGTGCTCTCCCTGCTGATCAATACGGGAGATGCCCGCATGACAGGGGATCTGTTTGACCAGGTGACGTACGGTCTGGAACTGCCGGGCACGGCAAACCACCTGAGGCAGCTGCTGATGACACCGGACGTGGAGGCCCAGGAACCGGCGTACAGCGTCGGTTTTTCCTCCGGCATCGGTGCGGAGGTATCCCTCCCGGAGCAGGACAAGGGCATTTCCTTCCGCCTGATCCGGTGTTCCCGCTTGGTGCTGGTGGTGAATGACGGCACCCGTCCCATTGTGGTGCGCGGGCGCCATTTGCAGCCCGGCGGGGTGATGCCGCTGACCAACGGGCAGGTGGTGCTTCTGCCGTCCGGTCCGCTGAGTTTTGAAGACTTTGCGTTTTTTCTGGATTGCAAGCGTTCAGGCAAGCAGGATGTATGCTATATTTCCCTGGACGGAGGCTCCCTGCAAATCAGCCGGGTGCGTTCCCGCGCCAGCGAGGTGCGCGTGAACATGGGGCTGGCGTGCGAGGTGGAGGTGCTGAGGCCGGAAGTGGAATTCGCGGTTGACGGGAAACGGCTGTACCCCGGTGAAAGCGTGCGCATGGCCTATTACTCATCCTTCACGCTGGACGGGGAAGGGCCTTTCTCCATGGGGGAGGTGCAGAATTCCATGTCGGACATCGGGCGCCGTTTCCGCCTGGATCCCGGAAACCGCAAGCTGCGGGTGACCAACCTGCCGGAAAAGGCGCGCAAGGGAGACATGCTGCTGACTCCCGGGCTGGCCCCCGGAGCGGTGCTGGAGGTTTCTTTTTCCAGCGCCACCAATTCCGGCTGGCTGGAAGTGGTGGAGGCCTCCATGCCTCTGCTGCTCAATGGCCGGCCTGTTCGGGGAAGGGTTTCCCTGAGGGATGGGGACGTGGTGCACCTGAATGCCTACCACGCGCTGCGCTGCCGTTTTTCCGCCGGGGTGCTGGATGAAGAATACCATGCGATCAGAACCCTCAGCGTGGAAGGGGTGACCAAGGAATTCCTGCGCTCCGGACGCGTGCTGGACAATATTGACCTGGCCGTGAAACGCGGGGAAATGGTGTGCATCCTGGGGCCCAGCGGATCCGGGAAAAGCACGCTGCTCTCCATGCTGGCCGGCCAGCTGCCGCCCACCCGGGGCTGCATCCGTTACAACAACCAGCTTCTGTACAGCGCCCCGGATCTTATCCGGCCCTACATCGCCTTCATTCCCCGGGAAGATATTCTGGATGCGGCCATGAGCGTTTCCGAGCACATCTCTCAGGCCACCATGATACGCCGTCCGCGGCTGAACCGGTCGGAACGCGTCAGGCGCGTGAACGCTATTTTGAAATTCCTGGGCCTGACGCACATTGCCTCCCGCCGCGTGGGTGAGATGAACGCCCGCACCATTTCCGACGGGGAGCGAACGCGCCTGAACCTGGGGCTTGACCTGGCAGGCATTGCGGATGTTTTCCTGCTGGACGAACCTATCAGCGGCCTGTCCACGTCAGATGCCAAGCTGGTCATGCAGACCATGCAGAACATGAGCCGCGACAAAATGGTAATCGCCACCATGCACCGGCCCAGCACGGCTATTCTGAACCAGTTCCACAAAGTGCTGGTGCTGGACCACGGCGGTCAGATGGCTTACTGGGGGGACGTGCCGGGCATGATGCGGTATTTCCGGAAGGCGGCTGCGGACATGGCCATTGACGTCTCCGAGGAGGCGCGGACGGCCGGAGGCGCGGACTACGTATTTGAGGTGCTGGAAGCCCCCCTCTCCTGGCACGACCGCCGCAGGCGGCAGCACCCCCGCTTGTGGCAGGAGCGCTTTGAAGGCTACCGGTTCCGCAACGTGATGGGGCATCATCATGAAGGGGGCGCCCCCAGAACGCTGTATGAAGGCTCGCTGGAATTTCCCCCCGCCCCCAGGCGCAGCGTCATACAGCTCTGGCGGCTTTTCCGCATCTGGGCCGTGCGCACCTTCCTGGGGCGCGTGCGGAGCCGTATGGGGCTGTACACCCTGCTGATTTCCGTGACCCTGCGCGCCTCTTCCAGCCCGGAATACACGTTTGCCACGGCCCTCCACATCCCTTCCTACCTGTTCCTGGCGACCATTGTGGCCATGTTCTTCGGCCTGACCGGGGCGGCCAGCGAAGTGCTCAAGGACCGTGCCCTGCTCAAGAGGGAGAGCAATGCCAAGGTATTCGTGACCGGTTATGTTCTGGCGAAGGCGCTGGTGCTGACGGGGCTCTCCGCCGTGCAGTCCGCCCTGTTCCTGTGGGTGGGGAACTCCATTCTGGAAATCCATGGAATGTTCCTGATTTACCTGGGGACGATGACCTTGACGGCTTTTGTCGGCGTGAGCCTGTCCCTGCTGGTTTCCGTCTTCGCCAGAACGGAGAGGGCGGCGCTTAACATGGTGCCTCTGCTTCTGATTCCCCAGATATTGATGGCTGGAGCCATTGTCCGCTTTGATGAAATGAACCAGTTCATCCCATGGTCCGCCCACCGTACGGATGAACACGGGCGCCTCAAGCCGGGGCGTGTGCCGCTGGTGGCGGAATTCTGCCCTTTGCGCTACTCCTTTGAAACGATGGTGGTGGATCAGGCGTCCAAAAATGTATGGGAGAGGGAGCGTGAAACCATCCAGGAGAAAGTGGACGACCTGAAGGAACGTCCTCATCTGGACGACAGGGAATTTGAAGAATTCAAGCTGCTCAAGATGGCGCTGCTCCACATTGCCGCTATTGGAGCGGAGGGGCCGGAACAGGCTAAAGCCGCCGTCCGGCAGGTGCGGAGGGCCGCCCTTGGCGGTTCGGAAAAAAGCTACAAGCAGACCATTGCGGAATTGGAACTCCTGGGCAAGGGCCGTCCGTCCGTCAAATCCTTCTATGTCAATGACCGTGTTGTAATGCTGGATGAATCTGCCGAAATCCAGCGCGTCAGCCGGGATGCCCTGGACAGGCCGGAAATTTTCCTGGCCCGCCGCCAGCCTCTGCCCTGGGGAGGCTCCGGCCTGTCCCCGGTGGATTCCGGATACAGCGCGGATGACGGAACGGTCCCCACCCCATGGAAGGATTCCCTGTTCCTGTTCCTGATGGGGGCTGCCCCCCTGCTGGTCACGGGCCGCGTCCTCAAGCGCAGGCTGGAAAGGGCCGGATGACGTTTGCTGCCTGCGGGGATTGGCGTCTGGATTTTCCGCCGCAAAGCGGAAAATCCGGCGCGCGTCCGGGGAATGGCAGAGGACCGTAAGCCCCGGTGCATCCTGCGAAAAAACGGAAGGCCCCTCCAAATATTCTTTTATTTATGTGTTGACGCGCCGGACGGAATCACTATCCTTGAAGAAAATCTTTTTCTTTATGTTTATGTTTTCCCGATTGACGAACAGGTGCGTATTATCTTCCCTTTCCGCGGCAGCTTTGACCCTTGGACTTTTTTCCTGCGGAGGCAGCGGCAGCAGCGGTGACGGGGAAAGCCTTCCTTCCGGCGCCATGCTGGACTTGACAGCTTCTCTTTCCACGGAAGGCGGGGTTGGGCCGTGGAACATTGTCGTCAAATTGACGGGCAACGGTTCGGATTTGCCCCTGGTAAGCATTAACGCGGCAAGCAGCAGTGAAAGCGCTCCTATGAATATTGCTTCCGTAGTGTACCGCAGGACGGGATCATCCGCTATTCTGAGGGGGAATTTCACGATTACTTCCGGGCAGTGGACGGCTCCGGGCCCGATTGTCGTGACAAACAGGGACAAGGCCTTTATAGATGCTAATATTTCCTTCAACTCCTCCAATGAACGTGAGAGCTGCGGCGGAACGTTTACCGGTTCCATCACTTACCAGGTTCCCGTTTTAAATGATGAAGGCGTTGAAGAAGCGCAGGACTGGACCGCTACGGAAGGAACGGTGAGTTACACGGTATCCTGAAGTTCTGATCATTTATGACGGGGCTTCGCTGCCGTGAAACGGGGGCAGGACTGTTTGAAATTATGGTCGGAAGGGCAAAGAAATGTCTTTGGGGCATCTGGCTGTGCTCGGGGCTGGCTCTTTGTGTCTGGAATGCGGAATCGGCCGGCGGGGGGACTGGTATGGCGGCATCGGAAGATGCCTGCTTTATCAAGACTTTCCGCGCCAAGATCGTCCCGGAAAGGCTGCGCTCCTTTGTCATGCCGGCGGATGGAATTGTCAGCAACTGGATTCCCGCGGACGGGCGCGTTCAGAAGGATACTATTATTGCAACAGTCAATGAAGATGAAATTGAACTGGAGCGCAAGGAGCTGGAAGTAAAAATTCTGAAGGACCGTATCGCTAAGGAGGAAGAGTTGTCAAAGCTGGAAAAACAGCTTGAAGAGATAGAGTTTTACTCTTCCCTGACGAGGGTGGAACGGCAATATGCCAGCAAGCAGGCGGAAGGCGGGGAAAGGGCCATCCGGGCATTGAAAGACAAGATTGAGCTTTCCAAAAAGGAGTTGTCCCTGGTGGAGGACAAGCCGCGTCTGGATTTTCGCAAGAAGGAGGAAAAATATATCCTCAGAATGCCTTTTGACGGAAAGCTGCAGTACCAGTTTTCCATTCCTCCGGATAACAGCGTAGCCCTGTACATGGATGCCGCGTCCCCGATTGCGACCGTGTGCGATGACTCCTCTTATTATCTGACCATTTCCATTTCGGACCCTGATTTGACGAATCTGCCGCCGGAATCCCTTTCCCTGTCCGTCCCTCTGGGCGACGGTTCCGCCCTGAAGGGGGAGTTTGCCTTCAAGCGGGTGGAGAAGAATGTTTCCGGCGGCGGGGAATTGCTGGCGTATTTTTTCCGTCTGCCCCGTCAGGAGCATGCGCGCGCCCATTCGATGCTGGGTTCCAACTGCACGGCCCGTCTTTATTACATGCCGCAGGGAGAAG
>OHGW01000935.1_pt1 | contig 12061 bp, 10 predicted proteins | sample 1567821 | NCBI WGS metagenome assembly OHGW01 (sample SAMEA3879572, study PRJEB24766) | human gut metagenome | biome: human-associated habitat; feature: feces | place: USA | collected 1985/1987 | reverse complement strand
GGTATTCATCACCCTTAAGCTCTGAAACAAGCGAATCAGGAAGCATTTCCGTAGGTATTTCTCCACCGAGTGCTGAGTCAATACTTAATGCAAATGAAATTCCATCCAGATCATTTACCTCATTCATCATTGCATTAGAATCCTCTGCTGAAAGATTACTGTCTGCAAGAATCATATATATAGAATTAGTTCCGTCAAAGTTCTCGGCAAGCATCTTGTTAGCCTGCGAACAGTTAAGCTTCTCTGGAAGTGTATCAGACAAATCATAGTAAACCTTAGTATTGTTATATCCGTAGATTGCCGGACCAAGAAGCAGAACGAATATTATAAGGAATATCCATGAATGATTAACAATCCATCTTGCCGGCTTATCAAAATTCGGCATAATCTCTCTATGCATTGTTTTCTCAAGAGCCTTGTCAAATGTAAGAATAAGGGAAGGAAGTATTGTAACACAACCAATAACGCCCAATACAACACCCTTTGCCATAACAACACCAAGGTCAAGACCAAGTGTAAAGCTCATAAAGCAGAGTGCTATGAATCCTGCAACTGTTGTTATGGAAGAACCAACAACTGATGTTAGTGTATTCCCAATAGCAACCGCCATAGCTTCGTGATGATCATCCGGGGTTTCTTCCTTAGCTTCCTTGTAACTGTGCCATAAGAATATAGAATAATCCAGAGTTACACCAAGCTGAAGTACCGCAGCCAGTGCTTTCGTTATGTATGAAACCTCACCTAAGAAATAATTAGAACCAAGGTTATACACAATTGCCATACCTATACTTAGCATAAAGAATACTGGTACAAGGAATGAATCCATAAATATAGCAAGTACAATACATACCAGAACAACCGCTACAAGTACATAAAAAGGAGTCTCCTTTTCTGCCATTGTCTTAGTATCTGTAACTACAGCAGACATACCGGCAATATAACACTGATTATCCGTAACATCTCTTACTTCCTGAATAGCCTTCATTGTATCGTCACTTGATGTTGTATCATCAAAGAATATTGCAAACAATGTAGCTCCTGAATCCTCGTTTTCAAAATAAGAACGGAACTTATCAGGAAGAATTTCTGAAGGAACATCATCTCCTACCACTCCACTATAAGAGATAACTGACGCAACATGGTCAACCCCCTCAACTTTCTTTACCAACTTAGAAACATTTGACTTATTCATTCCGTCAACGACGACCATTGCATAAGCGCCCTTTCCGAAATCATCAAGCAAAATGTCCTGTCCCTGCATAGTGTCGATATCACTTGGCAGATAATACAGGATATCGTAATTAACCCTGGTATTAAAGTAACCAAGAACTGATGGAATCAACAGCAGGAAGCTAAGAACCAGAATTGGAATTCTTAACTTAACAACAACTTTTCCAAACTTTTTCATATAAATAACCACGCCTTTCTGTAAGATGCAAATGCCAACAACCCTTAGTCATATAAGTATTCATGTCTTTAACAAATATGACCGATAGTCATTTTCAATTTCAGTTGACATTATAGCACCTCAAAACACATAGTCAATAGAAAATTGACCAAAAGTCATTTTTTAATATTTATTTTATAATTGGATTGGTGTATAATGTATTTATAAATGAGTTGGCATGGTAATCAATTTCAGGCACGCTTGCGCTGCTTGTCGCTCACAGCGGACACTAAACTCGTTGCAGTTCCTGCAACTTGTTAAGTGTCGGTGGCTCCAAAGCACCTGAAATCAATTACCATACCAACTCATAATACACACTATAACCAACTAATAATTAACACTAATAAAGGTGAGTGATTGATATGGGAAAGCTTGAAACTAACAAACAACAGAAACTTACTTCTCTGCTGAATACTGCATTTAATCTCTTTACTACCCAGGGGGTTACGAAGACTTCTATTGCGGAAATTTCTCAGAAAGCTGGAATTGCTAAGGGTACATTTTATCTGTACTTTAAGGACAAGTATGATATAAGAAACCGTCTTATATCACATGAATCAAGTAAATTATTTAAGAATGCCGTCGCTGATTTAGAGGAATTTTCTAAAGAAAAGAACGAACAGTTAGGTTTCGAAGAAAAAATAATATTTATAATTAATCATATTGTAGATGAGCTGAATTCTAATCAGACTCTTCTGACATTTATATCAAAAAACCTTAGCTGGGGAATCTTCAAGGAAGCTCTCACAACTAAGGTTGCATCTGATGATATTAACTTTAAAGATGTATATTATGAAATGATTAACGCTGAGGATATCTCACTTGAAGAGCCTGAAATAATGCTCTTCCTTATTGTTGAGCTTGTAAGTTCAACTTGCTACAGCGCAATTCTTTATAAAGAACCTGCTGACATAGATACAATTAAGCCTTATCTTTTCAAGACAGTACGTGCAATCATCAAAGAGCACACTATCCGGTAGCTGCTTACGCTTTCCCTTCAAGCTCCTGGTATATATCCCTTTTTGACACACCCCTGTCCTTTGCCGCAGCTTTCATGGCTTCTTTCTTATCCATGCCCTGCGACATATACATCTGCACATGTTCTGCCACACTCATGTTTTCCCACTGCTTTCTTGCCTCGGCCTTTAACTGCTCACGGCTTTTACCGGCAATCACAAGCACATATTCGCCTCTCGGCTCATTATTTTCATAATATTCACATGCAGATTCAAGCGTGAATTCCATCGAATTCTCATATCTCTTGGTAAGTTCCTTACATATAGTAATCTGTCTGTCACCGCCAAGCGTATCTTGTAGTTCCGCAAGTGTCTTAGTAAGTCTGTGCGGTGCTTCATATATAATCATAGTCCTTGTTTCACATGCTAACTCTGCAAGAACTTCTTTTCTCTCATTCTTATCCGCTGGTAAAAATGCTTCAAATGCAAATCTTCTTGTCTCGCGTCCTGACATTGTAAGCGCTGTTATGCATGCTGCCGGTCCCGGAAGTGAAGTAACCCTGATACCTGCTGCCCTGCATTGCTTTACAAGCTCCTCACCTGGATCAGATATTCCCGGAGTTCCAGCATCCGTAATTACAGCCACATCCATTCCACCTAATATTTTATCAACAAGAACCTTTGCCTTATCATACTTATTAAATTCATGATAACTTGTCATAGGTGTCTTTATTTCAAAATGATTAAGCAGCTTAATACTGTTTCTTGTATCCTCTGCTGCAATCAAGTCTGCCTCTGAAAGCACACGCAAAACCCTGTAAGTAATATCCTCAAGATTACCAATAGGCGTTGCACACAGATACAGCATACCCGGTCCGTCTTTCTTTACATTTCTCTCATTATCCATAATAAACCTCTATCTATTCATACATTTTTAGAAGCGCATCAGTGTAGGTACCGTCCGTCTTGTATACAATAAGCGGTTCTTCAACAATAAGCTGGGAATTACCTCCCTTAACCGCTTCTATAAGCACCATATTGGCAGCCTTATTCACATAAGGATACACCAGCCTCATTCTCTTCGGCTCAAGATGATACTTTCTCATAGTGTCAAATATATCAACAAGTCTGTTCGGTCTGTGAACCATATACATTTTCCCTTTGGATTTAAGACAACGGCTTGCTTCCCTTATAACATCATCAAGACTACACAGAAGCTCATGCCTTGCAATTGCCTTGGCACTGTCCGGATTAACAATACCGTGATTTTCATTCATATATGGCGGATTGCTCGTCACAACATTAAAAGAAGCTTCCCCAAATATAGTGGAAGCTTCCTTAATATCACCCTTAACAACACTGATTCTGTCCTCAAGATGATTAAGCTCCACATTTCTTCTGGCAAGCTGTGCGCTTCCCTCCTGAATCTCAAGAGCACTATATGTGCTACCTGGATTCTTAGACTGCATAAGCACCGGAATAATACCATTACCGGTACCCATATCCAGCACCCTGTCCTTCTTCCCTGCCCTGGCATAAGTAGACAACAGCACTGCGTCCATTCCAAAACAAAAAATATGTGTATTCTGTATAAGCTTTAGTCCATCTCTCATCAAATCATCAATTCGTTCATTAATCATCACTAATATGGGCTTTTCCTTCTTTTCTTTCTAATTCCTCAAGTGCCTTAAGTTCCTTATCATCATCAATGCGGACCTTATCAAATCTTCTTTTTCTCTTAAAACGAAGCTCCTCAACCGGATATTCCTTAAGTTCCTTTTCGTCATTATCATGAGTTATTAATACCTTAACTCTCTGCCTTAAAACATTGACACTTGAAACCTCACCAACCAGTTTATCTGGTGTAGTAACAGAATCTCCCACATTAGGCAGATGACTATTTAATTCCTCATATGTATCCTGCTCATTCTTTAAACAACACATAAGTCTTCCACACACACCTGAAATCTTAGTTGGATTAAGTGACAGGTTCTGCTCCTTAGCCATCTTAATAGATACCGGATTGAATTCTGGTAAAAATGTGGCACAACATAAAGGTCTTCCGCAGGAACCAATTCCACCAAGAATCTTAGTCTCATCCCTTACTCCAATCTGTCTTAATTCAATTCTTGTCTTAAATACTGCAGCAAGATCCTTAACAAGCTCTCTGAAATCAATTCTTCCATCAGCAGTAAAATAGAACAACACCTTATTATTGTCAAATGTATACTCAGCCTTAATAAGCTTCATGTCAAGATTATGCTTTGCAATCTTCTCAAGACATATCTTAAATGCTTCTTTTTCCTTTTCTCTATTTTTTAATTCTCTTTCATCATCTTCTGGTGTTGCAACCCTTATAATTGCCTTTAGAGGCTGGATAACCGCTGTATCTTCTACTTCTCTTTCACCTAGAACAACCTGTCCATATTCAACTCCTCTGGCAGTCTCAACAATAACATGCTGTCCTGTTTCAACTGAATATTTCCCAGGTGCAAAAAAATATATCTTTCCAACCTGTCTGAATCTAACTCCAACAACTTTAGTCATCTATACTCTCCATTCTATGAATTTTCCTTAATCGCCATAATAAGCAATTCAATAACCAGATCAAAATTAACATTTGCCTGAAGTCTCACCTTAACCCTGTCAATAGAATTAATAATATCCTGTAAACCTTCATATGACATAGTCTGTGCCTGACTCTTTATCAGTGTCATCTGGTCATTAAATATGAGCAGATTAGTATCATTCGTACTCTTAAACATAAGTACATCCCTGTACCACATAAGCATAAGGTCAAGGTAATCATCAATAGTCAGCTTATAATTGGTAACTCTTTTCACCGATGTCATAATATCAGCCGAATCCATATCCTTAGCATTCTTAATAACATCCATTACATCACGTCTTAACTCTGCAAACTCAGTAGATTCAACCATAGTCATTGCCCTGCCGATTCGTCCAGCTGCAAATCTTGCTGCAAATTTACACTCGTAATCACCGATATTATCATAGTGATCTTTAAGATATTTAATAACTACATCATCCTTAAGTGGCTTAAGATCAAGCACAACGCATCTTGACAGAATAGTCTGTAAGAAAACATCCGGATTATTAGCAAGCAGAATAACAATTCCATAAGCCGGCGGCTCTTCAATTGTCTTAAGCATTGCATTTTGTGCTGCAACAGTAAGCTTGTCTGCTTCATCAATAATGTATATCTTGTAAGGACTGCTGTAAGGCTTAATCTGCATATCCGATACAAGCTGGTCTCTTATATCATCAACACCAATACTTCCCGGCTTCTCATGTCCAACCCAGATAATATCCGGCTGGTTCCTGCCTGCTGCCTGCACACAGGAATGGCACACCCCACAAGGCTCAACACCGCCCGCCTCACACTGCAGTGTCTGTGCAAATGTGCTGGCAATAAGCTTCTTTCCTGAACCAAGTCCTCCGCTGATTACATAAGCATGAGATACCTTTCCCATAGATATTGCACTCTGCAAATGTTCTTTAATAGTCTCATATCCATATATATCTGAAAAATTACCCATACTTATTCCTCTTTTCATTACTTATCTGTAATATTATAACACATATTGCTCCTATGTTGAAATATCTAATAACAATCCCCTTATATCATCAATAGCTCCAACTATTGCAAGATGATCCTTTTCATCTTTTACCAGTTCTCTGGCAAGATTATCAAGATTCTCATCTACCATCTTAACAATTCCATACACCCTGTGTCTTCCTCTCCTGTCAAGAAAGTTCTCTCTTGAAAACTTGTGTGAACGGTTTACAACTTCATTTAGGAATCCCTTAACAAGCTCTCTGTACTTCTTCATATCTCTTATATCCATATGCTTTGCAATCTTTTCACCCTGCTCGGTAATTTCCTGCATCATATTTCCCAGTTTTTCCTGAAGGTCTTTCTCCTCAATATTGCTAATCAGTGTAAACTTAAAACTATCATCTGATTTTTCCTGTGCTTTAACCGGAGTGGTCTGATTAGCCGGTGCTATATCTTTAACCTTAATATCCATACATACCTCCTAATATGGCACTCTTAACTTCACTAATGCAATCCTCTAACTCTCCATTATTGCTAAATCTTCTTGTAATACCAGCTTTAGCAATATTCTCTTCTGAAAAATCCTCACTGTCTGCAAGAAATCTTCTGCACATTTCCTCATAGTGTGGATTATCCTGTTTCTGTTCTCTGTGGATAGCCCTTGTGAGTCTCAATCCATCTTCTACTTCAATGTATATCGGCATAATATGCTGTTTTCCATAGAATTCACAGAATTTATCATACGCTTCAAGCGTTCCTATAACCAGATACCTGTTACCACTGTTAAGGTCAATCTGTCCGTCATCAGCTGTAAAATACTTCCACACACCATACACAGTATTATATTCTCTCAATTCAACAATCCTGCCGCTCTCCTGCATCTTAACAGCTGTCTCATCATTTACAAAAAAATACTCAACCCCATCGGTCTCCCCGGCTCTCATTGGTCTTGTTGTATACAATATAACAGTATTAAGCTTCAGACTTTCATCTTCAATTAGGTTTTTATATATCTTATCCTTGCCGGACGCGCTTTTTCCCATAATAAATGCTATCTCAGGCATCTTATCTTTCCTTCCTTAAGACCGGGTACTTCCAGCCCGGCATTTATCGCACTCTTAATAATTCTGCATACATCACCGGTAATCCGCTCGCCTACATTAACAACAGGCATTCCCGGTGGGTATATAAGAACCGATGACATACTTATTCTACCACATATATCAGATGAATTAACAGATAAATCTTCATATCCATTTTCATCCATTAAATCAATTGCATCTGCCGGACACATACATACTTCTGGCTTGTTGTTAATCGCATACCCTAAGCTTTCTTCTACATCATTTTCACTGTCTTTGCTTTTAACTTTCCAGCTTTTATCAATCTCCTTCAATGCACTAAGAAATCTGTCATAATACTCCTGTTTATCAGCAACTGAAGTCATTGCAATAACATATTTAAATGATGCCATCTCAAGCTGCACCTTATATTCATCCAATAACCTGTCATATAGGTACTTTCCATCATCACATATAAGAATAATCTTAGAAATATCATCACTATCCATCAATCTTATATTATTCCCTGTCCTTCAATAATTCTCATACACCTGTCAATACTCGCCATAAGAATATATGAGGGGCTGGTTGTCTGATATATATTCCAAAATCTTTCCACTTTATCATAATCTACATAATTTCCAGAAATATGTAGCAGTGCAGTCTGTGTAAGTGCCGGTAATGTTTTATGAATACTGTTAATTACAATGTCAGCCCCAGCTTTTACTGCCGACTCTGGAAATTCCTCACTGAATTCAAAATGTGCCCCATGCGCTTCGTCAACTATAAGTGGTATTCCTTTTTCATGCAGATAACTGGCAATCTCCCTTACCTCTGACACAACACCTTCATAAGTCGGAGAAGTTATAATAACCGCCTGTGCATCCCTGTTATTTTCAACACATTTTCTAATCTGTTCTAATGATAGTCCTCTGTATATTCCTGTATCATTATCAACCTCCGGTATAACATATACTGGCTCTAACTGTGCCATAATCAATGCATTGTACACTGACACATGACAGTTTCTTGCAACGATAATCTTTCCTTTTCTTTTCGTCGCACCGCATATAGCTGATAATATTCCTGCTGTACTTCCATTTACAAGCATCAGTGTTTTATCTGCTCCATACAATTTTGCTGCCCTGTCAGACGCATTTTTAATAATACCATCCGCATTATGCATATTATCAAATCCGTCAATCTCGGTAATATCAAGTTCTGAAGTACTTGCATATTCAGTATTGCGCTTTCCTCCCGGCATATGCATCGGCACATAACCAGCTTTTGAATACTCTTCAAGTTTTTCCAGAATATCTATATTTCCCATCAATACAACTCCATTATCTCTTATTCTGTAACCATAAGCTTTACTGTTACTTCATCATGGCTTCCAATTGCATCTGTAACTTCATACTTAATATCATAAGTACCTGTCTGGTCAAATGTATATCTTCCAACAGTCACAATCTTTGCAGTAATATCATTACCACAAGTATCAGTTGCAGTAACCCCTGTCATTACATCTATACTCTGACCAATCTTTGTCTGAATGTCCTTTGCCCCTTCTATCTTAGCACTATAAGCATTCCACGGATTATTCTCGTCAGGGTCTGTAGGATCCCAGCCTGCATAAGCACTGTCCTCTGGAATCTTTATAGAATCCGGCTTACCAAGTGGTCCAGGATTAACTGCATCATCATATATAGTTACACCTGTTCCCGATGGACAGTTATCATATATCCACTTTACATCCCTAACGCACATTCTAACGCATCCAAGAGAAGCATAATCACCAAGCTTATTGTACTGTCCATCCTCCAGATCACCCTTATTCATTGAATAATATGGAACAGAATGGAACAGATAACCTCCACTTATTCTGAATGCATAACGTCCATAAGTACCATCAACCATATATCCCCATTCGTACTTATCTGATGTTACATAATTCTCACCCACAATAGTTTCGTCGCCTGCTTTTCCACATGATGTTGCAAATGCTTTGACTGGTATAGTGTATTCTCCATTCTCATCAATCCCATACACTGTAGCACAGTTAGCAGCTCTGTTTACTTTAATAAAATATGGAAGATAAACTCCTTCTGGTGCAATGTATTCTTGTTCTTTTGATTCAGGCTCTTTATTATCAATCCACACAACTTCCCTTGCCGCTGTTGTCTCTTCTGTTGAAACAACTGTCTGTTCATCATTACTCCCATGATTATCATCCTGTTTTTCCTTATTATAATGAGACAACATAATTCCAGCAGTTACTGCTCCTGCAATAGCAATCACAACAACAGCAATAAATATAACAAGTGTCAGATTTCTCCTGAACCATGACTTTCTTCTTTTTAAATATTTTTACGAGTGGGAGTCTCAGCTTGGCCGGAGCATATCGGAACATAAAAGGAGGAAAACAATATGAAAAACAGGATCATGCATAAGGACTTTGCAAAAGCATTCAGACTAATTTTGGTAATTTTCATTGTTTTGGCCGTTTTCACTGCAGTGGCCATTCCGCTGAGCCTGTCGCAGCAGATAAGCGACGCATCACACTTCCGCCAGCAGGCACAGGCCGCCGACATGACCGAGCATCAGGCGGAAAGAGCGCTCAAAAGCAGCATTACTCCACTCAACGCAACAAACTATGCAATCATCGGCGGACTCGGCGTTCTCTGGGCGGTACTCGTTTTGTTCTACTGGTTTGACGTTGTAGCCTGGCTCTATAAAGAGGCCGTGAACGAGGGCATGAACAAATCACTTTGGCCGATCCTCGGACTGTTCTTCAACTTCCTTGCCGCATTTGCTTTTATGATCGTCCGCGACCGCCCGGCGCGCGTCGGAAAGGCAGCGCAGGCATAATGCACAAGCGTACCTATTGTATCTTCTATCGGTCTGCGTAAGTTTCTTTTTTCCTCGGCGGCAAGGAGAAAACGACGCTGAAAGAAATCTCCGAGGTTTTGGGGAAAGAAACGATTGACAGCTGTCGTATTTGTAATCCTCGATGGACAGCCGGATATAGAGGGCATACGGAAGCTTCATTGTTAATAGCCAGCGGAGTAACACCGCAACAGACGCAGGAATTTTTAGGTTACGAGACTGTTAGCACGACAATGAATATATACGCGCATTGCCTTAACGAGGCTAAAATTGAGACGGCAAATCTTATGAACAAAATTTATTTTTCTTAACTTTTGGACGTATTTTTGGACGTATTGCAAAAAGCGCCCGTATTTGTGTTTTTCAATTTGCCTTAAAAAGCTTGCAAAAACGCAAAAAAGACCCGAAAGCGTTAACTTTCAGGTCTAAAATATTGGTGGAGAATAGCAGACTCGAACTGCTGACCTCTCGCGTGTGAGGCGAGCGCTCTAACCAGCTGAGCTAATTCTCCGTAGCTTTTGTATTATAGCATGATGCTGCGGACATTTCAAGGAAAAATTGCGCCGCACTGCGAAAATGCAGTGCGGCGCTCAGCGTGTCAAAAAAGTCTTTGACTTTTTTGCACGCTTCAAAAACGCCACATTTTTTGTGAAAACAGGTTTTCACGAAAAATCTCGCTACGCTCGTCAAAAAGCCTGATAAATCAGGCGTTTTTGATGGCTATTAATCCAATTTCGAGTGGGGCCTTTGCCCCCTCGAGCTCCCCTGCTGCTCTATTATCTTTCTTTTGCAGCATAGTTTTTCGACAGCCTGTGCGCCGCGCTGCGAAAATGCAGTGCGGCGCTGATTTTTTGATATCAATCGAACTTGGGCTGTGCTTCGTAATCGGTGTACTGACGGTCAAATTTCTTTTCCTCGGGCAGGAGGTCAAGGCCGATAGTGCCGCCGGGGTTCATATTGTACTTCGGATCAAAGTAATTTTTGAGTACCTTGAAAACGCCGTATTCTTTCTCGCCGACGTAGCCCTCGAGCCAGGGGGCGAACATCTTGCCGATGCCGTGGTGGTGGCTTATAGACGCGCCGGAGCGCTGGATAGCGTCAAGGATAGTAGTGTGGTATGCCTTGAATGCCTTCTCGTCCTGCATTTTGGTCAGGAAGATGAAATACAGGTTCGCGCCCTGCGGATAGCAGTGGCTCATATGAGTGGTGACGACTGTGTTCGGCAGCGCGTGGCAGACCTTGCGCACGTCAAGATGCACCTGCTCCATGTTCGACCAGTTGACGGTACACTCGAGAGTATCGGTGGTGATGCCGAAGTCCATGAGCGTATCGCGCAGGTACGGATCGTTGAAGCGTCCCTTTTCCCAACTCTTCGTGACGTACCCGGTCAGGGGCAGGCCGCCGTGCTGACGGGCGATCTTTGCGATATTCTTCGCGACGTTTTTGGAGTAGCCCTTTTCGCCGTCGGTGAAGCCGAGGAACAGGCATCTTTCCATGTCCTTATAGCCGAGCTTGTCGAGCAACGGATACAGCGGAGTATCGTCAACGTTATACAGTCTGAGCATCATGCTCGTCTCTTCCTGATCGGACAGGCGGAACACGGAGGAATAGCCGCACTCATGCTGCATCATCTCTCGTGCTGCCTTCATTGCGTCGTCCCAGGTCTTGAAGATGTAAGAAAATCTCTTGCGATTTTCGGGCATCCAGCGGAAAATTTTAAGCGTGACCTCGGTCAACACGCCGAATGTGCCCTCCGAGCCCATCATGATCTGGTTAAGATCGGGGCCGCAGGCCTCGCGAGGATAGTGGCTGGTAGTGATGGGACCGATGGGGGTGGCATACTTCTGGCTGAGCACGATATCCGCAATGCAGCCGTAGTAGGTGCTGTTCTGGCCCGCGCCGCGCGTTACCGTCCAGCCGCCGACGGAGGAATACTCAAAGCTCTGCGGAAAATGGCCGCAGGTGTACTGACGCTTTGCGCCGAAAAGCTCGGGCGCGTTCTGAAGCGTCTTTTCAAGATCGGGTCCGGACATGCCGGCCTGAACGGTTATGGTCTGGTCGATCTCGTTAAATGACAGCACTTTATTGAAGCGGCGGCGCATATCCAGCGAAATTCCGCCTTTTACAGGCTCGA
>OHGW01000930.1_pt1 | contig 12098 bp, 14 predicted proteins | sample 1567821 | NCBI WGS metagenome assembly OHGW01 (sample SAMEA3879572, study PRJEB24766) | human gut metagenome | biome: human-associated habitat; feature: feces | place: USA | collected 1985/1987 | reverse complement strand
TTTCCTTTGCCCTGCTGATAAAGGACTTAATATCCTCAATGCTCTTGGCGTTGGCGGTGGCGATCATCTCTGACATTTCGATAATCCAATGCCCCTGCATCTTGCGGTAAACATTGTCATCGTCAATCCGTTTCAGGTCATCGGAGAACCATTCGTCCCTGACTGCCAGCAGCCGGAAGAAGGTGGACTTTCCTGCACCTTGCCCGCCCACCAGACAGAGCATGGTTTCAAATTTACATCCCGGCTGGAACACCCGCTTGATGGCTCCCAGCAGGAAAATTTTCATAGCTTCGCAAGTGTACTCGTCCTCCGCAGCACCGAGAAAATGGTGCAGAACGTGGGCTATCCGTTCCGTACCGTCCCACTTTAGGCCGTTCAGGTAATCCCGGATGGGGTGGTAGCGATTCTCGTTGGCAACGATGCGGATGGCGGATTCGATCTTCTTCTCGCTGGAAATACCGTATTTCTCCATTCTCCGCAGGATATACTTCATGTCGGTGTCGCTCATCGTCTTGCCGGAGCGGGGCCAGCCCACAGGCTTTACGATGTCGATGCGCTCGCTCAACAGGTTCAGCCGGATGGCATCGGCAAGCACATGATCGTTCTGCAGAATCGTGATGCAGTTTTGGATCGTCCGCTGTATCTCTCCGTTGGAGTGCTTGGTCAGCATCTCCTTTACTTCGGCAACGGTTCGGGGAGCGCGTTCCTCGTTAACTTCTTTGCTCAATAAACATCACCTCGTGTTTCTGATTTTTCGGCGGTAGGCGGTGCAGATGGCTTCCGCTGTGTTTGCTCTGCCTGCAAGTGGTTCAGCAGTTGCAGAACAGAATCTCGTGTTTTTCCCTTGACCTGCTCCCTACCTTTCTGCCGAACTTCCGGCTTCAGCAGCTTTTCCTGCAGACGTGCAGCGGTGGATTGCATGGTCTTGAGGAACTTGTCCAGCACGGTATCCAACCGATGGGCGGCGTACTCTCTCGTGGCCTGCGGAGCCTTGCGTTCCGGGGACAGCACCCACTTTTTTGTGTCCTCGATCCCCCGGCATAATCCACTTTCAACTTACCATTCACAAATACAGAACTGGCAGTAAACATCTCTGCCGTCATCAGAGAGAGTCTTCGCTGCGTCACCCGAAGTCGAGCCAATAATTCTTCAACAGAAAAAGGTTTTGTCAGATAATCGTCAGCTCCGGCATCCAATGCATGAATCTTGTCATTATCTTCACTTCTGGCGCTAATTACAATGATGGGGGCATTGGACCAGGAGCGTACCGTTTGAATGACTTGAACGCCATCCATATCCGGCAAGCCCAAATCCAGCAGGATGATTTCAGGATTGTGCGATGTGGCCTCCATAATGGCTGTCGAGCCATTGGGCGCTACCACATAACGATAATCATTTGTTTTCAATGTGGTTGTAATGAGATTTCGTACAGATGGGTCATCCTCAACCACTAATATCAAAGGTTTATTCATGAAGTTCTACCTCCCCGGCGGGTAATGTAAATGTGAACACAGTGCCATTTGGCTGATTGTCTGATACGGAAATCGTGCCGCCGTGGGCGGTCACAATGGACTTACAGAGGGACAGCCCCAATCCAAGGCTTCTGCGGCTGTCGACCACTTTATTGGCCCCACTATAGAACATATCGAAAATACGGGGTTTCTGCTCATCGGGAATCCCAGGGCCGTTGTCGGAAACGGAAACCGTGACCCATTGCTCTTTTTGATCGGTATGTATTTCAATTACTGAACCGACAGGGGTATATTTGATGGCGTTGTCAACCAAATTGATAATCACCTGAACGATCAGCTTCGCATCAATGTGGGCAAGGATAAAGTCTTTACCGCTGGTCACACGAATGGTGTGTTCTTTACTTTTTCTGTTGATGTGCTTCAGCGCTTCAGAAACGACCTCATCCATGAGTTCGATATTCCGAGTTAGATTGACCTGTCCGCCCTCAATTCGTGTGACTGCTAACAAATTTTCAACCAGATTGATTAGCCACATGGAATCGTCATAAATATCAGTAAAGGTCTGCTCCCGTAGTGCATCGTCCATTTTTTTATAATTTGCAAGCAAATTGTCTGCGCTGCCGGAAATCGCTGTCAAAGGCGTCCGAAGATCATGAGAGATTGCCCGCAGCAGGTTAGCACGAAGCTGTTCATTTTGCGCCAGAACAGCCGCTTCCTCTTTTTCTTTGGCGTTTTTGATGTTTTCAAGTGCCAAAGCGCACTCGCCCAGAATAGAGAGGAGTACGCTGTTTTCGAAAGAGTCCAGCGGAATACCGTTCACCGCAATACCAGCCACTCCATATACATGCTGGTTGACCCGAATCGCAAGGTATAAACACTTTGCACTGGATAATGTATCTGTTGTGGCACCGGCGTGTTTATTGTTTCGGAAGACCCAATCGGCGACTGCTTTCTCGTTCTCAGAAATTAAATCTTCCTGAATGCTATTAACAGCACGAAAAACGTTAGGGGTGGCAAGTTCTTTACCATCAGACAGGTAGACGACAATATCTTTTTTCATCAGCTTCATGAGCTGCCCTGCCGTAGCGGTGATTACCGCATTCTCATCCTGCTCTTTTTGCAGAAGCTGGTTGGTTTCAAAAAGAATCTTTGTACGGTAAGCTGTATGGGCAGATTGTTTCGCATTTTCTTTCAGCCGGGTAGCGAGAGATCCGGAAAGCAGTGTTACTATAAACATAATGGTAAAGGTAACAATATAGTTCGGATCGTCAAAATGGAATGTCAGTCTCGGAGTGGTAAAAAAGAAATTGAAAACCAGCACACTGACAACCGAGGTCAGAATCCCGCACAGTCGGTTGGTTGTGATTACAGCGGTCACAAGTACGCCTAATATGTAAACTGCGATAATATTACTCTCCGTGAACCCAAGAGCGTCAAAGCCACAGCCAATCAGTGTAGCTGCCAGCAATACGACTATACTCTTCAGAACATCACGCAGGGGCATCGCATCTACCTGCGCCTTTCTCTTTTTTTCCTGATAGCTGGTTGCTGTGCTGGCATCCGGTATCACATGAATATCCAGATTCGGTACGCTGGAAATCAGGCGTTCGGTCAAGGTAGGCTTGCTGAAAATATTTTTTCGTGCAATGGTACTTCGTCCGATTACGATTTTTGAGATGCCGGAAAGACGGGCAAATTCGGCAATTTGAACAGAAACGTCATCACCATAGCTTGTCTCAATTGTGGCGCCAAGCTGTTGAGCCAGCCGTTTATTATCCTGCAAACGTTTTTTGTCCTCTTCACTCATCGCCGCTGTATTTGGCGTTTCCACATAAAGAGCGGTAAATGTTCCCCGAAAGGCTCTTGCCATCCTTGCAGCAGTCCGAATGATTTTTGCGTTGGATGGCGACGAGGAAAGACATGCCAGAATGTGCTCGTCTGTATGGTAATCGCCTCGGCTCTGTACTCTGGCGCTTTCCGTCAGCAAGTTCACCCGGTCAGCGCACCGACGGAGGGCGATTTCCCGCAATGCGGTGAGATTTTCCAGCGTGAAAAAATTAACTGTTGCCCGCTGCGCCTGATCTTCCCGGTACACATTTCCACTTGCCAGTCGTTCCAGCAACTCCGCAGGCTCAATATCCACCAGTTCTACCTGATCTGCTTGATCAAAGGTGGAATCCGGAATGCGCTCCCGCACAAGAATTCCAGTGATGGAGGCTACTGTATCGTTGAGACTCTCGATATGTTGGACATTTACAGTCGTATAGACATCAATTCCTGCATTTAGCAGTTCCTGAACATCCTGATACCGCTTCGTGTGCCGACTGCTTTCGGCGTTGGTGTGGGCAAACTCATCCACCAGTATGAGCTGGGGATTTCGCTTGAGCGCAGCATCAATATCAAATTCACGAAGGGTCATTCCTTCGTAAGCAACTTGTTTCACAGGAAGCTGCTCCAAGCCGTCCAGAAGTGCCATCGTCTGGGGGCGGGCATGGGGTTCTATGTATCCAGCAACCACATCGATGCCACGCTCCTTCGCCTGTTGAGCCGCCTGAAGCATGGCATAGGTCTTTCCGACACCTGCGGCATAACCGAAAAAGATTTTGAGTTTTCCGCTTTTCTTAGTGGATGCATCGTTACGGATCGCACGAAGAAGCTGATCCGGATCTTGTCTTGGCAGTTCCATTTTAACCCTCCTATCTGTCACTCAAGTAAAAGCGATTCCCTTTTTCAATATTATAACACACAACGTCAAAGCCTACATCTGCGACTGATCCACGGAAAATGTATTCAGGCATCCAATAAAAAAATCGATGACAGGTGATTTTTCAGAATTCCTCCATAGTACTTTTTGCGTGATTTGATTCTGGGTAATCGGCTCAATGGGCAAGTCAGCATATTCCATCACAACCGGGGCGCAACGAAGAAGCACCAACCGTGTATTATAATGAGTTTTTTCCGATATGTCTGTATTCTCCGGTAAAAAAATTATGTCTAATTTGTGTGTTTCCAGTTCTCTGCACAATTCACTTTCTTCTCCGCTGAAAATATAGATAGAGACATCCGGATGCTGCTTTCCGTAAGTCTCGAAAGCATCTGCGAGACCGCCTGCCATTAATGGGTTGGAAAAACCAATTCTCAAGCTGTTTTCGCCGTATGCCAGAGCATTTTCTTGCTCATTCCAATTGTTTTCCAGAAAAACATCCAGTTTTTTCATCAGAAAGTACCCAAAAATAAATATGGCTGATGTACTTACAAGTAAAATAACATCCTGCATGGATTCACCCCCCAATTCCTTTGATTTTTCTTAAAATCAAGTATGAAAGCACTTTTGCAAATTTCTGTTACTTCCCAACGCCAACATGGTATCTCCTGCTTTCAGCACTGTGTCTGAAGAAATAGATAACTCCAGCTTGCCGCTTTTCTTGATTCCCATAATGTTAATGTTGAATTTTTTACGAATATCGAGTTCTCCAATCGAATGGTCCGCCCAATCTTTTGGAATGGGGATCTCAAACATGGCATGATTTTCATCCAGTTCTATGTAATCGAGAATGTGATCCGCACTGTAACGGATTGCTGTCCACTTTGCAAGCTGTTTTTCCGGGTAGACTACTTCGTTTGCACCGTTACGCAGCAAAAACTTTTCCTGAACATCGGTTGCAGCTCTGGAAACTACAAACCTCGCTCCTAATTCACTGAGCAGAGAAGTTGTTTCCAATGAACTTTGAAAGTTGTTACCGATGGCCACAATGCATACATCATAGTTGCGAATACCGAGAGATTCCAGAAAATCGGCATTCGTACTGTCTCCAATCTGTGCGTTGGTAACAATGGGCAGAACAGCCTCTACACGTTCCTCTGAAGTATCTACTGCCATCACTTGATGACCCAAATGATTTAAGTGCAGGGCAATATGCTTTCCAAATCGCCCCAGACCAATTAGAAGAATTGATTTCATAATGTCTCCTTTATCCTACTGTTATTTTTTCCTTTGGTAGTTTTGAAACTTTCTTTTGTGCACTGGACAAGGCCGCAAAAATTAATGTAAGGCCACCGACTCGTCCAAAAAACATCAGCAGAATCAAAACACTCCGTGAGAGCAGATTCAGTTCCGGCGTAATTCCCAGGGACAGGCCGACTGTGCCAACAGCCGAGGCAGTTTCAAAAAGGCAGGTAAGCATGGGAAGTCCTTCGGAAACGCTGATGATAAGGCCACCGGTACAACATAGCGTGATATACATAAGCGAAATTGTCGCTGCATTTTTTACGACATCATCATCGATGCGACGTCCAAAGAGGTTTGCATTTTCTCTGCGCCGAAAGGTGGAAATTGCAGAAAATAAACCTCATCCATCCGCAGGTGAGCGGTGAGGTCGAGGTCTCCAAGGTGGTCAGTAAGACCAACGACTCCGGCTTCATCCGCACCTACATCTATTTCTGACCCCGAAAGGAGGGAACCGACGTGCTCGAAGAAATGGTCGCGTCCGTTATGAAGAAGACGCTGGCGCAGGACTTCCCGCATCTGAAGCTCCCCGCCGCCGTATTCGCCACCATCGACTCGGCGGCAAAGAGCGACGCCTTTGACATCGAGGAGCTGATCGTCCACAACGAAGTGACGGGCGAGGTGTTCAAGGCGCACATCACCTCCTACTGGTACGAGTACAAACTCACCGTCATCGACCGCTTCGGCAACCCCGACGCCAACTATCCCGCGCTTCCGGGAATTAAGTCTAAGAAACAGTTCAAGGCCGGGGCAGTCGTGGCCGTCGCGCTTCCCTACGGCGACCTCACCCCTGCAATCATCGGGGAGGTGGAGCTATGACGGGCCTGAACGATACGGACATCCGGCTCAACAGCGAGTGGCAGCTCACACAGGCCACAGACGGCGACGCGCCGCTCTGCTCGGGGCTGGAGTGTCTGTATCAAAACATCGTCCTTGAGGCGCTCACGCAGCCGGGAGACGTCTTCTATGACGCCGAGTTCGGCTGGGGCCTGTATGACTTCATCCAGTCCGAGGACACGGAGCTGACCCGTCTGGAGATCACCCAGCGGGTGCGGCTCAAGCTGCAGAAGCGGGAGGTCATCCTCCCGGAAAGCATTGAGATCAGCATTGCGTTCGAGGATGACGCGGTCGTGCTGCACTGTTCCTTCCGCTTCGCGGAGGAGGACGAGCGGCGCGAGCTGGACGTCATCATCGGCGCGGTGAGCGTGGAGGTGGTATCAGAATGATCGACAAAGAAATACTGGACGCCGTTCTCCCTCTGCCCACGCTGGACGAGCTGAAGGAGCAGAAGGTCGAGGAACTGAAAGACGAGGGCTTCGTCATCAGCAACTTCCATTCGGGCGGCGTGTTCTACACGATGCTCATGATCGTGCTGCGCATCAAGGTCGAGGTCATTGAGCTGCTCCGTGCCGTGCTGAACAATATGTTCGTTTCCCACGCGGGCGGCGCATGGCTCGACCTGAAGATGGCGGACTACTCCAAAAAGCGCAAGAAAGCGCAGAAGACGCAGGGCTTCGTCACCGTCAGCCGCACCGACATGACGGGCGAGGCGGTCAAAATCCCCAAGGGGCACGTCTTCAAGAGCATCCTCGACATCAACGGCGAGGAGCTGCGCTTCTTCGTACTGGAGGCAGCGACGCTGCAAAAGGGCGCGTCCTCCGTGGACGTGCTGGTGGAGGCCGAGACAGAGGGTAGCCGCTACAACGTCCCCGCTGGGCAGATCACGCGCACGCTGACCTACCTTGGCGACGTCACATTCAGCAACGCCGAGGACTGGATCGTGCGGGAAGGTAGCGACACCGAGGACGACGAGAGCGCGAGGGCGCGGACACTCCGCTCGTGGTCGGAACTGGCGCAGCGGGCGACGGAGGACACCTTCGTTGACGCGGCGGAGTCCGTCCCCGGCGTGCTGTTCGCACAGGCCGACTGCAACCACCCGCGCGGGCAGGGCACGGTGGACGTCATCGTGACAGGCACGGCGGGTGAGGCGACGGAGGGACTGCTTGCAGCAGTAAGAGAAGCCGTTGACAAGATCGCTGGCCCGTATGATAATATTCTTGTGAAGTCCTCTGTGACCGTCTCGCAGAATATCTCCGTCACGGTCACGACTGATACGGCAGACACGGACGAGGCGGTGGAGAACCGAATCAAGGCGATCCTCACCGAGCTGCTGGCCGTGCGCCGCAGCCGCAAGCTCAACGAACTGACCTTGTCCGACATCAACCACGCGATCCGCAGCGGCTACAGCGGGGCCACCAACGCGGCGGTCTCCGAGCCGGAGGCGGATGTGAAGCTGGGCAAGGACAAGGTCATCATCCTCGGCGACGTCTCCGTGACGATCGAAAGGGAGTGAGCGGATGAAGCAGTTTGACACCTTCAGCGAGTATATGTTCGACCTGCTCTTCGCCCCTTTGAAGAAGGGCCGGAAGACGGCCAACCAGCTCCGCATCTTCTTCAAGGTCATGGGACGCGAGTTCGACGACCTGAAGGCGGCAATCTTCCGCGTGCGCAACGAGGCGAACGTCGCAAGCTGCTCGGAGGTCATGCTCCCTGTGCATGGGCAAGACCGGGATATGCCGCGACTGGAGGGCGAGGACGCCGAAGCCTATCGGACGCGCCTGTCCATGAAGGGGATCATCTCACAGTGGAGCGGCACGCGGCGCGGCGTTCTCTACGCGCTGACCGCGCTCGGCTACGACCGCAGCCGGATCGAGCTGTTCGCCGAGCAGGACGCGGAACGCTGGGCCGAGTTCATCATCTTTCTGAACAGCTCCAAGCCCAGCGGCGTCACGAACCTCTCGGTCATCGACGCGCAAGTCCGCAAGGTCAAGGAGGGCAGCAGCAAGCCCGCCTACGGCATGGAGACCATCGGCGGGCTCATCATCCGCTCCCAGCTCCAGACGGGCTTCTCGCGCTATCCAAGGTGCGGAGAGATCGTGTGCGGCGTGTGGCCGCATATCGTCAGCGAAGGTCGCCTTGTGGTCTCGACGGTCATGGCGCAGGGCGGCGCATCGGGCGGCGACAATCCCTTCCCGAGAGCCGGCACATTTGCAGCCTCCGAGGAGTTCTATCACTTCGGAGCGTACACCATTTATCAGGGCTTCGCCTCGGACATTGAGGCGGGCTCGAAGGCGGCGCAGGGTGCAAAGGCCTACCTGAGATGCTCTGCCTCCACGCGCTGCTCTACCAACGCGAAAGGAGACGCGGCAGAATGAAAACATTGACTTCTATCGGTATCCAGAAGATCGGGCAGCGGTTCGTTGACTCGGTCGATCACGCGGCCTACACGCTCAACGGCGTGCCGCAGACGGTGGAGCCCTTCCGGCGCTTCGTGCAGGGCGCGAGCGCGAGAGTCTACATCTACTTCGACGACACCGTGATCGGCGACGTTGCCGAGGTGCAGCTCGTGGATAAGGACGGCGACGTCATCGCGTCGGCGAACGAACGGGTCTTCACCAAAACACCGGGCAAGGGGCTTTATATAGCCTTCAAATATAATATCTTAGAAGTGGAGGTCGAGAGCAGCAATGAAAGCCTATGAAAAAATTGGATGGCTTGATCACGTCCAAGACGTTGAGACGGGAGAGGTCATTCAGGAAGGAACGCCCGTGAGTCAGACGAACATGAACCACATGGACGACGGCATTTTTGCGAACCGCGAAGCAGCCATTCTCCATGAGGCTCAGATCGCCGACGCGCAGAAAGAGATCAAGGTGCTGAAGGACGCGACGCTGAACAACATGGTCAACAACGTCTTCCTCATCAACTTCGACACCGTGACCTCCGTTGCGATCACGTCGGGGATCTACGACTCCGTGGCGCGGAAGATCTATGTTTAAGGTCGCTTGCAGCCGAAAGGAAGCAAGCTGCATCATCGGAAGCCTGCTCGTGGAGCTGGCCCCGGTATGCGAGAAGTGCGGCGGGTCGCCGGATGGTGTGCTGAACCTGCAGACGGAGGCGGGGCTGTCCCTCACAGGGAACGCCGACGTCCTCATCACAGGGCACAGCATCATCAGTGGCAAGCCCGTCAGGATCAAGCTCACGGACTACGGCTTCGAGTATTATGGAGATCGCGCCGAACTTGCCCGCGTTCGGGAAAAGAGGTGTGTATATCATGGCGGAACCGTCAGTCCTGCAAAAGAAAACTGAGATATTTCTCGAAAGGGATATATACCCCTTGCTGAAAAACTTCCCCGCCTCCGAGAAGTTCTCCCTGTGCCAAGAGATCAAGCAATCCTGCTACAAGCTCATCCGGGCGGCTGTTATGGCCAACAACCTCACGAACGTCAACAGGCGGCTCATGTGGCTGGATGAGGCGGACGCAGAGAAGACGCTGCTGCTCGTGCTTTTGGGCGTCGCCAAGAACCAGAAGTACATCACGCAGAAGAAGCTCTTGGAGCTGCAGGGAAAGCTCGAGGAGATCGGGCGCATCATTGGAGGACTGCAGAAGTTCTTCATCAACAACCGAAAATAGACCATCAGAAAAAGTACAGCACCTACTCAGGGTTATCTCTGTCTGGCGTCGAACCGTGCGAACCGTGGGTACAATTCGGCCCGCAACTGGAACAACAACAATGCTACGAACTCCAACTCGAACGTCGGTTTCCGCCCCGCCTTGTAGGTTATTACGTCATCTGCGGCTACGGCTTCAGGTGCGTGTCCTTGTTATACTTCAAGGGAGAGGTAATCCTTCGCCATGTTGAGAAACGGCGTAAAAACAGTGACTGAGCTTCGCCCGCCCTCTCGTATTGGGAGGCAGAGGGAGGTCTACAATGTGGGTAGCAACCCGCGTCATGGGTGCCAAGCCGTTCTAAAAGGAAAGGATGCCACGAATGACGAAATTCCCCATTATGCTCTACAACACGAAGAGCACCAAGAAGGCCCTCGTGCCGCCGATCCCACCGCCCTCCAGCTATGAGGACGCCGTGGGCTGGGCAGCGATTGAGGCGGGCTACAAGACCGCCTTGCGGGGCAGCCGCAAGTTCACACGGGAGGCTGTGCTCTACGACCTCTACTCCGAAGTGAACAACGTGCGCCTATGGCGCGATCTCAAGAAAATTGAGAAAACGAGACAGGCGGGCGTTAGTGAGTACACGCCGGGAAAGTATCGGCACAGGATCATCGTGGAGCCGAAGGAGCGCAGCCTCCACATCCCGCCGCTGCGGGATAAGATCGTGCAGCTTGTCATCCATCAGGAGCTGCAGACGCTCTTCCGCCCGGTATTCGTCAACCGTTCATTTGCGTGTATGTACGGAAAAGGCCCCATCCGAGCTGCCTTCAACGTACAGCATGACATGAGGGTCGCCCGCATGAAGTGGGGCGACGAGGCGACGGTCATCAAGATCGACGTCCGCAAGTTTTTCTACAGCATCGACCGCAGCGTGCTCAAGCAGATCATCGCGAAGCGGTTCAAGAAGCTCAAGAAGAAGTACCCCGAGAAATACGAGGACTTCCTCCGTTTTTACAGGCTTCTTTGCAAAGTGATCGACAGCTCGCCGGAGGGCGAGAGAGGGATTCCACTGGGGAACGTGAGTTCTCAGGACTTCGCCAACATCTACCTCAACGAGCTCGATCAATTCTGCATCCGCTTCCTCGGTGCGACGCTCTACACGCGCTACATGGACGATGTCGTCGTCATAGCGCCAAACAAGGAAATCGCCCGGGAGTGGTTAGCAAAGATCAAGGTGTTCCTCCAAGAGAGACTGCACCTTGAGACCAACCAGAAGACCAAGATTTTCTATGTGCGGCAGGGCGTGAACGCCTACGGCTTCAAAATCAAAGCGACGCATCTGCTTCTCCGTACCGAGTCGAAACGGCGGGAGAAGCGGCGCATCAAGCGGATGATGGAGAAGCTGCAGGAGGGCACGATCACGAAGGCGGCGATCGTCCAATCGGTCAATTCGTGGCTCGGCTTCGCCCGATGGGCTTGCGCCTACAATCTGGCGAAGAAGATATTCGCTCCCTACCGCTTCATCAAAACGGAAGGAGAGCTACCTTATGGCGCAATATCTCGGAACCGTCAAGCTCGGCGGATTTTACAACAACGGCGCGGCACTGGCAAGACCCACAAAGCCGTGGCGTAACGACACTGAACCATATTCGGGCGCGGGTAGGGGCAATATCCCCTCAATGTCCGGAGACATTTCAAACTACAGCTTCGGCAATACGCCCTCAGACGACGCAAAGAAGCTCCAGTGGGTAAAGATCAAGGACGGCGACAAGACGCTGCTCATCTGCGACCGCGTCATCCTTGTCAATGTCACTTGGAACGACCTTAACAGCGCGGGCTGGATCTTCGGCAATACGCCCTCAGACGACGCAAAGTACAAGTGCCGATCCCTGACGGGCGGCAGCAACTATCGAGGGAGCGATACCTATGCGGGCGGCACGCCCACCAACAATGAGTGGGACAGGTTTGTCACCCGCGAGGAGGTCATCACGGGTCTTCCGGCTCCTGTGTCCTCCGATCTCGACAGCAACCTCAATTCAACCGATCTCAGCAGTGCGCATAACCAGCTTTGGAACTGGATGGGCGTCTATACTTGGTGCCAAGAGACGTATTCCTCGAATACGTCGCGCCGTGCGATCCGTGGGTGCTATTCGGCCCGCTGCTGGAACGG
>OHGW01000920.1_pt1 | contig 12159 bp, 10 predicted proteins | sample 1567821 | NCBI WGS metagenome assembly OHGW01 (sample SAMEA3879572, study PRJEB24766) | human gut metagenome | biome: human-associated habitat; feature: feces | place: USA | collected 1985/1987 | reverse complement strand
TGCCAAGGCCGCGAAGTAAGGAAAAATTTCCCAAAGAAAGGCGCGAGCTTCGCGCCTTTCTTTTTTTGCAGATTTTGCCGTGCCGCATTTTGCTTTTGCCGGAAATACTACCGTTGGGTATTGCATGGAAAAAGACAAGGGGAGAAAAACGATGAAGCAAAATTTTGCGATCCTTGCCGTGACCGCGCTGCTGCTCTGTTCCCTCACCGCCTGCGGCGGGGATCAGAACAACGGCGCGGCGAACGGAAATGTCAACGGTGCGGAAAACGGTACCACGAGCGGCATGACCGGCAAGACCGACAGCGGCTCCAACGTCGGCGGCGAGCTCAAGACCGACCCGGCGACCGGCACGCGCTACACCGGCCGGGAGAACGATTCAGTCGTGCGCTATGGCAACGGCTATGGCAACACGAGCGCGGACAAGCGCGCGGGCACGAAGAATGCGACGGCGAACTCCACGCTCCACGGCAGCTACAACAACCCCACCGGCACGCCCGCGGGGCAGACTGCGGCCTCGGCGCGCGGCATGTCGAACGAGCTGCGCTACCGTCTCATGCTGGAAAACGCCCGCGTCCATGACACCGACGGCTTTCTGCTCGACGGCGAAAACGCGCATTACAACACCTTCCGGTGAGGAATACGGCGGAGCGGGAGCCGGCAGCGGCTGTTTCTCCGCCGTTTTTCCGCGTTGACAAAGGGAAATAAAGTCGTTATCATAGGGAGAGATAACGAAAGACGGAGGGCGGAACGATGCGAAATGACCTGCACGCCAATCTGACCGTGCGGATTTTTACCGACCGGAAGTGCTTCGGCCCGGGCGTGGCGGAGCTGCTGCGCCGTGTGCGCGAGCTGCACTCGCTGCGCGCGGCGGCGATGTCGATGAACATGGCCTACTCCAAGGCGTGGACGGTCCTGCGCACCGCGCAGGAGGGGCTGGGCGTCAAGCTGCTCCGGTCCTCCACGGGCGGACGGAACGGCGGCGGCGCGACGCTGACTCCCGTGGGATTTCTCGTTTTGTCGGGAAGCGAAGTCAAAATGGTCAAGCTGTGCGAACAGAGCAATCTGGAAAAAATCGTGGACGTAACAAAGGATATAGTCGAGAGGTTCGTCAAAAACTGAAAATGAAAAAGCAATCATCGAAAAAATTTCTTACGGTTGTTCTTTGCGCGCTTTGCTGCGCTTTGGCTGTGTGCGGCTTGTTAAACGTGCCTCAGGCGCACGCATACCGCGCGACTACCACGGCAAAAGGCGCGGTGCTCATGGAGGCAGGTTCTCGCAGGGTTTTGTTTTCGCGTAATCCCGACGCTAAAATGCCTATGGCAAGCTGCACCAAAATCATGACTGCGCTTGTAGCGATAGAAAGCGGCGAGCTTGACAAAACGGTAGAGGTGCGTCCCGAGGCGTGCGGCGTCGAGGGTTCGTCCGTTTATCTCAGACCTAAGGAAAAGCTGACATTGAAAGAACTGCTCTACGGTCTCATGCTTCAAAGCGGAAACGACTGCGCGGTGGCGATTGCATACGAGCTTGCGGGGGGAGTGGAAAATTTTGCCGATATGATGAACAATCGCGCCAAAGAGCTGGGAGCAAACAATACCAATTTTGTGACGCCTAACGGACTTCACGACGACAATCATTACACTACGGCTTATGACCTCGGCTTGATTGCCTGTCAGGCTCTCTCAAACCAAGCTTTCAGAGAAATAGTAGGTACCAAAAGCGTAAAAATTTCCAACGAGGGCTTTGACTATCAAAGGGTGATAACCAACAAAAACAAATTGCTCGGCAGACTGGACGGCGCAGACGGAGTTAAGACGGGGTACACCAAAAAAGCCGGAAGATGCTTTGTCGGCTCCGCGACGCGGGACGGAATGAGCCTTGTTTGCGTGGTGTTGAATTGCGCTCCGATGTTCGAGGAGTCGGCGGAGCTGATTGAATACGGTTTTGAAAATTACGCTTTAAAACGCATCCTCCCGAAAAACAAAATGCTGGGACTCAAAACCGACGGCAAAAGCAATCTGGTTTACACCTGTGCGGAAGGCTTTTCCTATCCGTTGCGCAAGGACGGCAGCGAGGACAACAAAATTTCAGTTTTGACGGATACGGAAAATGGAAAACTTGAAATAAAGTTCGACAATGAGTTGATTTTTTCTTCGACAATCGGTATTATAAATATAAACGATTGAACGGAGATTAAATGAGGCTGAACAAATATCTTGCGGATTGCGGAGTGGCAAGCAGACGCGGCTGCGACGCAATTATTGCTCAGGGAAGAATAAAGATAAACGGCAAAACGGTCACGCAGCTTGGAATTGACGTAAATCCCGACAACGACACAGTCAGTTTGGACGGCAAAAGACTGAAACCCAAACGGCGCGACGTTTACGTTATGCTTCACAAGCCCAAGGGAGTCGTCTGCACGGCAAAGGACGACAAGGGCAGAAAAACCGTTCTGGATTTGCTGGACGTGAAAGCGAGACTGTTTCCCGTCGGCAGACTGGACTATGACACCGAAGGACTGCTGTTGCTCACGACGGACGGTCAGCTCGCCCAAACGCTTACTCATCCGAGCCACCATATCCCCAAAACTTACGTTGTCAGGATTTTCGGCGAGCTTACGGAGGATGAAAAAATTACTCTCGAAAAGGGAGTTATGTTGGACGGCAAACCGACTCTTCCCGCTTCAATCAAGGTTGTAGGAAAGGACGACAGAACCTCGCGTTTGGAAATAACGGTTTTTGAAGGACGCAACAGACAGGTCAGGAGAATGCTGGATTCGGTAGGAAAGGACGTCGAGTTTTTAAAACGCGTTAGCGTAGGGGATTTGAAGCTTGGCGGACTGAGTCGCGGCAAGTACAGATATCTCACCGAAAAGGAAATAAATTATTTAAAATCGTTGTAAGCAGTCGGCTTTCAGGTCTGACTGCTTTGGCGTTGAGAGGAAAGAATGAAAATATTGCTCAGCAATGACGACGGAATAGACAGCGAGGGCTTGAAGCTGCTTGCGGAGACGCTGGGGAAAGAGCACGAGGTTTTTGTGGTCGCTCCTGCGGAACAGAAGTCTGCTTTCAGCCACAGCATGACTTTCAGGAGGCCGCTGTACGTCGACAAAATAAAAATGAAAGGCGCGTCAAATGCTTACGCGTTGAGCGGCACTCCGGGCGACTGCGTAAAATTCGGCGCGGAGTTTTTCGGCTTCAAGCCGGATATAGTTTTGGCGGGCCCCAACAAGGGACCCAATATAGGCATAGACATTTTGTATTCGGGCACGGTCGGCGCGGCTCAGGAAGGAGCCGTTTTGGGGTATCCCGCAGTCGCGTTGTCCTGCGTTGCGTTCGAGAATTTCAGATTCGACACCTGCTGCCGATTCATGTCGGAAAATCTCGACAGAATAAAAGCCTTGAATCTTAAAGACAGCGTATTGAACATAAACGTCCCCAATGTAGATTACGGACAGATAAAGGGCATAAAGGTTGTAAAACACGGCAGACATTGGTTCGACGATATTTACGAAAAGCATATAGACGTGGAGGGCAACAAGGTGGGCTGGTGCCTTACCGGCGGTATAAGACAGCCGCCTAAGGGTATTCATTGCGATATGGAGTATATTCTTGAAAATTACGTCACACTCACGCCTTTGAAAATAGACCGCACGGATTATGAATTGCTTGACGTTGTCGGCGAGGCTTTCGAAAAATGAAGGTTCTTGTAGTGGGAGCCGGCGCGGCGGGGCTTTTCGCTGCGTACTCCGCGGCAACGCATACCGAAGCCAAGGTCACGGTTGCCGAGAAAAACGAAAAAGCGGGAAAAAAAATTTACATAACGGGCAAGGGACGATGCAACCTCACCAACCTGTGCACGCCGCGCGAATTTCTTGACAACGTCGTGCGGAACCCTAAATTTCTTTACAGCGCGATTTACGGCTATACTCCCGAAGATACCGTCGATTTTTTTGAGAAAAACGGGCTGAAACTTAAAACCGAAAGAGGAAACCGTGTGTTTCCCGTCTCAGACAAAGCGTCCGACGTGACAAAGACGCTGCGCGCCGCCGCCGAAAAAGCGGGAGCGGAATTTCGTTTTAATATGTCCGTTGAAAAGCTTACGCAAAAAAACGGAAAAATTTGCGGAGCGACGTTAAACGGAAAAGAGGAAAATTTCGACGCCGTGATACTTGCCTGCGGAGGAATGAGCTATCCGTCAACGGGCAGCGACGGAAACGGTTACCGTCTCGCCGCGTCTGTCGGACATAAAATAATCGAACCTGTACCCGCTCTTGTGGGATTTAAGGCGGAAAATACAGCCGCTCTTTCGGGACTGACTTTGAAAAACGTCAAGCTGTCTTATGCGGAAAACGGAAAGACAGTTTATTCGCAATTCGGCGAGGCGTTGTTTACGCATGAGGGTATTTCCGGTCCTGCGGCGCTTACGCTGTCAAGCTTAGCCGCGCGTAAAGACGTAAACGGCTCGGAACTTGTTTTTGACCTGAAACCCGCTCTCGACGCCGATATGCTCGACAAGCGTGTTCTGAGAGATTTTGATGAGGGCAAAAATAAAGATTTGGGAAACGTATTGACCGCGCTTATGCCAAAAGCCCTGATTCCGTTTGTTGCGGAGCAGGCGGGGCTTAAAGAGGACAAAAAGGTCAACTCGATATCCGCAAAGGAGCGGAAAAAACTTGTTGAAGTCATAAAAAATCTTAAATTCGCCGTCAAAGGCTTTTGCGCTCATGATTCTGCCATAATTACGGCGGGCGGAGTTGACGTAAAGGAAATAAATCCCAACACTATGGAGAGCAAACTTGTTGAAAATCTTTATTTTTGCGGAGAAATGACGGACGTTGACGCGCTTACTGGAGGTTTCAATATGCAGATAGCTTTCTCTACGGGTTTTCTTGCGGGCAAGCTTAAAGGGGTGAAAGCATGACGGCAATCAGAGGAGCTACGACCGTTTCGGTAAACGCAGCGGAGGAAATAGAAAACGCCGCTGCCGAGCTGATTGACGAGATAATGAACAGAAATTTTCTCGGCGGGGAGGATATAGTCGCAATTATCTTTTCCTGCACGAAAGATTTGACGGCGGCTTATCCTGCGAAGGGCGCAAGGGAAAAATCGGGGCTGAATAAAGTTCCCATGTTCTGCGTTCAGGAGCAGTATGTCGTCGGAGCCGTTGACAAATGCATACGGGCTCTGGTTCTGTGCCAAAAGACAATAAAAGACGCGCGTCATATTTATCTTAAAGGCGCAATAAATTTAAGAAGCGATTTGAGTTCCGAATAGCGTAGCAATTAATGGTTTAATCGTTGTCGTCGACAATGTGCGTCCGTCCGTTGAGCAGGTTGTCGGAAAATATCGGAGCTTTAAAAAATATCGGAGATATAAATGTCATATTACGGATTGATTAAATTTCTCGGCGGGTGGGCGGTCAGACTGTTTAACCCCGTCAAAATTTACGGAGCTAAAAAATTTGAAAACAAAAAAAGCATCTTTGTGATGAACCACGTGTCCAATATGGATTCTGTGGTTTTCGCAGCTTATTTCAAAAACGAATTTCGATTTGTTTATAAAGCGGAGTTTGACGAAAAACCTTTTTTGAGACACATATTTCACAATATGAGGCTCATTCCCGTCAAAAGGGGCGAGGTTGACTTGAAGGCTACGAAGGAATGTCTTTCCGCCTTAAAGCAAAATGAAATTCTGTTTATTTTTCCCGAGGGCACAAGAAACAGGGAGAGCGACGAAATGCTGCCCTTCAAAACGGGACCGGCGATGTTTGCACTTAAAACAAAAACGCCTATTAGACCTTTTTATATTCAGAAAGCAAAAAAAGGCAAAAAAAGATATATTATAGTAGGAGAGGAGTTCGAGCTTTCCGATTTTTACGAGGGGGGACTGAACAAGGAAAATTTGGAAGCCGCAACGGAATTTATCCGCGTCAAGGTGACGGAACTTAAAGAAAAATTGAACAGGGAGCCGAATGCTCTGAAATGACTGAAAAAATCATTTACGTTTCTGAAACAAACGGTTTTTGCAAGGGCGTAAAAAACGCCGTGGACACGGCGCTGAGATACGCGGGCGAAAACGTCTATACCTTCGGAGAGATAGTCCACAACAAGCGTGTTGTCAACAAACTCGCGTCATTGGGTATCAGGATGACCGAGGACGTATCCGGGCTTAAAAAAGGCGATACTCTCATAATCCGTTCTCACGGAGCAAAAAAATCGGTGTTCGAGCAGTGCGAAAAATCGGGCGTAAAGGTTGTGGACGCAACCTGCCCCTACGTAAAGGTAATCAGAAACAAAGCCGCCGAATATTTTGGCAAGGGGTACCTTATCGTGCTTGTGGGAGACAAAAACCATCCCGAGCTGCAAGGCATAAACGGTTGGTGCGGCGACAGTGCCGTTTTCTTCGACGGAAAGGGCAAACTCCGACTCGAAACGGACAAAAATGTTCTCGTGCTTTTTCAGACTACATACGAAAGCAAAAAAGTTGATGAAACGCTGCAAAATATTGTGGCGGATAATGCAAAAACAGTTGAGTTTTTCAACACGATTTGTTATACTACTGAGGATAGGCAAAATTACGCGCTTTGCGTTTCCCGAAAAAGCGAGTGCTGCGTAGTGGTCGGCGGGCGCAACAGCTCCAATACCAAGAAGCTTTTCGACATCGCCAAATCCAACTGCAAAGACACCTTTCTTGTGGAGGAAGCCGCGGAGCTGAGTGATGTTTGTCTGTCAAAATACAGTAGAATGAGTTTAATAGCAGGAGCTTCAACTCCGCAGGAGTTGATGGAGGAGGTTTTGTCAAAGATGTTTGCAGAAGCAAAGGACAACAGCGCAACGGTCGCAGTGGAAGAAATCAGCAAAGAAAACGAAGCTCACGAATTCGCAAGCGCCGTTGAGAAGATTGGAAAGAGAAGACCCTTGAAAAAGGGGCAGAAAATCAAGGGAACCGTTTCCCACATTTCCGAAGAGGGCGTGAATGTTTCAGTCGGCTCCAAAACCGACGGGTTTATTCCCAATGAAGAAGTGTCTATGGACGGCGACTTTGAAGCTGCCAAGAAAAATCTCAAGGTAGGCGATTCGATTGAGGTAATAATCACTTCAACGGACAAAGGGTTGACGCTTTCCAGAAAAGAAGTCGAAGAGCTTTACAAGGACGACGAGCTTGTTGAAGGCATCAAAGAGGGTAAAGAATTTGATTTGGTCATGAACAAAGCTGTAAAGGGCGGTTTGCTTTCAAAGCTCGGAAGCTACACCGTTTTTGTTCCCGCTTCCCATATACGCAACGGTTTTGTGAGAGATTTGACTCAATATGTCGGCAAAAAGCTCAGACTGATTGCGTTGGAGGACGGCATCGACGACAACAAGAAAAAAATAGTTGCAAGCCAGAGAGCCTTGCTTGAAAGGGAAAAGAAAGAGAGAGAGGACAATTTCTGGAACAACATCGAGGTCGGAGAAATAGTTGACGGCAAGGTTTTGCGTTTCGCCTCTTTCGGCGCTTTCGTAAGCGTGCGCGGTATGGACTGTCTGGCACATCTGAGCGATTTGTCCTGGAATCCCGTAAAGGAACCGGGAGACGTGCTCGAGCTTAACAAAACGTATGAGTTTGTTGTGTTAAAGCTTGACAGAGAGACCAACAGAGTTTCAATCGGTTACAAACAGCTGCAACCCCATCCTTGGCAGATTGCCGCAGAAAAATATACGCCCGGAACCGTCGTCAAAGGCAAGGTTGCGCGTATTTTGCCTTTCGGCGCGTTTGTGGAGTTGGGCGACGGCATAGACGGCTTGCTCCATATTTCCAATATATCCTGGGATTGGCTGTCCGATATAACGCAGGTTATCAAAATCGGCGACGAGGTTGAAGCCATGGTTATGGATTTTGACCTTGAAAACAGAAGAATCACGCTGTCGAGGAAGGCTTTAATCCCCGAACCGGGAAAAGCAGCCGAAGCCGAAAAGGTTGCCGCCACGTCGGAGGAACCGACAACGGAGGAGTCGACGGTTGAACAAACCGAATCATCGGCCGAAGAAAATAAGGAATAATTTTTTAAGCAATTGTCGAAAGCGGTTGTTTTATTTGACAGCCGCTTTTTTTCGGCAAAGCGGACAAAGTTTCTTAAAAAATTTTTTCTCAATTACGTTAAAATCGTTGACAAATCTCCGATTTTAAGTTAAAGTAAATAGGCTGTGATGTGCGGTTGCTTGTCTCGGGGTGTAGCGCAGTTTGGTAGCGCACGTGGTTTGGGACCATGGGGTCGGGAGTTCGAGTCTCTTCACCCCGACCAGATTAGTCCGAATAAGGGCCTTTAGCTCAGTTGGTCAGAGCGGTCGGCTCATAACCGATTGGTCCGGGGTTCGAGTCCCTGAAGGCCCACCAACAAAGTCAAGTAACCTGCTTTACATACCGGATAATTGTGGTTTGTGGCCTGGTAGTTCAGATGGTTAGAACGCTAGCCTGTCACGCTAGAGGTCGAGGGTTCGAGTCCCTTCCAGGTCGCCACTTTTGCCTCGGTAGCTCAGTCGGTAGAGCAGGGGACTGAAAATCCCCGTGTCGGTGGTTCGATTCCGCCCCGAGGCACCACTCGAAGTGGTGTTTTTTTTAGAAATCTTTGCGCTGGTGTAGCTCAACTAGGCAGAGCAATTGATTTGTAATCAATAGGTTGTAGGTTCGATTCCCATCACCAGCTCCACAATTTAATATTTTTGGGAAGATTCCCGAGCGGCCAAAGGGAGCAGACTGTAAATCTGCCGTCCACGACTTCGGTGGTTCGAATCCACCTCTTCCCACCAAGCAGCCTGAATCGGTTTTATATAACTACCGTATTCAGGTTGTTTTTTTGTCGATGATACATGAAAGCAGCAAGTCATTAAAATTTTTATTTTAAATTCAAACGATTTCGTTAACTAAAAATGCGTAATAAATTTTATTTTTCCGAATCGATTTGGCTGTTTTCAGACAATTGCAGCCGCTGTTTTTTGATTTTTTTTGATAAAACAATGCAAGCGGCAATACCTGCAATCAAAATTATTGCCGCAACGCCGCAAATAGCCCATCCCCATTGAATGTCGGCGTCGCTTATTTCAACTGCCGCGTCAAAGAAAGTTATAATTATCCCGAACAGGAGCATTATTCCCGCTTCCACGGTCATCATTATGACATTTTTAAGGCTTTTTTCCAATTTTCGGCACAAATCCTCAGATTTCATTAAGAACATCCTTTAAAACAGCTTATTCCCGGCAGTGTAAAAAAGCTACATGTATACGCCGAATGTGCAGTCAACTTGTATTGCGTCGATTTGCACTCAAACCGATTTTGTGTTATAATACTTTCATGGAAAAAAATAATATCAGAATTACAGATGACAACGAAAACAATTTTTTTGAAAATGTCGATTCGGATTTGCTCATAGAAAAAACTATGCCGTATATGGAGCTTATGATGAAATACGGCTGCGCTTTGAAAGAAATCACGACCAAGTTCGAGGTTCTGAACAGCGAATTTTCTCTTTTATACAATCGGAATCCAATCGAATCAATCAAAACAAGACTGAAAAGACCGCGCAGCATTGTGGCAAAGCTTGCAAAACATGGCATACCGGTCACGGTGCAGAATATCCGCGAAAATGTTTTCGACGTAGCGGGCGCGCGCATTATCTGTTCTTTTCCCCACGATATTTATTCGTTGGTGGAGATGCTTAAAAAGCAGGACGATATAACGGTGTTGAAGGTCAAGGATTATATTTCCAATCCCAAACCAAACGGATACAGAAGTCTGCATCTGATTGTAGAAATACCCATATTTTTATCCGACAGAAAAGAAAACGTCGTTGTCGAGGTGCAGCTGCGCACGATTGCCATGGATTTTTGGGCAAGTCTCGAACATAAACTCAAATACAAGAAAAATATCGATACTCCCGAAGAGATTGTAGACGAGCTAAGAAATTGCGCGGACGAAATCAGCAGACTTGACCTCAAAATGCAGGAGATACATAAGCGCATAGAAAATTTATAAATCTTCTCGTTTTCGGTTGCAATAGAAATAAATATATAGTAAAATATCCGAAAAGGGAGTAGCCGGCGTTTTAAGCGTTGTTAAATCAACAGTCACGTTTTTACTGGTTTAACATTGAACGGCAAGACTTATGCGTTTTTTCGCATAAGTCTTTTTTGTTTCCCGCACCCTTCAATCGGTTTAAAACAAACAAAATATAGAATAATTTGAAAGGAGAAAAAAATGAAGCACTATTTATCGGAAGTTCGGGACGTCTTGGAAAGCGTTGACGCTACGCAAGACGGACTGAAAAGCGCCGAAGCAGGCGAGCGGCTGCAAAAAAACGGTCCGAACAAGCTTCGGGAGCCTAAAAAAGTTTCTTTGTTTGTCAGGTTTCTCAAACAGCTTGCCGACCCGATGATTATCATTCTGATTGTTGCGGCGGCAGTGTCCGCAGTCATCGCCGTATTGGAAAAAGAGAGCTTCGCGGACGTAATAATCATAGTTGCGGTTGTTCTGATAAACGCCGTGCTGGGAGTGTTTCAGGAAAGCAAAGCCGAAAAGGCGATTGCCGCTTTGCAGGAAATGACAGCCGCGACGTCAAAGGTGCTGCGGGACGGAAAAATCGTTCACGTCAAGAGTCAGGACTTGGTGACGGGAGATATAATTCTGCTCGAAGCCGGAGACTCTGTTCCTGCGGACTCGCGGATTATCGAATCGGCAAGTCTGAAAATAGAAGAAGCAGCCCTTACGGGAGAATCTGTCCCCGTAAACAAAACCGCTGCGGCTCTCAATACGCCTGACGGTCAAAAGGACGTGCCTTTGGGCGACAGAAAGAACATGGCTTATATGGGCAGCACCGTCGTATACGGTCGCGGCAAAGCCGTGGTTGTGGCTGTCGGTATGGACACCGAAATGGGCAAAATCGCAACGTCTTTGGAGATGGCTAAGGAGGAAGCGACTCCGCTTCAAAAAAAGCTCGGACAGCTAAGCAAGGTTTTAAGCTTTGCCGTTATCGGGATTTGCGTGTTTATATTTCTTTATAAGTTTATTTACGCCAAGGCGACAGGCTCCGTATTCGATTTTCCTACCGCGCTTGACTCTTTCATGATTGCTGTAAGTCTTGCGGTTGCCGCTATCCCTGAAGGACTTGCAACCGTAGTTACAATCGTTCTTTCCATAGGCGTAACCAAAATGTCCAAGCGCAACGCCGTGATTAGAAAACTGACTGCTGTGGAAACTCTCGGCTGTGCGCAGATTATATGCTCGGACAAGACCGGAACGCTCACCCAAAACAAAATGACTGTGGTGGAGTGCTTTTGCGAGGACAGCGAGCTTTTGGGAACATGCCTTGCGCTTTCATCCGACGCGGAGCTTGACGAGGACACGAATCAAGCCGTAGGAGAGCCTACGGAGTGCGCTTTGGTCAATTACGCCTATTCCATCGGGTTAGATAAAAACCGTCTCAAGGCCACTCAAAGGCGCGTAGGCGAAGCTCCTTTCGACTCGATGCGGAAGATGATGTCCACAATCTGCAAAAACGAAGAGAACGGCGAGCTGCTGCAATATACCAAGGGTGCGCCCGACGAAGTGTTGAAGCGATGCTCCAAAATGCTTTCCGACGGAAAAATTGTCGAGCTTGACGACTCGTTGAGAGCAAAAATCCTCGATGAAAACAAGCGCATGGCAAGCAAGGCTTTAAGAGTGATGTGCGGCGCATACAAGCCCTTGACGCAGCTGCCGACAAGCTTTGAGCCTTCCGAGCTGGAAAAAAATCTCGTTTTCATCGGTCTTGCGGGAATGATAGACCCCGTGCGTCCCGAGGTGAAAGCCGCGATAGAGGAATGCAATCGGGCGGGCATCAGACCTGTTATGATTACCGGCGACCACAAGGACACCGCGGTGGCCATTGCTTTGGAGCTTGGAATCATAACCGATTCCTCTCAGGCTTTGACGGGCGCGCAGCTTGACGAGATGTCCGACGACGAGCTGCTAGGCAAAATAGAGGATTTTTCCGTTTACGCGCGCGTACAGCCCGAGCATAAGGTGCGTATTGTGAACGCATGGAAGCAGCGCGGCTGCATAACGGCAATGACGGGCGACGGAGTAAACGACTCTCCCTCAATCAAGAGCGCCGATATAGGCATCGGCATGGGAATAACGGGCACCGACG
>OHGW01000917.1_pt1 | contig 12170 bp, 9 predicted proteins | sample 1567821 | NCBI WGS metagenome assembly OHGW01 (sample SAMEA3879572, study PRJEB24766) | human gut metagenome | biome: human-associated habitat; feature: feces | place: USA | collected 1985/1987 | reverse complement strand
TGACCCTGCAAGGGGCAATTGCCCCTTGACCCCTTTTCGCGATTGAGTTGGTCGCACTTTCATGCTCCTTCCGCGTGCAGCTTTTTAGTGCTTCACCGAAGCCCTTGTTTGCTCCCCCAACTTTCCGCGAAGAACCCTTTTTGTCAGTATCTGTCCGTCCGCAGAAGCCATTCCGTCACGCGCCGATTGAGCGCGTAGCAGCGGCAGTACAGCAGGAAAAACAGCAGCAGCGGATACGACTTGCGCGACTGGTACATCTTCTTCCAGCTTGCGCGGCGCAGCTGCTTCAGCGACGGGCAGGTTGTCAGCAGCGCCTTCCATGCCCGCTTCTTTTCCGCCTCCGACTGCGGATTATTCGGGTGATAAAAGTAGCGCTTCAGCAGGCGGATGTAGGTTTCCATCAGCCACACTTCATAGGCATTCCAATAGAAATCGCCCTTGTGGTGTACCTTCCCGAATGTCAGGAATTGCTGATTCACCTGCTCCATCTGCTGCGGCAAATCCGCATGAAACCGCTGAAACGATGACATGCCCCAAACCCTGTACGTTATCAGCGTTTCATGCAGAAAATCCACGGACTTGACGTACTCCAGCATCTGCATATTGAACAGCGCATCTTCGCTTTGATGAATCGCTTCCGAAAACGCAAGCTGATGCTCGACGACGATTGTCCGGCGAATCAGCTGTATCCACGGTTCGCCAAAGTAGCTTGCAGCATACCGTTCATTCCGATCCAGCAAGCCCAGCTGCAATTCCTCCATCATGGAGAGTCCTGCGTGCCGCCTTTTTTCTGTACGCTGCTTTATCTCGTCCGTTTTCTGCTGCGAAACCGTTTTGAAATCAAACACCAGCAGATCCGCCGGTTCTTCTGCCAGCTTTTTCATTGCGGATGACAGCAGATTGTCCTCCCACCAGTCGTCGGAATCCAGAAAAATCAGCCAGTCACCAGTCGCCGCCGCCATGCCCGCGTTGCGCGCCGCAGATACGCCGCTTTGCCGCTGATGAATCACGCAAAAGCGCGCGTCCTTCGCCGCGTATTCGTCACAGATACGTTCCGCGCCGCTGGTCGAGCCGTCGTCAATCAGGATAGCTTCCCAATTCGTGTAGTCCTGACGCAGGACGGAATGCAAGCATTCGCGCAGATATTCCTCCGGCGTGTTGTGCACGGGAATGATGATGCTGACTTGATTCATCCTTTTTCTTCCTTTCGTGGATTCCAGCCGCTGCATTAGGGTAACACCGCACAAATGCGGTGGTGCCTTAGAAATACAGCTTCTTGAAATGTCCGGGCAGCAGCATGGCATAGGTATACACGAGTTTCCTGCGCAGCCAGTACGAGGAGCGCATCAGCGGCCAATACAGCGCCCACTGCTTTTTGCGCGCCTTGCGGCGGAAAGGCTTGTTATCCGCCGTATGCAGATAGTATTCTGCCGCAAACATAAACTGCCGGTTTTGCGTAAAGCGGATTAAGTCGCCGTTTTCGCCGTTTTCGCGGTAGAACGCCAGCCGCTCATCGAGAATATCCAGCATCGTCATGCGCTCCGGGGTAAAGCGTTTCGCCATCAGGCCGGCCTGATTCGCCGTGTAGAGGTACAGGGCGCCATCCACCATTGCCACCTGCCGGCTTCGGTAAAGCAGCTTGTATATCAGCGCCTCGTCCTCATGCAGCTTCACGTCCGGGAAGCGTTCCGTTTCCAGCAGTTCGCGCCGAAACAGCTTCCCCCACGCCGTCACCATCCGCACCCATTCCGACCTGCGGTAAAGCATCATGTTTGCCTCGCGCCCATCCACCACGCGCACAGGCTTATTCGCCAGCGGCGCGGCTATTTTCGGCAGATATTCCGCTGGTGTCGCCTTCATGTAATCCCCGACAGCGATTTCCGCGCCGTTCTCCTCGCACGCCGCCAGCAAGCGCGCCACAAAGGCAACATGCAGCGCGTCGTCGCTGTCCACAAAGGTGATATAGGCGCCTGTGCAGATGTCCAATCCGGCATTGTGCGCCATTGACAGTCCGGCGTTTTTCTGGTGGATGACGCGGATTCGCTTGTCCTTTTTGGCATATTCGTCACAGATGGCGGGGCAGTTGTCCGGCGAGCCATCGTCCACCAGAATAACCTCTAAGTTCTGATATGTCTGATTCAGCACGCTGTCCACGCACATCGGCAGGTACTTTTCCACCTTGTAAACCGGAATAATGACGCTGACGAGTTTGTCTGGTTCACGCATATTGATTCCATCCTCCTGAAAATGAAGGTATCAATACCAGTTCGCGTCAATAATCACCAGTTCCGGCGGATTATTGATGCGCGGCAGAATCTGCCCCACGTCGTCCCCCAGTCCGCGGCTGATGATGACCTTCGTGCCGGAAATCGTCTGCACGCCTTCAGTCAAATCGGGCAGGAAGCCCTGATCCGGCGTGTAGAGCGCGCCGAGGAACGGAAGGCGAACCTGACCGCCGTGCGCGTGGCCGCAGAGCGCCATGTCGATGTCCTTGCCAATCAGCGCGCCCGTATCCTCCGCGTAGTATTCCGGATAGTGGACGAGCAGCATCTTGTAGCCCGGCTGGGCGGCGAAATCCTCCAGAAATCCGCTGGCGTACTTCTCATAGGACGCCGGCGCTTCCGCAATGCCACCGATGAGCAGCGTATTGCTGCCGATGGTTACAGTTTCGTACTTATCCGCCAGAAAGTGCACGCCCAGCGCTTCCAAATCCGACGCGAGTGTGCTGCCCTCGAACACGATTTTCGGCCACTCGTGGTTGCCCGGCACATAGTACACCGGGGCAATTTCCACCAGCTGCGCACACAAGTCCGTCACGACGTGCGTGTCGTCGCTTTTCTTGTCGTTCATATCGCCCGTGATAGCGATGATGTCCGGCTTCAAGGCACGAATCCGCGCCACCAAATCGCAGTTGTTCTCGCCGAACTCCCGCAGGTGCAGGTCGGAGAGCTGCACAATCCGCAGATGGCTCGTCAGCTTATCCGACTGCACTTTGTAGTAGCTTTCCACAAAGTCCTGCTCATGCGGATACAGGAAGAGGAAGTATCCGCAAACGCCCGCCATCACCAGCAGCACGGTCAGCACATACAGCAGTACTTTTTTCCACTTTTTCATGGCTTAGTCCTCCTGCTTTCTGCGGTCCATCATTGCGCCGCGCAGCAGGGTACGCAGCGTATGGGCGTTGGCGGTGCGGCTTTCCGCCATGCCAAGGCTGTATTCCATCTTCGCGTCGCCGCTTTCCTCGTTGTAGGCGTGCACGAGGCGGTGCATGTAGTCCGCAAAGCTCTCCGCGTCCTCGCGGCGGCACTGCTCAAAGAAGCCGATGAACTGCCAGCCGCCGTTGTAATACACCGTACCGCAGGTTGCAGACGCTTCCTTGATGAAGTCCGCGAACCGTCGCAGCACTTCGTTGCCCTTCACGCGCCCCAGCTCGTTGTTGATGTGGCTCAGGTTCGTCAGTTCCAGCACAACGCACACGTTGTCGTCGCCCAGCACGCGCTCGGTGTTGTTCTTGATGTACAGGTCGCACGCCGTACGGTTCGGCATTTCCAGCGCCTGCTCGGTGAAGAACAGGTACTCCACGAAGTCCTGGATTCGCCCCAGCAGGATGGCGCCGCAGACGCCGAGGATGAAGAACACGACAACGCCCAACATCATGTACAGCTTGACGTTGACGCGCGCGCTCACCGCTGTGGTGGACAGCACGCCCACGTTCACCGCGCCCATGTACTCGTTGTACTCTTCCATCGTCACCAGCAGCACCTGATAGAGGTCATCCAGCCGGGTTTGCAGCGCGCTGATTTCCGCCTCCACCGACGCGCGGGCTTCGGCGGTGTTCTCCGTCGCGTCCGGCGCCTTGGAGAAGGTGTCGATGATGTACTGGCAGTACGCCGCGTCAATCAGGCTGTCGGCCTTGCGGTTGAGCAGCGTCACATAGTCGCTGATGAGCGTATCGTAAACGGTGGTGCGGTCTTTAATCTTGCCGTCCTCATCATGCTCCTCATAGACGTCATTCAGCACAAGGCCGTTCTGCCCATTCGTGTCCGTGCCGTTCGTTCCGGCATAGTACAGCGAGCCTTCCTTATTCTTATTGCCATAGCTTTCAATGACTTCCTTGACGCTTGCCACCTTGTCGCCATCGGTGCCGCTTGTCAGCATGTAATTCGCATACCGCTCCTGATACTTTTTCAGCAGGATTTCGCGGTTCTGCGTCAGCCTTTCGCCCAAAATCTCCGAAAACAGGTACGGAATCCGCACCGACTGGATATAGCTGTATTCGTCAAACAGGTCGGAAACGGACAGACCCGTGCGCGACGAGGTGAAATCCGGCGCAGCGCTTTGGCGGTTGCCTAACTGCGCGATAATCTCATCCACGGAATTGCTGAGAATTTCCGCCTGCTCAATGTAATCATAACCGCCCGCCAGCACGTTTTCCGCGTTGTTGGGGATGGTGGAGTAATCCACATATTTCTCCCCGAAGCTGGCAAAATAGCAGCTCAAAATTTCATCCAGCATCAAGCGCGCGAACTCAGCGCTTCGGCTGCTGCCAACGGTCAGCTTGACGGTGTATTCCGTCGGATAGTATTCCTCCACCTCTTCGCCTTTTTCCGCCAGCGCATCCTGCCGCGTCTGCACATCGGCAGGGGTGATGCCCGTCACCGTGCCGCCGGAACGGATGGTATCGACATTGACGGAATAGCCGAGGCGCTCAATCGCTTCCTTGACGACCGTCGAGGAAAAGATTTCGGAAACGTCCAGCGTCTCGCCGTTCGGGGTCAAGCCCTCCGACGCCGCGTCGTAGGTGTACTTAATGACAGCCTGCGCCGTGTACGCCTGATTGTTGCTGGCATAGCGCATGAAGAACGCGCCGGCAAAGATGGACATCAGCGCAATCAGCGGCCACCAGCGCTTTAAGTAGCGGATGATGTTAAACTTTTTCATGCTTTTTTCTGCCCTCAATCACCAGCAACAGCACGCAGCAGACGCAGAACGTCACGCCGCCCATCAAGATCGACCACTTGATGCTGTATTCATCCATCGCGCTCATCTGCTCATAGGACACGGTAAGGTAATTGCGCGTCTTATAGCGGACATACTCGCGGTTGATGACATTTGTGCGTTCAATCAAATCCGCCAATTTGGTCTTCATGGTATCAATCAGCATCTCCGCCGTGACGATGTTCTCCGCCGCATTGGCGTCTTCCGCGAGCATCTTCTCGATGGTGTACTCATTGTCCTTGATTTTCTCCTTTGTATCATGGGCATGGAAGTTTTCCGTCTCAGCGGAGCTTGCCTGATAGTCAATCGCCACCTTCGTGCGCGACATATAGAAACTTGCCTGCGTATCCAGCGTCGGAATCAGCACAACGCTTGTCAGCGCGGAATCGTACATATCAATCGTTGCAAGATGGTTCTGATAGTGGCTCATGAATTTCTGATACTCAATGTTGCGCAGCTGATTCTGATATTTCAGCTTGGACACATAGCGGTCGCGATTTTTGGATAACCCGCTCTGCCGCACATACGCGGTGTACTTTTCAAGGTCAATGTTAGAGAAATTCTGTGCCTTCTTCTGCAAAGAGATAAACGTCTCGTTGTTGGCCGAGGAACGGAACGTGCCGTTCTCGTTCGCGCGGCTCTTCAAAAAGCGGCTGACTTTGCCGATTTCTTTCTCGAAGAATGTGCCGATTTCCACATACTCCAGTTCATCCAGTTCATTCCAGTTCGGATTGAGCGCCGTATCGACGTAGGTGTAGTTCTCGTAGAACACTTCCTTGTACGCCTCGATAATCAGCTGGAGCATGTCGCCGGTGCTGATGCTTGCCGGCAGTTCCTCATTGCGCTTGTAGGAGACGGTGTAGGTGGTGGCAATCTTGTAGGCGCTGGCGCTGCCGGAATCAATCGACATGCCGCCAACGCTTGACGCGCTTACACTGATGTGCTCCGCCAGCGCAAGGGACTCCATGTTCGTCACGCCCGCCTTTTCAAGCGCACGCGAAAGCACCTCATCAGACTTGAGCAGCGAAATGTTGAATCGCGTCTGATTCGGATAAAGTCCCCTTGTCGCTTCCTCATAGTTCAGGGCAATGAGGGCGGTTGCCGACTGCATCTTTCCCGGATGCATCAGGGCGCTGGTGGTCACCATCGCCGCGATGATCAGCAGCAGGCAAAGCAGGCGGTATCTCCGCACCCCCTGCAGCATCCGCTCAAGAAGCGACCACACGCCGCTCCTTGCTCGTTTCCGGTTCTTTTCTTTCATGCTTGCCTTTCTCCTCGCCTTGTTCCTGCTCGCCAATCGCCATCGCAATCGGCAGCAGCATAAAGACCGTGTTGATATAGCAGTAGAACACCGTGTTGTCGGTGGCGTAGGTAATGAAGCCGTAAATCGTTTCGTACAGCAGCAGCAAGGCTGTCTGCATCCCGAACTCCTTCTGGCACCACACAATGCGCCCGTTCCAGCTGTACCAAATCCAGAGCGCGAAGCCCCAGAAGCCTAACTCGATGTACATGGTAACAATATCGTTGTGCATTCCGCCGAAGCTGTGCGTGCCGAATACGCCAACGCCGGCTTCCGTCATGATGCTGATATAGCGTGTAACATAGCCAATGCCATACCCTCGGAAGGCGGGGGAAAAATCGTAGACCTCCTGAAACGCGGCATAGAGCTTGTCGCGCCCCATCGTGTCAATCTCCAGCGCGTGGACGATTTCGTTGAACAGCCCCGACTGAATCAGGTACACATACCCGAAGCAAATGACAATGGCGCCAATGGAAATGATGATAATCAGGACGCTCTGGGCTTTCGGTTTTCTCCTGCGGATGAACTCGCCCATCAAAAACACGCCGACTAAGCCAATCAGCGCGATGCGTTTGAGGCCCAGAAAGAAGAACAGCCCCGATAAGCCGGCATAAATCAGGCGTTTTTTGCCTCGCTCGCAGCACAGGGCGAACAGCAGCATCAGCCCGAAGGCAAACGTCAGGTCATGCACTTCCAGCGCCTTGATGGCGGCGTTCGTGTCAATCCCGCCGGACTTTGCAAACGCAATCAGCCCCGTCACAAACGCCCCCACGCCATGCGTCTTAATGGACATCAGTACAATGCCCATATTTCCCGCGCACATGGCATAGAACGTATAGTCAATGCTCCTGCGGCCGAAGAGGTACACCGCGCTGCACATTGCGCTGAGCGATATGACATGGTAGAGAATCGTCGAGCAGCCGCGCGACATGTAGTTAAGCTGCTGAAAATCCAATGCCCAGTACAGCATCGACAGCGACACCATCATCAGGAACGGCAAGCCGAACACGACCGCAAACTGCCCCACCGTTTTCAGCCGCCGAAAGTCGCCCGTCACCAGCAGGAACAGGATTGCCAGCCCCAGCACACCCATCTGCATCACATATTTTGTGAACCACGGCAGTGGAAATCCGCCGCCATCCACAAAACCGATGGTCATCATGCCGATATACGCCCATTTCAGATACGCCGGGCGCGGTTGAATGTCCTTTTTCAGCATTTCTTTTCGTCCAGCTTCCGCCAGATTGACCCAATTCGCCGCGCCATGCTTGCCACAGAATAGCTTTCCAAGAATCGGCATCTGCCCTCCTTTGCCATGCCGCGGTACAGCGCTTCATCCTCGTAGAGTCGGCGAACCGCGTCCCGCAGCGCATCACGCTGTTTGGGAATGATCAGACCGTTTTTGCCCGATTCGATGTAGTCGCGCACGGTGTCCGATTCCGTGGTGATAATCGGCTTGGCGAACATCATCGCCTGCAGGAACACCAGCTGCCCCGCCGAAATGCGCGCATCGGCAAGCGGCACAATCACGCAGCAGCATTCTGACAGCATTTGATAGTACTTCTCGCCGAACACATCGTGATAAATGCGGATGTTGCTGCCGGGGTTCGGGTGGTTGTACGCGTCGGACAGAATGCGCACCTGATACGGCGTGTCCTTCAGCGCATCCACAAGGAAGTCATAGTCGCGGTTGCTCTTTCCCGCCGCAAGGATGAATCGCTCCTCCCCCTGCGGAATGCGCCCGCCGCGGTTCAAATCGCCCAGCCCCAGCGGCACATAGGTGAACTTGTCCGTGCCGAAAATGGACTGGTAATACGCCGGTTCGCTGCTGGAAAAGCAGACGATTTTGTCCAGCGCGGGGCTGTTCACCGCCTTGCGCATGAACCACGCGTACAGTTTGCCCTTCCAGCCCTGCTTCGGGCGGTAGATGAACGTGGTGACGATGAGATGGCAGTGCTTTTTCAGGTGAAAAATGGCGCTGTAAAAAGCGAAAAACAGCCCGTAAAACTGCTGGTAGGACAGAATGGTGCCAAATTCCTTGCGGTGGCGCAGGACTTTGAGCGGAAAAAGGAAGAATTTCGCCTTCTTCTTCCATGCGCTGTCCGAAAAATGGCTGTCAATGTGCCAGATGTTCCACTTTTCCCCTGTCTCCGCTTCCATCAGCGCCGCAAAGTTCCATTCCGGCTGCGGCGCGCTGTCCAGCAGAATGAGGTTCGCCTGCCCGTCGTTTGCTTTCATGACATCAGCTCCCTGATTGCCTGATGATTTCGCTCGCAGTTGTGGTCGTCGAGCGCGCCGAAGGTATCGCGGATGTGCTTCTGCATTTCCGGCGTGACGGCGCACTCCGACGCAAGCGCGGTTTCGATGGCTGTCAGCAGCGCCTCCTGCGTCGTCACGACCTCCCCGAAGCCGTCCACGCGATAGTCGAAATAGCCGCGGTCGTGGTGCGTGCCCCAGTACCGCACCTCGTCAAACTGGTAGTAGATTTCGGGCTTGAGCATATACGCGAAGTCGAACTGGATGCTGGAGAAGTCCGTTATCAGCAGCGCGGACTCCATCAGCAGCGTCTGCACATCCATCTGCCCCAGCGCGCCGATTTTGACGTGCGGATTCTCCGTATGGAAAGCGGACAGGAAGCGCTGCACCTCAAAATGCGGGTAGAACACGGCGTCATAGCCGTATTTCGTCAGCAGCTTCTCCAGCTTCGGGTCAGAAATGACCGCCTGCCAGTGCTGGAAATAGTCCGTCTGCTCAAACTCCGCCTGTGTTTTGCCCTCCACGGCGTACGTCCGCCACGTCGGCATAAACAGCACCTGCCGCTTCGTCTCGTGCGGATGCAGAAGCGCGTCATATCGGCACAGCCCCAATCGGCGGACGACGCCTTTCGGATACCCGAACGCCGACTCGACGAAATCACGCTCCTTTTGCAGCGTCGTGACAAACAAATCCATGACGACGTTGGGGTAATGGTACCACTTCATATCGTCAATCATGATGCCATGCTGCAAAAACACCTTTTTTCCGCGCACGATGTGGAGCTTATCGAGCATATAATAGCGTTCAATATCAGGCGTATAACCGGAAACATGGGTGGAAACCTTCATTTCCGACGCGGCGCAGAGCAGGTAGTGCCGCCAGCTGCGATACGGCACGACGCTGCCCAGCTGCGCAACGCGGTCATAGTCGGGCAGCTTGGGGTCTGCGACGTAGACGGCGTTGATTTCGGGGTGCGCCTGCCGAAGATACGCGAAATAGTGGTAGCCGTTGTCACGGGCTTCCCTGCCGCGCTCGGACACAAGCCAAACGTGGCGGTACCGCGGATTGGTGACCTTCAGCACGCCGGCGCAGAGGGCTGCCGCCTCGTACTTGATCAGTTCGCCCAGCAGGGTGGCGCCGCGGCGGAATTTTCGCAGGATGTCGCTCATAACATGTTTTCCTTACTGGTCCAAAATCTCCTCATACGCCTTCAGCCTTTCTTCCATATAGAAGAACGGTGCGCGCTCGCGGACGCGCTGCTGGTAGTATTGGTAGACTTCCGGCTTGTCCAGCATCGTCCGCAAGCCCTCGAAGAGCGATTCCTCAGTGTTCTGCGTAATCAGGCCATACTCGCTGTCGCCCAGAATCTCGCGCATTCCGGAGCAGTCCGTCGTAACGACGGGCGTTTCCAGCACAACGGCTTCGCTCACCACCGTGCTGAACCCCTCGACGTAGGACGGGCAGACGTACAAATCCGCCGCCGCCATATACGGGTACGGGTTATCGCGGAAGCCCAGCAGCTGCACGCTATCCTGCAAATGCTCGTCAATCACCTGCTCCGCCAGATCTTCGTACAGCTCCCCCTTGCCCAGAATCAGCAGGTGGAAGTGGTAGCCACGGCTTTTGAGCAGCCCGCAGACATGAATCAGCCGCTCAAACCCCTTGCGCGGAATCAGGCTGCCAACGCTGACCATCAGGAACTCGCCCTTCGGGATGTCGTCCACCGGCTCGTCCTTCCGGCGGCGGATTGCCTGCTCATCCAGTATATTATAGGCGACATGGACGCGCTCCGTCAAGCCGAATTTCGCGGAAAACGCTTCCTGTACGTTCTCCGACACACAGTAGATGCCGTCAAACCGCTCATAGCACGCCTTTTGATGCCGCATGGAGCGGAACAGGCGATCCTGCTTGGTGTACGTCTGCACGTCGATATGCACCCACGCGTACTTTTTCGCGTGCTGATTGGTGGAGTACGCGAGGATTTTTGTCGGGAACGCCTCCATGAAGGCGACTTCCACATCCGCGTCGCTCCTGAAGAACCAGCGGTACAGCCATTTCGGCGGGATGATGTACTGCATGATGCCGCTGAGGATTTTCTGCGCCCTGCCGTTCTTCACGCGCAGCGCCGGGCGGTAATGCACCTCCGGCGACAGCATCCCGGCGCGGGTATCATCGTGGAAAAGCGTCATGAGCGTCACGTCGTAGCGGTCCTTGGGCAGGCGGTTGACTGTTTCCACCAGCACCCGCTCCGCGCCGCCCCCGCACAGGCTGTAAATCAGGAACATTACTTTGCGCTTTTTGCCATCCATCACGCGTGTTTTCCTCCGATTTCCTCCATGTAGATTGCCAGCAGCCGATCGCAGTAGCGGTCGAGCGTCATCATGCTTTCCTTCTTCGCGCGGCAGTTGCGCGCCATTTCATCCAGCAGCGCCGAATCGCTATACAGCGCGCGAATCTTCTCCGCATAGGCTTCGGGCGTGAAGGTGTCGTTGAGAACGCCCGTTTTGCCCTCTTCCACCAGCTCCGGCATTCCGCCGATGCGGTTGCACAGCACAGGCGTACCCAGCGACTGCGATTCCAGCAGCGCCAGCGGACAGTTTTCGTACCACAGGGAGAGGTGGAGGGTGAAGCGCGCCGCCGCGACAAGCTCCTGCAGTTCTTTTCCAGTCTTGAAGCCGACGAAGCGGACGTTGGGCAAGCCGCACGTTCGGCAGAGTTCCTCCAGCGGCCCGCCGCCCGCAATGACGAACGGAATCTCCGGCAGCAGGCGGCAGGCGGCAAGGATGCGGTCGATGCCCTTTTCCTCCGACAAGCGCCCGAAATACAGGACATAATCGCCCTTGGGCACGTCGATATCCGCCGTCTTGCTCAAAAAGTTATGAATCATGGTGGTTTTCCCGGCATAGCGCGGGACAGACAGCAGTTTTTCCTCGATGAAGCGGCTGGGGCAGATATAGCGCGCCACGCGGTCATACACATGGCTGCTGGTATAAATCGTGCCTTCTATCGCGCCGATGAGGCTCTTTGCGCGCGACCCGTGGATGCACTTTTTGCGCACGCACGCCATTTTGCACTTCTTCCCGCTGCATTCCTCGCAGAGTTTCCACGTCCCGAATTCCATCATCATGTGGTTCGGGCAGAGCATCTGCAAATCGTGGACGGTCTGCACCATCGGGATATTTTTCTCTGCCCCCGCCAGAATCACGGACGGGGTAAGCTGGAAATTGATGTTGTTGAAGTGGATGATGTCCGGGTGGAAGCGGTCGATAACCTGCCGCATTTTGCGCCGCGCCTCGCCGGAATAAATGATGCGGAAGGGGTAGAGCAGCTTTTCCGCGCCGGACGCGTGGAAGTCCATGTTGACAGTCGTCAGCCCTTCGGCGTTCCCGACGGTGTTTTTCTCGTCGTACATGCCGAAATATTCCACCTGATGACCGCGCCGTGTCAGTTCTTCCCCAATGCGGAGCATATACGTTTCCGCCCCGCCGCGCGGGTACAAGAACTTATTGACCATCAGGATTTTCATCGGTTTTCTTCCCTTCCACGTTGATTAGCGGGAGACGCAAGGGGCGCTGCCCCTTGACCCCGCCAAAGGGTCTTCGACCCTCTGGACTCC
>OHGW01000914.1_pt1 | contig 12192 bp, 7 predicted proteins | sample 1567821 | NCBI WGS metagenome assembly OHGW01 (sample SAMEA3879572, study PRJEB24766) | human gut metagenome | biome: human-associated habitat; feature: feces | place: USA | collected 1985/1987 | reverse complement strand
ATATCTTATTCTACCATATCTTCTTCAATGGTGCAAGGCTATTTGGAAATAGTATTAGATTGCTGTTCTCGTACTCTCCCCGGAGCAACGAAAGAAAAGTATTTTCCATACTGCGAATTAAGAACGTGTTTTTCGCATTCCTTACGAATGACGACATAAGCTTTTGTAAAAATACCTTGCGGTCTGGAAACAAGAACCTTAAAATTATATTTATCGTACAGATCCTTTTCGAGCATCAGCAAGCAGGTCTTTAACTTATTAATTTGTTTATCCTCGCTGTCTCGCTCATTCTTTCCTGCAAAGATATATGTAAATGACTCAGGGGAAATCAAAAAGCTACGTCTTTCCCTTTTATTTTTAAAAGTGTTGTAAATTCCTGATAAAACAAGATTGATCTGATACTGCTTGATTTGCGACATACCAAACAATCGCTGCATAAAACCAATGTCATTATCGTAATAATCAGTAATTGCATAGCCAATCATACCGGGTTTTCTTGCAACTCGTCCGATTTCTTGTACATAATCACAGAGATTTCCGGTAACAGCATAGTGGTATACATTAACAATATTATTGATATCCACGCCCATACCAAAAGCCTTTGTGGCCAACATAACAGGCTTTTCACCGTTCCTGAACTCGTCAAACGCTTTTCGTTTTCTCTCGGCCAGCACTGCTGTGCTAACCTCCTCAAGATTTCGTCCTGTATAAAGAGCCACTTTGTCACGATTAAAAGTTTTGCCGGCAAAACTTTTAACACCGCGTAAAGCATCACCGGCATAGGATGCGTAGGGAAAATAGACAATTGTCTTGGTGTTCGACGCAATCCACTCGTTGATTCGTGTGATTAGATCGACAGCCTTCCTCTCCTCATATACGGGATTTGCTAACTTGTTAGTTGCTCTTACTGAGATGTTAAATCGAATATTGTCGCGTTTGACATAGCCTATATATTTAATTGGGTTTTCCATATAAAGGCTAATAATCGTTTCGCTCACAGAGTCGTCAAGACCGCCATTTACAGCAGTTGCGGTAAACGCGCAAATCGGGAAATGAGCTACTTTTTTATTTTTATTCCATTTCGTTTGGATTTGATTGCGCAGTCGATTAATATAACTACCCAGGTACCAATAGTCAGGTCTAAAACCGACACCCCAGGTTGTGACGATATGCGCTTCATCAACAATGATTAATCCGATTTCCCGATCTCCAATCAATGTTTCCATAGAATATGACAGTAGTGTCTCTGGACTGAGGTACAATAAATCCGTTTCACCGCCCTTTACACGCTTGAGCACTTCTTCTTTCTCTGCCTGCGAAATAAGATCAGAGTTGAAGGTCTCTACACGATGAAATCCCCTGGCATTCAGTTGCTCTTTCTGATCCTGCATAAGTGCCTTAACCGGTTCAATAATGATGGTTAATTTCTTGTGTTTCTTTGCCAGATAAATCGCTGGAATTTGGAACATAACCGATTTGCCAGCGCCAGTTGAAGCGGTAATAAAAATATCCCTATAATTGTGCGGCTCCATATAGGCATTTTCTGCCTGTGCAATAATGTCGCTGATAATTTTTGCCTGACTGATCTCGATAACATCATTGTTGATGTCTGGATTTTTGTAAAATCGTAGCTTCCTAAAAGATTCAAAATTGGGGATTTTGATAATGTTTTGTGCAATCCTGATAAGTTCTTCTTCCGGGACTACAGACTGTTCAGCAAGCATCGGTCTTTCACAAATCGAGATGCCATTATACTGGCAATATGCCCGAAGTGAGGATAAATTGCGCTCTGAAAGTAATCCGTTTGTGATGCTGTAACTGATGCAATGAGGCTGCGTACGCTTGATTCGCATCAGTTCCTTTAAAAAAAGAGAAATATCGTTGGCAATATGGACATGAAGATCTACCACATCAATAGAATCCTGTGAAAATGCAGCCGGATAGTATGGGCTAACGGTTACCTTTAGTCCTTTTTCTAACTCATAGTTATAAAAGCTGGCAAACAGTTCGCCATCAATGCTCTCAAGAGAATTATATACAGAGAGAAAATTTTTGCACGCAATTGTTTGCTCTGCAGCCGTTTCGAGATCTACATTCTTCCGGATTTCTTCTATCAGTTCTTCATTAAGATCAAATTCGATAGGATAGTATTCGGGGTACAGGTTGTTTATGTAAATAACAACTTCCAAGCCATAGTCTTTGACTGCCAGTTCAACACGTTCCTTCAACAAAGCATATTCTTCGTATGTGATCCAAAACTCCTCATCATCCTCCATATTAAGAAGGGCTCGATCCAAAGCACGGCGAACCTTATTGTCAAAAAGTAGTACATTCTTTTTGGAGGCTATTTTAGAATCAACTAATGGCAAAACAGTAAGAGCAGCCAAAAAATCAGTAGAAAATCCTTTGTAGACAAATAATTTCATGTGATTACTCCTCCTTCGTTATACAATGTGCGTTTAAAAGTCTGTCTTCATAAGTGACAAGGCAGCACAGCGGCACACGCAATGCGGATCATGCTTCCTCAATGGAAAGCAAATCTCAAACTCCTTTGCGAGACGGCGGGCTGCATTCATCCAGCTAAAGGTGCGTTCGACAATCCAGCTTCACGGAAGTTTTCCCCACTCACGAGGCCTGATTTTCTCGAAAATGTCCCCCACGGCGCTGGAGCTGCTACTATACTTCGGCGATAAACGTGCCGCGATAATCTGCATCGACACAAAAGGTTTTGATTACGAATACTTCTCGTAAACCTTCTTCGCGACCAGAATGCCAGATTTCTTGTCGTGCATATTGGTCACATGAGCCACGATGCCCAGCAAGTTGCCCATTGTGTCTACGAGGCATGACGCTTGCGTCATTTTGTTTTTTCCTCCGTCGATGCCGCGCTCCTCGTTGTCCGCAACAATTTTTACGCTTTGCGAATCAATTAGCACATAGTGCGGTTCAGCACTTTTCCCCGCATCTTTACGAACTTTTTCAACCAGATGAGCGAGGATTTTCTCCCACAATCCCGACTTTGCTCCACGGCTGAAAAAGCTGTACACCGTTTGATACGGCGGAAAGTCATGCGGAAGCTGACGCCACTGACAGCCGGTCTTTACAATGTACAGCACAGCGTTTGTCAGTTCGCGCTTGCTCCACTTCCGATTCCGCATTTCCGAATACAGTGGCTCTATTTCTTGCCAATGTGCGTCAGTCAAGTCCGTCGGGTACGGCTTGCGTTCTGCTCTTACTTCTTTCATGCTGCTATTATACCACATCTTATTTATAAAAGCAAGTTCTAAACTTGTTTTTCATAACTGGCAAGGCAACATATACCCTGTACGTTCCCTGCGCGACAAAGCCGCATCAAGCAAGGCACACGGGTGCTCTAAGCCGTGCTCTTGCACTTGCGTTCAGTTATCTCGTGCGCGCAGGTGCAGTGCGCCAACCACGAGGAACATCAGACCGAAAATCATGCTGCCCCAAATGGGACCATACTCCGAAACGAAGTAGACCAGCAGCCTGAACGCCGCTGCATAGAGCGTGAAGTCTGCCGACAATCCAGAAAGTCGCTGCTGGTCCTTTGCAGCCACAACAGGCAGCAGGAATGTTGCAATGTCAAACACAAGGCACAGTGCCGGATGGATTACAGCAAACTGATTGCATCACACTCCGGTGGTGATATCGAGAACAATGCTGCCAAAGCGAAGATATGCCAAAGAATAGTCCTATCACCGAGCAGACAAATCGCCATAATCGCGTCCTACGCTGCCAGCCCTGTATAAAAGCCTCCTTCGTTTGCGCCATGATTTCGTCCATGATTATCTGAATGGTATTACAGGTATCAATCAAAGGAAACGCGCTTATCTCCGCTGGCTATCGCGTGAAATCGCTGCAGGGCACACGCTTTCGCAGTGGGTAACGGAACGTTCAAAGGAACATTGCGATGATGCGACCTGTATAAGTTTACCACATATTTATATATATCGCCTCGATTAATCTTGATAGCTGTCAAGATCTCTGCTCTCCTCTTGTGTCGAAGTAATGAACATTCAAAATTTTCGCACGATGGCGAAGAAATTTCAGCCTTAATGAAAGTAAATTCTCCTATTCATGAAGATTTTCCTTGTGCTTTGTTCCCCAATATGCTATAATCGTTTTGTAGTCTCAATATTGATGTCGCGCTCAGCGTACTGGAGGGAACGAGATGGAAGTCTGTTACAAAAAGCTGTGGAAAATCCTGATTGACAAAGGCATGAAGAAAAAGGATCTCCGGGAAATGGCTGGCATTAGTTGGGCATCTGTAACAAAGCTTTCAAAAGGCGAACCAGTCAGCATGGAAGTGCTGATGAAGATTTGCAAAGTTCTAGGTTGCGATATCGGCGATATCATGGAGCTAATTCCGGAGATGGATAAGGCGACTAAGAACTTGTCTTCATAAGGCCGGAACTATGACCGAATTGGATGGTGGCTGAAATTTTCACCAGAGGAGACTAAGGATAGATGCTTGAGAAAGACAAAATCGCTCTGCGTGACGCCAGTCCATATAACGCAGCCATCACGCGAGAACAATTTCTGTTTTATGAAGTTAGAACCATGGCAAAGTTGGTCTGTGATGGGCTTAGCAATGATGAGGCTGTGAACTGCATCGTCAAAGAAAATCTGTTTCAATATCCGACAGAAAAGTCCGTGAAGAAGATGGCTCTTGCCTGCCTCCGGAGACTTGAAGCCCTCGAAGACCAGACGCTGGTAGAGGCCATTGCCGATCAACCCAGCGACGTATCAAGGCAAGTTTGTCTCTACGCCATGATGCGCCAGTACCGCTTGGTCCATGACTTTATGCTGACCGTCATCGGCGAAAAGTACCGCAGGCTGGACAGTTCATTTGGCAAGATTGACCTGAATATATTCTTCCAACGGCTGCAGGAGCAGGACGATTGGGTAGCCAGCTGGAGCGAGAGTACCATCACCAAATTGAAACAGGTGCTTCAGAAGTTGCTCGTGGACAATGAGTATCTGGACAGCACCGAGGCAACCAAGCTGAAACCTGTTTCAATCAGCCCGCTATTGGAAAATGCCATCCGTGCTGACGGTCAGGAATACATGCTGCCTGCTTTCAACTGTTTATAAGGTTATAAGGAGAAGCACGAATCATGAATAAGTTAATGGAACGGCTGGACAGTCTCCGGACGTTGATACAGACACCGGAGTTTCTGGAAGGTAAAGGACTCAGCAACGAGGTCAACATCCGCATTTTTTGCTATGACTCGAGGATGGAAATGGCAGTGCGGCACTTCACCGAGAAGCTGGTGACTGATCAGAACCTGAGCTGTCATGTGCTCGAATATAACTTGTATCGTGTATTCCTCTCCATTTGTGATGACAAGCGGATTATAGACCGAATTGCTCAGCAGGAGGAGAAAAAAGGAAAACAGTTCTTGCTGGATCAAATGAAGCGTATGGCCAATAACATGGCCTTCGTGAACAAGATGCAGTATGAGCCGCACCGGAAGGGAGATGTGCTGCTGATTACTGGTGTCGGTGAAGCGTTCCCATTCATTCGGGTACACGCTCTGCTGGACGCGATGCAGCCCTATTTCTCCGATATACCCGTGCTGGTGATGTACCCCGGCACCTACGACGGTCACCACATCAAGCTGTTTGATAAACTCACACCCAATCCATACTACCGGGCGTTCAACGTGATTTGAAGAGGAGACACCGTATGAGAATCCAAGAAATGTTCAAAAAAGGCATTGACCGCCCGATTAACGGTGTCGTCAAGGTCAACCAGGACGAACTCGATATTCTGGTGCAGGAACTGGACGAGTACGTCATTACGCGGGAACTGAAGAAGCATATCATCACCTTCTTCAACAATTACCTGGAGTCTTTCCAGATTCCGACCGCTGATATTGGTGTCTGGATTTCCGGCTTCTTTGGCAGCGGTAAATCTCATTTTCTGAAAATGCTGTCCTACCTGTTGCAGAACCGTGAAGTGAATGGTGTTCGGACGGTAGAGCGCTTCCGGCAAAAGCCTGAGCTGATGGATGATCCTGCTACCTTCATGCTGATAGACCAAGCGACTCGTTCCGACCATACAGACACCATTCTGTTCAATATCGACATCGAAGGCTCAATCAACAAGGATAAAACCGCCGTGCTGCGAGTCTTCGCCAAGATGTTCTATAACTACCTTGGTTACTATGGTGAGAATCTAAAGGTCGCCAAGTTGGAGCAATTCATCGATCGTAAGGGCAAGACCGAAGAATTCCGGCGTGTGTTCGAGAAGAATAATGGCGCTGCATGGGTTGACTCGCGCGATGCTTATGCATTCTTTGAAGATGACATCGTTGCTACCCTCATGGAAGTCCTGGGCATGAGCGAAGCCGCGGCCTCCAACTGGTTCAATGGCACTGAAAACGTTGAAACTTCCATTGCCCAACTGGTTTCAGAAATCAAAGAGTATGTGGACAGTAAGCCCTCTGATTTCCGGCTGCTGTTTATGGTGGACGAGGTTGGCCAGTACGTTGGCAGCGATACTGACCTTCTAATCAATTTGCAGTCGCTGGTGGAGCAACTTGGCAACGTATGTGGCGGGAAGGTTTGGGTAATCTGCACCGGTCAAGAAGCAGTGGACGAGATTATCCGAACCCGCGAGGATGAGTTCTCTCGCATCATGGCTCGCTTTAAGACTCGCCTATCCCTGTCCTCCTCCTCTGCAGACGAGGTCATCCAGAAGCGTATCCTGCTAAAAAAGGAAGAGGTCGTGCCTCAACTGGAGCAGGTTTACAACTCTAACGATTCAGTGCTGCGGAATCTGTTTTCCTTCACCGATGCAGTGCTGGACATTAAGGGCTTCACTGGTCCCGGCGAGTTCGCCAGAAATTTTCCCTTTGTCCCGTATCAGTTCATTTTGATGCAGAAGGTCTTTGCTGAAATCCGCAAACACGGTAATTCCGGTAAACATCTGTCTGGCGGCGAGCGTTCCATGCTCTCTGGCTTCCAAGAGGCTGCACAAAAGATTGAGAACCGGGACGAATACGCACTGGCTCCCTTCTATCTGTTCTACGATACAGTTCACACTTTTCTGGACAGCTCCATCCGCCGCGTGATTGAGCGCTGCCAGCGCGCCGCCGATGACGGCAACGGCATTGAGCCACAGGACGTGAGCGTGCTGAAGCTCCTGTACCTGGTGCGCTACATTGATGACATCAAGGCTAATCTGGACAACATCGTTATCCTGATGGCGGACGACATCCGGCTGGACAAAATCACCATGCGCGAACAGGTGCGTGGCAGCTTGAATCGCCTGCTCAGTCAGAACTACATCGGACGTAGCGGCGATACTTATAACTTCCTAACCGACGAAGAGCAGGACATCCAACGTGAAATCAAAAACACCACAGTGCCCAACTCTGACATCATTCGCAGCATCTCTCAGATGATCTTTGCGGACATTTACACTGCCAAGAAATATCGCTCCGGGCGTTACGACTTCACCTTCGACCAGATGGTAGACGGACAGCCTAACGGTGTACTGACCGGTGGCATGATGCTGCGCGTCCTGACAGCTGCTTCTGATCCAGTAGAGAAAACGGAGATGCGCTTGACCACCGAATCTAAGGGAAAGGCTATTATCGTACTGGCGGACAACCCTTACTACGAATCGCTGGAAAGCGCCATGAAGATTCGCAAGTATGTAAAGGGACGCAATGTAAGCCAGCTGCCCAAATCCGTGCAGGACATCATTCGCGATCAGCAGGATGAAGCAGCCAGCTATGAGCTGAGAGCGGCTGTCTTTTTGGCGGAGGCTATTGCAACAGGCCGATTCTATGTGGATGGTGAAGAACTTGAAATCCGTCCCGGTAACGTTTCTGTATCTGAGACGGATACCAACAAGCGCGACTTGAAGGTCAAGCAGGCCAGAGCCCGTAGCGTCATTGACCAAGCACTGGAATATCTGGTTTCCCACGTGTACAGCGATCTGGGGCTGATTACCCGTTTTGCAGAGACCGATGAAGACATTTTCACGATTCTCCGTGGCACAGAAATCATGCTTTCGGGCACCGAGTACAACCGTGACGCTGCTGTCAAGTTGGAGGAATTCCTGGAAGTGCAGTTCAACATGAACCGCAACACCACCATGGATGATGTACAGAAGCGTTACCAAGCCAAGCCCTACGGCTGGCGCGAGATCGACATCGCTGCTGTGGTTGCGATGCTCATTCATCAGCAGAAGGTCACCATAAAGTATGGGGGCGCGACTATCCAACCGGACAACCCCAAGCTGGTGGATATGCTGCGCAAGAAGACGGAAATCGGCAGGACGACTATCTCCAAGCGCCAGACGCCCCGGGTGCAGGACATCCGTGAGGTGCGTGAGTTTCTGCGTGATTTTTTTGACGAGATGGATGTGCCGGAGGATGAAGACGGTCTGATTCGTCACGTCAAAGAAAAGTTCGGTGATGAGCTTGCGCATTACGCAGAATTGAAGAAGCTGTACAAAGATCACAGATATCCGGACCAGTCGTATGTGGATAAGGCCGTTGCGCTGATCAAAGATGTTCTTTCCCAACAGAACGACAACATTGCCCTGCTGAAGCGCATCATTCAGCGCGAGGATGACCTGTACGACATGAAGCAAAAACTTCAGCAGGTAGAGGAGTTCTTCAAGTCCCGCGTAACGTTGTTCGATTCTGCCGTTCAATTGGAGGACGACCTGCGCCACGATCTGGACTACATCGCCAAAGAACCGGAAGCTGACGCTGCGCTGAACCGCATCCGCCTGATTATTATGGTGCAACCGGATGCGAAGTTTGACTACAGCCGCCTTCCTGAACTCAACGAGCTGATGCCCAAGGTAAAGGCCAGCCATGACGCCATGCTGGAGGAAAAGCGTGCGGAGCTGCTGGAAATCGTTCGCCAATGCATGGCAGATATCCATCAGGCCGCAGGTGGAGACCTGACTGCCAGAAGCATTTCCGCTACGGCGGATACCTTCTATGCCCAGAAGAAACAGCAGATTGCAGAAATTAATGAACTTGCGCTGCTTGACGGCCTGATTCCGCCCATGTGGCAGTATAAGGACACCACGCTGGAAAAGATCGAAGTCATCGTCAATCCGCCCAAGCGGGAAACGCCGCCTCAGTCCGCTCCGGCCGCGACGATGAAGGAGCCGCCTGCAAAGAAGGTATTCAAGACCATCCATCGTCAGACCATGTTCCCGGCGAAGACGCTGACCACGGAAGAAGAAATCGACGCCTATGTGGAGAAAATTCGCGCCAGCATGAAGCAGCTGCTTCACGGCTGCGATGGCATTAAGCTGAGCTAAGGAGGTGCATCATGGACAAAAATGCAATCAAGAAATACGCGATATGGGCGCGGCGGGAGTTGATCGACCGCGTGACCAAGCGCGCCGCCGTGTTCGGCGTGAGCAAGGACGATTTGGGCGACCCGAACGCCGACAGCGTGAACGGGCATCTGCTTTCCGACGCTGAGAAGCGGCAGCGGCAGGCGCTGATTCGCCGCATCGAGGAAAAGGGCTATGAGCAGGTGATGGAAGAAGTTGCCTACACATGGTTCAACCGCTTTGCCGCCCTGCGCTTCATGGAGGTCAACGGGTATTTGCCCACGCACATCCGCGTTTTTACGGATGACGAGGGGCGCTTCCGCCCGCAGATTCTCTCCGAGGCGATTCACCTGGATTTGGACGGGCTAAAGAAGCCCAAAGTTTACCAGCTGAAGGACAGCAATCAGGAAGAGGAGCTGTTCAAGTACCTGCTGATTGTGCAGTGCAACGCGCTGAACGGCATTCTGCCCGGTATGTTCCAGAAAATCGAGGATTATACCGAGCTTTTGCTGCCGGATTATCTGCTGCGCGAGGGCAGCGTGATTGAGCAGATGGTCACGCTGATTCCGGAGGACGACTGGAAGGATCAGGTGCAGATCATTGGCTGGTTGTACCAGTATTACAACACCGAGCCAAAAGACAAGGTGTTCGCCGACTTGAAAAAGAACATCAAAATCAGCAAGGAGAACATTCCTGCCGCCACCCAGCTTTTTACCCCGGATTGGATTGTCCACTATATGGTAGAGAACAGCTTGGGACGTCTGTGGCTGGAAGGGCATCCGTCTGCCTGCGATAAGTATTTGCCTGATCACAATGCGGACGGGTCTGTCTGCGTCGAAGAGGGCAAGTGGAACTATTATCTGGAAGAAGCAGAACAGGAACCGGCGGTACAGGCACAGCTGGCAGAAATCAGAAAGCAGTATGCAGCCCTGAAACCAGACGAGATTCTGACTATTGATCCATGTGCCGGGTCGGGTCATATTCTCTGTGTGCTCTTTGATGTACTGGTGCAGATTTATGAGGACTACGGCTATACCGCCCGTGAAGCCGCTGCCAGCATTGTGCAGAACAACCTGTGGGGCTTGGACATCGACGACCGCGCCGCGCAGCTGGCATATTTTGCCGTGATGATGAAAGCCCGGCAGTACGACCGCCGCTTTTTCACCCGCGAGGTGCAGCCGCACGTTTATGCCATCCAGGAAAGCAACGGCATCCACCGCGACCACCTGCATTATTTGGGGCACGGCATGAGCGACATCGAGCGGAACAACGCCGTGAACCAGATGAACGCGCTGCTGGACGAATTCATTGACGCGAAGGAGTACGGTTCCATTTTGCAGCCCGGCGCATACGACTGGGCGCTGTTGTCGCGCTTTGTGGCGGACACTACGCCGGAACAGCAGGTGACCTTTGACGAATCCGGCGTTGAAGCTACGCAGGCACAGCTTCGGTTGATGATTGCGCAGGGGCAGGCGCTGGCGCAGAAGTACCATGCGGTGGTGACGAATCCGCCGTATATGGGACAAAGCGGGATGTCAACGCGCCTAAATGATTACGTTAAATGTAATTATCCAAATGGAAAGATGGATTTATTTAGCTGCTTTATTGAATCATGTGGTCATATGCTGATAACAAATGGTTATCAATCTATGATTACAATGCATTCATGGATGTTTCTTACAACATTTGAAGATTTACGAAACATCCTTTTACTCAGAGACATTTCGTCTCTCTTGCATCTTGGTGCTCACGCGTTCGAAGAGATAGGTGGTGAAGTTGTACAAACAGTAGCTTTCGTAATTCGCAATAGTTCTATAGATGCATATATTGCACATTATCGAAGACTGCTGACCCCCAGTTCTCAAATTGGAAAGGAGGAAATGTTTCTCACTGGAAATAACAGTTTCTTCACTACGAATAGAAGATTTAAGAAGATTCCGGGACATCCTTTTGCATATTGGATTCCTGACTTGACTGTTAGTTTGTTTGAAAAAATGCCCAAATTGGGCGAACTATGTATTTCTAAAACAGGCATGACTACTGGTGACAATAATCGATTCTTACGCCTTTGGCAAGAAGTTAGTTCCTTACAAATCGGTAATAAATGGTTTTTCTATAACAAAGGTGGCGGATATCGTAAATGGTATGGAAGCCTTGATTATGTCATTATTTGGGAAAATGATGGCGAAATGGTAAAAAACGCAAAGTGCTCAACCATTCGAAACCCGAATTTCTATTTCAGGAGATGCATAAGTTGGAATCTAATAACTACAGATAAAATAAGCGTCAGAGCGTTAGCTCCAATCTTTGTTATGGGTGATGCGGGTCCTGCCTGCTATATCGAAAGCGAAGATGACTATTGGAGCTTTTTGGCGCTATTAAATTCTGTAGTTTCAGACTATCTTCTTAAGATTATCAACCCTACAATCAATTATAGTTGCGGAGTCATGGAGGTGTTTCCTGTATGTCTTGACCAAATTCGTGCAAGGATTAACATCGCTTTACTTGCAAAGCAGAATGTTACGATATCGAATGCCGATTGGGATGCATTTGAAACATCTCTTGACTTCCAGCGCCACCCCCTCGTCACCCCCGCCATCGACCAGCACTACATGCTCCTTTCCGACTGCTGGCGTGACTGGGAGCGCGCTTGCGCTGACCGCTTTGCCCAGCTGAAAGCCAACGAGGAAGAGCTGAACCGCATTTTTATTGACATTTACGGCTTACAGGACGAGCTGACCCCGGAAGTGGAGGATAAAGATGTGACCGTCCGTAAGGCGGATTTGCAGCGGGATATCAAGAGCCTGCTGAGCTATGCGGTGGGCTGTATGTTTGGCCGCTATTCTACTTATAAG
>OHGW01000913.1_pt1 | contig 12195 bp, 10 predicted proteins | sample 1567821 | NCBI WGS metagenome assembly OHGW01 (sample SAMEA3879572, study PRJEB24766) | human gut metagenome | biome: human-associated habitat; feature: feces | place: USA | collected 1985/1987 | reverse complement strand
CCGGCGCGGCGGGCGGAGACTATTGCCGCGGCAGGTTTGCCGGCGCAGTTCACGCTGCCGCCATAGAACAGGCGGTTCAGGAATGCTGTAAGGTTGCCGTTGGGGCCGGCGAAATATACGGGGCTGCCTACTATTATGCTGTCCGCCTCGTTCACCTTTTTGCGGGCGATGGCAACAACTTCGTCCTCTTTATCGAACACGCAGGGCTTGCCGCCGGCGCATGCGCCGCAGTCCGTGCAGCCCTGTATCGCCTTTGCGCCTATGTGGAATATCTCGGTTTCTATTCCGGCTTCGTTCAGCGTCTTTTCCGTCTCCTTCAGCGCGGTATAGGTGCATCCATGCGGACGCGGGCTTCCGTTGATAAGCAATACCTTCATTAATATATCCTCCTGTTTATTATTCCTTGCCCTGTATCATGTAGCAATCCGGCGTGGGCGTTTCCTTTGGCAAAAGCCGCGCGCGCAGTTCTTCATCACGCTCTAATTCATCGGTTATAACAACCGTTGTGCCGGGGCAAAGGTAAAGATACACCCATTGCGCATCGTCCGGCAGCAGCCGTATGCACCCGTGCGACGCGGGCTCGCCCAGCTTCCAGAATTCTTCTTCCATCAGATATCTGTCATCCCGCTCGGAATACGGTACGGAGTGGAAATATATCCTGCCGCGTATCTGGCTCCAATACTGGGCATAGCAATTGAACCGCACAAAAAACGCGAAGCGCTTGTAATCATCGCCCATTGTAAACGTTCCGCGCGGGCTGCGGTTGGTTTCCTCTATTCCGCTTGAGCATATCATCTCGCGCACAAGCGTGGTGTATTCGCCGCTTTCATCCGCGGTATATACAAAAACGGCCTGATTGGTCAAATCCACCACCGCCTTAAACAGCGCCGGATCATCGTTCAGCTTAGCTTCCTCCGCATAGCGCCCGCCCTCATGCGTCCTCAGGCTTTTTGCCGCAAGGGGATAATCCTCGCTGCGGTATGCCATGGGTTCGGGCGTAGGCTCCGGAGTCGGCTCGGGAGTAGGTTCGGGCGTGGGCGTAGGCGTAGGCATGGGAGTGGGCGTTGCGGGCGCGGGCGTTGGCGGCTGTATTTCAACCGTTTCCACCGGCGCATAAGGATTGATTATGCCGCAGGCAGCCATCAGCAGAGCCAGCGGTATACAAAGCAACAATGTATACTTGTGTATTTCCCTGTTTTTCATGACATTATTGTAACACATATGCCGCCGCGCTTGCAATAAGTACTGCTTCGGGGTATAATCATTTCGGTTAAGGTTATATGACCTTATTATGCGATATTCATCGCGCAACGTTGAAAGGAGCTATTTGAAAATGAGTGATTACATTGAGGCGCTTGGCATAATCGCGCCCAAGGCCGTGTACAAGAATCTTACGCCTGCACAGCTTGTAGAGCATGCGCTTCGCCGCGGCGAAGGCACGCTGAGCGAGACCGGCGCGCTGGTAGTGACCACCGGCAAATATACCGGCCGTTCTCCCGACGACCGCTTCGTGGTCGATGCGCCCAATATTCACAACGATATAGATTGGGGCAAGGTAAACGTTCCCATAAGCGAAGAAAAGTACGAAGCCATATATAACCGCATGACCGCTTACCTGCAGGGCCGCGAGCTGTTCGTGTTCGAAGGCTTTGCCGGTGCTGATGAGCAGTATCATCTGCCCGTGCGCGTTGTTAACGAGCTTGCCAGCCAGAACCTGTTCATCCATCAGCTGCTTGTCCGTCCTACCGAGGAGCAGCTCAAGGACTTCGTTCCCGGCTTCACCATAATCGCGGCCCCCGGCTTCAAGTGCTCCCCCGAAGTGGACGGCGTGCACAGCGAGGCCGCAATAATAGTCAATTTCAACAAGCGCACCGTTATAATCGCCGGCAGCCAGTATGCGGGCGAAATAAAGAAGAGCGTATTCTCCGTGATGAACTATCTGCTTCCCAAGCAGGGCGTGTTCACCATGCATTGCTCCGCCAACGTTGGCGCGGATGGCGACAGCGCGCTGTTCTTCGGTCTTTCCGGCACCGGTAAGACCACCCTTTCCGCCGATCCTAACCGCAGCCTTATAGGCGACGACGAGCACGGCTGGAGTGAGAGCGGCATATTCAATATCGAAGGCGGCTGCTACGCCAAGTGCATCAACCTTTCCCAGGAAAACGAGCCCCAGATTTGGAATGCCATCAAGTTCGGCTCCCTGGTTGAAAACGTTGTTATGGATCCCGAAACCCGTAAGCTTGACTATGCGGACAATAGCCTGACCGAGAATACCCGCGTGGGCTACCCCGTGGATTATATCCCCAACTGCCTCATTCCCGGCGTTGCGGGCCATCCCAAGACCGTTATATTCCTTACTGCGGATGCCTTCGGCGTGCTGCCTCCCATCTCCAAGCTCAATGCCGACCAGGCCATGTATCACTTCGTGTCCGGTTACACCTCCAAGCTGGCCGGTACCGAGCGCGGCATAGTTGAACCGCAGACCACGTTCTCCACCTGCTTCGGCGCGCCGTTCCTGCCCCTGCATCCTTCCGTATACGCGAACATGCTGGGCGAGCGCATTGAAAAGCACAACACCAACGTTTACCTTGTAAACACCGGCTGGGCCGGCGGCAAGTACGGCGTAGGTTCCCGTATGAAGCTCAAGTACACCCGCGCCATGGTTACCGCCGCGCTGAACGGCGACCTGGAGAAGGGCGAATTCGTGCTGGATCCCATATTCAACGTTATGGTTCCCACCACCTGCCCCAACGTGCCGGATGAATTCCTCAGCCAGCGCAGGCTTTGGAACAACGACGCCGAATACGAAGCCACCGCAAAGGATCTGGCCGCCCGCTTCGTGAAGAACTTCGAGAAGTATTCCAACATGCCCAAGAACATCATCGAAGCCGGCCCGAAGGCTTAAAGCATAGCTTTTTCGAAGAAGCGGCTAATTGCCGCTTCTTCGACTTTTTCTCGGATTTTTCCTCTCGCGTTCGCTCCCGGGCGGCAAAACCCGCAGGGTATGAAATCCCTTCGGGCTTTCTCCGTTTCGGCGGCAAAGCCGCCAAAGCCGGAGCAAAATTAAAGGGGCTTATCGCCCCTTAACAACCCATTTTTCAAAGTTTCTGTTCTACATTACAATCTTACTTGACGCGCTGATTTTTCCGTCCGGCTTTTTGATGCAGATATAAAGCGCATTGCCGTCGGCTTTTTTATAAACCCTCAGCCGTTCGCCTTCAAGGCTGGGCGCGCTGAAATGTATCTCTGCGGACTTTATTTTGCCCGATGCTATCTCCTTCGCGCTCAGGCAATCCAGCGCCAGCCGCGCATAGCAAACGTTGTTCATATGCTGCCCGAAGTCTATGTCCGTTGAACGGACGGTATATTCAAACGCAAAGTCATCCTCGCCGAAATCATCCGCAAAGCGTGCGGGCGCATCCGTTATGCCCTGCATGGGGCTGTATTCAAAATCCTTCGGAAAGCCCGTATCGCAAAAGTGCATCAGTCTGCCGCCATTCCCGAGTATTGCCCACTGCGTCCTGCCGAGGGCGATGAGCCTTTCGCCCTGCTTTAAGCTGTAGCTTCTGAAGCAGCGGTATGCTTCGTCCGCGCATTGCTCGGGCCACGTTGCCGCCGTGACCGTATCCATAAGCCGCGCGCGGGAGAAGAAATCTATCCGCGTGTGTACCGTCAGCCAAAATTCGCCGCGCTTGGCCATTGCCATCCCGCCAACGCCTATCTGCTCCGCATGTTCCGCGGCCATTGCCTGAAATATAGTGAACGCCGCCAGCGGGGACATTGCCGCCGCCGCGTCGCAATAGTCCGGCGAAATTATATATTCCTTTTCAAATACGCTTTGTGCCATTGCTTCTCCCTCAGCTGTTCAGCTTAAGCGCGTTTATCATGTGCCGTATATGTATGCTCATGGCGTGGCTTGCGCCGTCCCCGTCGCGCTTCATAATGAATTCAACTATCAGCGCGTTGTCCCGCCGCACAATATCTTTGAGCAGCTTTTGATTGGTGGATACGAGCATTACCTCATGCACGGCACTGTTTATAATGGGGAAAAGGCGGCTTATGAATTCGTTGTGGCTTGCCGCGCCTATCATCTCATGAAACTCCTGGTCGGCATCCGGCCAGTTGCCGTCGCTCCTGAGCAGTCTGTTAACCTTCTTCGACTGCTCCTCTATTGCGGCAAGCTCGCTGTCGTCCGCCCGTTCGCAGGCAAGCTTAACGCTTTGCGGTTCAAACATAAGGCGTATTTCGTAAAGATCGCTCAGCCGCACGCGCATAAAGTCAATCGAGCTTATGCTTACGTCGCCTATGCTGGGCAGTTCGTTGGCGATGAATGTGCCGCTGCCGCGCTTGACCACCAGAACCCCCTGCGCTATCAGCGCGCTCACGGCTTCCCTGAGCGTTGCGCGGCTAACGCCAAGCCTTGCGGAAAGCTCAAACTCGTTGGGCAGCTTGTCCCCCGGCTTGAACTGCTTTTGTATCAGTATCATGTCGCAAAGCGCCTCTCCCGTGCGCTCGGTAAGGCTTTTTGCCTTGGTTGAGGGCATAGCGTTCATCCTCCGTTCTGCTTTTGGCATATTATAATCGAAAGCGGCGCGCAAATGCAATAGATATGCGCCCTTTGCAAACGCCAATAATGTATGATACAATATATATTCAATAAAACAAGTGTGAATTAAAACGAAGAGGAGTACAGTGCAAATGGACATGATAAAACGGTTTGTCAGGTATTACAAACCGCACAAGCGCCTTTTTATGCTGGATACGGCATGCTCTCTAATGGTCGCCGTATGCGATCTTTTTTACCCGATGATAGCCAAAAACATAACCAACGTCTATGTTCCCAATAAGGAGCTCAGGCTGCTGCTGGTTTGGGCGGGCGTGCTGCTTGGGATATATCTTATAAAGGCGGCACTGAACTATATAATTCAGTATTGGGGCCATATCGTGGGCGTAAGGATACAGGGAGATATGCGGCGCGACATGTTCCGCCATCTTCAGAAGCTGCCCTTCTCCTTCTTTGACGAAAACAAGACCGGCGCGATAATGAGCCGCCTTGTGAACGACCTGTTTGAAGTATCGGAGCTGGCGCACCACGGGCCGGAGGATGCGTTCATATCCGGCATAACGCTGATAGGTTCCTTTATAATGCTTGCAAACATAAATCTCTACCTTGCGCTGATAGTTTTTGCGGTGATACCGCTTATGATATTCTTTGCCGTTAAAACGCGCAGGGAGATGAACGCTGCGTTCAAGGCGTCCCGCGTGCAGGTGGGCGAGGTGAACGCGAATGTTGAAACGGCGATAGCCGGCATGCGCGTTTCCCGTTCCTATACCGCGGACGAGCATGAGAACGCCAAATTCGGCGTGGCCAACGAAAACTTCAAAAAAGCGCGCAGCCGTGCATACCGCGCCATGGCAACGTTTGGCAGCGGCATGAACTTCTTTAACGATATGCTCTATCTGCTGGTGCTTACGGCGGGCGGCCTGTTCTTCTATTACGGCAAGATAGACTCCGGCGATTTTGTGGCGTTTTTGCTTTACGTTTCAATATTCATGAAGCCCATAAACCGCCTTGTGAGCCTGTTTGAGCAGCTTCAGGAGGGCATGACAGGCTTCCAGCGGTTCGTGGAGATAATGGACGAATCCGAAGAGAAGGACGAGGGCAAGCTGAATCCGGACAAGCTTGAAGGCAACATCGTTTTTGACGACGTATCCTTCCGCTATTCAAACAGCGACTCCGCCGATACCGAAGCCAAGGTGATATCGCACCTTTCCATGCGCATAGACAAGGGCAAGACCGTTGCGCTGGTTGGTCCCTCCGGCGGCGGAAAGACCACGCTTTGCAACCTTATACCGCGATTCTATGAAATAGACTCCGGCGCAATAACGATAGACGGCATGGACATACGCGACATGACGCGCTATTCCCTGCGCCGCAACATAGGCATAGTTCAGCAGGACGTTTTTCTTTTCAACGGCACCATACGCGAAAACATTGCCTACGGCGATCTTGACGCAACGGACGAGCAAATAATTGAAGCCGCAAAGAAAGCCAACATACACGATTATGTCATGACCCTTGAAGAAGGCTACGACACAAACGTGGGCGAACGCGGCGTTAAGCTTTCCGGCGGGCAGAAGCAGCGCATATCCATTGCGCGCGTGTTCCTGAAAAACCCCAGCATACTTATTCTGGACGAGGCCACGAGCGCGCTCGACAACGCAACCGAAATGCTCATTCAGCAGTCCCTGTCGGAGCTTGCCAAGGGCCGCACCTGCATAATAGTTGCGCACAGGCTTTCCACGATCAAGAATGCGGACGAGATAATCGTCCTTACCAAGGACGGCATAGAGGAACGCGGTACGCACGAAGAGCTGATGAAGCTTAATAAAATGTACGCCGGCCTTTATATGTATCAATTCAAGGAATAAGAAAAAGCATAAATAAAAAAGCGGGCTTTACGCTGTTTCAGGTAAAGTCCGCTTTTTCTTCCCCCCAAGCCTCGCCGCTTGTAGGGGTATTGTAGCATTTTTAATAAGAAAAGTCTTACACTTTTTGCACAATTTCAAAATATTTTTTATGCGCCCTTTTTCACCCGCTCAAATTCGTCCTGTATCTCCTTTGAAGGGGCGTTTGTGAGCAGAGATACGACAATTATGAATATGCCGGACACTATGAACGCGGGCAGCAGCTCATATATGCCGAATATGCCGCCGAGGGGCTTTATAACAAGCTTCCATATGAACACCATGCCGCCGCCGGAGAGCATGCCGGCTATCGCGCCCGCGCGGGTCATGCGCTTCCAGAACAGGCTGAACAGCACCAGCGGCCCGAACGTTGCTCCGAAGCCAGCCCATGCGAAGGAGACTATTGTGAATATTACGCTGTTTTCATCCAGCGCAATCACTATGGCTATGGCGGTTATTACCGGCAGCATTATGCGCGAAAGCGTCATAACCTCCTTATCGGTGGCGTTCTTCTTAAATATACCCTGATAAGCGTTTTTAGCAAATGCGGATGCGGCGATGAGCAAATATGAATCGGAAGAGCTTATGGTCGCCGCCAATATGCCCGCCATTGCAAGCCCCGCAAGCGCCGCAGGCAGCAGCGAACGGGAAAGATAGATGAACACGTTTTCCACTTCGGATGCGGTTGTCAGCGCCGTGGGGAACAGCGCGCGGCCCACTATGCCTATCATTATTGCCGCCGTAAGCGAGATCACTACCCAAACCATTGCCACGCGGCGCGCGCGCTTGAGCTCATCCTCCCTGCGGATGGCCATGAAGCGCAGCAATACCTGCGGCATTCCGAAATAGCCAAGGCCCCATGCCAGCATACTTGCCACGTTGAGCGCGCCGTAATTCTGCCGCGCGCCGAATGAAGGCACACCGTTTACGGCAAGCTGCACGCCGCCTTCGGTTACGGGATCCGCTATGCCGAAAAATTCAAGGAAACCGGGGAAATCCTTGACGTTTTCAAAAACCGCGCCAAGGCCGCCCGCGTTCGCCACGCCAAGCGTAAGCACCGCCACAAGCACAACCACCATTACAATGGCCTGCATAAAGTCCGATGCGCTTTCGGCCAAAAAGCCACCGAGCAAAGTGTATATAAGCACGAATGCAGCGCCAACGAGCATCATTGTGATATACGGCGCGCCGAACAGCGTTGAAAACAGCTTGCCGCAGGTAACAAGGCAGCTTGCCGCATACACCGTGAAGAACACCAGTATGAACGCGGCGGAAATGCCCATGATTACCTTCTTTTTCTCATGAAAACGATTGGAGAAAAACTCCGGCAGGGTTATGGCGTTGTTCGCGGCGATGCTGTATCGCCTGAGCCGCTTGGATACCACCAGCCAGTTTATATACGTTCCCACGGCAAGGCCCGCCGCCGTCCAGAACGCATCCGCCAGCCCGCACCAGTATGCCACGCCGGGCAGGCCCATCAGCAGCCATCCGCTCATGTCCGATGCTTCCGCGCTCATTGCGCTTACCCACGGGCCTAAGCTCCTGCCGCCCAGGAAAAACTTTTCCGTATCTGCATTCGCGCGGCGGGCAAAGAATATGCCAATGCCTATTACCGCCGCCATGTACACCACCATCACTATCAATATTTGCAGCGATTCCTGTCCCATTTGTGTCCTCCTATAACTTAACATGAAATAAATTCATGTTTTATACCGTTTAATCTATGGTATCGGCGTATTATAGCGGCGTATCGGGCAAATTACAAGTCGTATTTTGTGTAAAAATTCTGCCGCAGGGCTTGTCAAACGGCAAAAAGTGCCGTATCATATAGCAAAATGGGATAAGATGAAACTTATTCATCTTTATAAGGAGAACAATATGAGCGACGCAAAATACGCCATGTTTATAAAAGCGGTTGATAAGAAAAGCCTTGCCCTTGCCGCACAGGAGCTTTGCTGCACGCCCAGCGCCGTTAGCCACGGCATAAGCGCACTGGAGACGGAACTGGGGCTGAAGCTGATGAAGCGCAGCCGCGGCGGCGTGGAGCTTACGGCGGAAGGAGAGCACGTTATAGGCGCGGTGCGCGGTGTGCTCGCCGCAATGGAGCGCGTGCAGCAGGCCGCGGAGGAAGCGCGGCAGGGCTTGGGCAGAATAGTGCGCATAGGCGCGTTCACAAGCGTTGCCGTGCATTGGCTGCCGGGCATGATAAAAAGCTTTGAGCAGGTTTGCCCGCAGGCGCAGTTCAAGCTGCTCAACGGCGACTATCACGATATCAACACATGGCTTGAGGAGGGCAGCATAGATATAGGCTTCGTCACCATGCCGGATTATCCAAAGAACTGCCGCGGCATTGCGCTGAAGGAGGATAGGCTTTTAGCCGTACTGCCAAAGGAGCATCCGCTTGCGGGAAACAGCAGCTTCCCCGTTGCGGCGGTTGAAAACGAAAGCTTCATTTCAATAATGGAAAACAGCGCGAACGACGCCCGCCGCGCGCTGGACATGGCGGGGGTGAAGGCGCACGTTAAATACACCACCAAGGACGACTATGCCGTTATAGCAATGGTGGAGCAGGGGCTGGGCATAAGCATAATGCCGGAGCTGCTGCTGGGCGGCCTTACGCACAACGTTAAGCTGATGCCGCTGGACAACCGCGCCAGCCGCATAATAGGCGCCGCCGTGCCGGAAAAGAACAGCGACAACGCCACCGCGCAGAAGTTCATTGCGCACATGCAGCGCTGGATAGCCGCGCGATACGCGCCCCGCGCGGAATAATATATTCTTATTCGGCTTGCTTTTAGCCAGATATGCTGGTATTATTGAATAAAATAAGCGAACGGAGGTAATACCATGCATTGCAATGCAAATTACAGTTTTGCACTAATACAGTCTTGGTTTGGCCCCCAGCTATGGAGAGGGCGAAGCAAGACAATTTTCCCCTGCGCATAAGTTATACTTGTGCGCTTTTTTATTACAAAAGGAGGATAAAACAATGCTTCCCTATCTTACCGATTATGAAAACGATCGTCGGCTTTTCCGTCCGCGTATGGTGAACGCAATACTCGTGCTGCTTCCTTTCATGGTGCTTTACCGTGCGACGGAATTGTGGTTTAGCGATATGTATTTGTTTGATTTTATGAAACGCTCACAGTATGGCCTTATGTGGTTTGCGCTGTGCCTTATTTCGGTATATCGTCCCAGATTTTCGCTTTTCGTTTCGTATGGGGATACCGCAGCGATAATACTCGCCCAAATTCTTGGCGACCTAATACTTGAAAACAACACTATCCGCGCTACGCCGGAGGATTATCTTACGCCAGGTCACGGCAAATTATCCCATCACGGCATAGGCATATGGCTGCAATTCTTTTTTGCCGTAATGGTCCTCTATGTGGCCTATGTGCGGCAGATAGAGCCGAGGATTAAGGCGCGGCGGGAGCGGCGCGGGAAATGACGAAATGCGGGCGGTTTTTGATAACTGCCCGTTTTTGTGTTTTTCCCCATTTACAAAAGATATGCCCTTCTGGTATAATTCTTCACGACAAAGGGGAGTAACCTGCCCGCGGGCGAAAATGCGGGCGGTTTGGGCGTCATCACGGCCGCATGGCTCGCCCTGCCTTGATTGGTGAGACTTTTGCCGCTTGTTTGCCGCACATATGCGGCGAATGAAGCGCAGCGAAGGTTTTTTTATACCCAAAAGGCTTTTGCATGGCGCGAACAATAATCAAAACCGGAGGAAAAACCACAATGGAACAATTTGTTGAACTGTTTTCAAACGTGGCCAATTTCACATGGCAGCAGCTGCTTATGATCGCCATAGGCGCAACGCTCATCTATTTGGCCATAAAAAAGGAAATGGAGCCCACGCTTCTTTTGCCCATGGGCTTCGGCGCAATATTGGTCAATTTGCCCTTTGTCAATACGGAGGCTATTGAAACCCTTTTCAATGCCGGCATAGCCACGGAGCTTTTCCCGCTGCTGCTGTTCATAGGCATAGGCGCGATGATAGACTTCGGCCCCTTGCTTTCCAATCCGAAAATGTTCCTTTTCGGCGCGGCGGCGCAGTTCGGCATATTCTTCACGTTTATAATGGCGCGACTCATCGGCTTCACCCTTCAGGACGCCGGCAGCATTGCAATAATCGGCGCGGCGGACGGCCCCACGTCCATTTACCTTGCCAACTATTTTAAGTCCAACTATCAGGGCCCCATAATGGTCGCCGCGTATTCATACATGGCGCTCGTGCCCATTATACAGCCGCCCGTAATAAAGATGCTCACCAGCAAAAAGGAACGCTGCATCCGCATGCCGTACAGCCCCAGCGCCGTATCCGGCACAACGCGCGTGCTGTTCCCGATATTCGTAACCGTGGTCGCGGGTACCATCGCCCCCAAGAGCGCGGAGCTTATAGGCTTCCTCATGTTCGGCAACCTTATAAGGGAATGCGGCGTGCTCGGCAGCCTGAGCGAAACCGCGCAGAAGTCCCTTGCCAATCTTGTTACGCTGCTGCTTGGCATATCCGTTGCGTTCAAGATGAAGGCAGAGCTTTTCGTAACGGCGGAAACGCTTGCAATAATCGCGCTCGGCCTTGTCGCGTTCATATTCGATACCGCGGGCGGCGTGCTGTTTGCAAAGTTCCTCAACCTTTTCCTCAAGAACAAGGTGAACCCCATGATTGGCGCGGCGGGCATATCCGCCTTCCCGATGGCCAGCCGTGTTGTGCATAAGCTTGGCCTGCAGGAGGATAACCAGAACTTCCTGCTGATGCATGCCGCAGGCGCAAACGTGTCCGGCCAGATCGCCAGCGTAATAGCCGGCGGCCTTATGATAACGCTTATAGAAGCCATGCTTTGATAAAAGGAGGATACAAGCCATGTTTTTTATACTTAACGCAATGAAATTCGCCTGGTCTCCCGAAACGCTTATGCCCTCCCTGCTGCTCACGCTCAAGGGCATGATAGGCATCTTCGCCGTAATACTGACCATATGGGCCTTCGTGGCAATACTGAATAAGGTCACGGGGAAGAAAGAAAAATAAAGCGATATTGGCAAACGAATTTGATTTAACAAAGAGGCTCCCGTGCAAAAATGCGGGAGCCTTTTGGCATATAATCTTTTACTCTCCCGCCCTTGGCAGCAGCTCTCTCGGTCCTTTGCCGAGATAGCGCGCCACAAACACGAGCGTTCCTGCTATGAACAGCCCCAGCGCGGCAAGGCAGGTGAGCAGGCTCACCCTTACGTCTGCGCCGAGCGCAAACTCGACATCTACCTGCGTACTTTCTGCCAAGTATGCACTGAAGGCTAAGAACTCCTCGGGAGTTTGGTTGGCGTTGGCCATTATGCTCTCGCCTACGCCGGCGGTAAGGGCATGGCCTATTGCCGCGCCAATAAGCGCACCGGTCACGGCAATAATGAGCGCGCTCAGCATAACCGCGGCAAATGCTCTTGCCTTGCTGCAACCGAGTAAACGCATAGTGCCTATGCTCTGCTTTTGCGACTGTGCATAGAAGAATGCCAACAAGAGTGCCGCTATTACCAGCAGCGAGGATGACAGTATCAGCAGCAGCTCCGCCGTACCGGAAAGTGCTTCCAAGCTGGGCTGTATTCTCGAATAGCCTTGGTCGTAGAAGGTAAACCTTGCTTCATAATCGCCCTGCTTCGCTCCTGTTATGCCAAGCTCGTTCATGCGCTCTATGAAAGGCTCGATTTTGCCGTTCTCCAGCCATATTG
>OHGW01000900.1_pt1 | contig 12325 bp, 16 predicted proteins | sample 1567821 | NCBI WGS metagenome assembly OHGW01 (sample SAMEA3879572, study PRJEB24766) | human gut metagenome | biome: human-associated habitat; feature: feces | place: USA | collected 1985/1987 | reverse complement strand
TCTTTCGGTTGCGTGTTGTCTTCGGGCATTGAATCGTCTGCGAATTCGACGACGTAATTTTCGATATGTCGCCGAGCAGGTTAGACTTGTAGTTGAGGGTCGTCGCCGCATCCGGTTTAAGGTCGACGGCCTCGCCGTTGATATATAATCCCTCCGTCATGGTTACAGCATTTGTGCGCTCTGCGCAGGTTCCTCGATTGAGAAAATAAAATCTTGGTAATGCTTCGTCGTCTTCTCGTAGCTGCCAGCAACGATATTGACGCGGTGCCACAGCGGCGCGTCGTTGGCGTCGTATCCGTCGAAAACATCCACGACGACCGACTGCGCGAGTGTGAGCAGGAAATCATACGTTTCGGAATCGACCAACTTTGCTCCCAGCGAACGGGTCTTTTTCCGGGATAGGCTTTGCCGGACTGACGTTTCGATATTCACGCCGTCTATGTAAGCGGTCGGGACATTCATATCGTTACGCTCCCATGTCGAGGATGTCGAAACGGTCGACGCGCTGCCGATCTCCTTGAACAGGTAGTAACAATAGCGCCCCTGTTGGTCTATCCAGCGCAGATAGACACCGTTTGCGCTCCGGTCTATGTCGAGTGTATAGCCAACCATGCCGACAGCCTCCTCGTCGTTTTTCAGCACGAGGCTATGCGGTACGGCGATATGCACCGAACGGGCGACGGTCGAGGGGTCGATCACTCTTGCCGGATTCAGCAGGTAGCGGTGGTATGGGGTCGCACCTTCCGCGTCCTCGTTGTGGTTGTAAAACATGATGTCGGACTGTTTACCGTCGATCAGCACGTCGAACGATGTTCCGTTCTTGGCGAAGACATCAACCGTAAACGGATAGCGGACGAACCATTTGCGACGCATGATGCCGCCGGATGATTCGCGGGCGGATATTGTGCCCCAAATAGCGTCTATCCCAAACGTGCCGAGATAGAATTGACTGCCGTTGCGATACCAGTATATCGTAGCGTAGATATTCTTTTTCAGCGGGGAATCGACGAACGCCTTGCTGTAATCAATCACTCCCTGCGCAACGTTATTGAACAACAGTTGCAGATACCGCCGTACATCGAAATATGCGGCCCCATTGAGCGGCTCGCGCTCTTCGCTGTACGATTGCTGCGCTTGGCGGTCGGTTAAGACCATTTCTAATTTGTCATACGTTGTGGGAATTTTCGTGATTTTGAAAATCGCCGGGACGAATGCGAAATGCGTTGCATTGGGATATTCGACTACTGTTCCCGTGCTGCTGTGTGTAAATGTTCTGCTCATGGTCTATTGTCTTAAAATTGATTCGACGATCTGTGCATCGAAAAGCCCCGCCAGCCTATCGGCGATGCGGTCGGATAGGGCCGCTATTTCGGGCGTGAAGATGTCTTCGCGGCCGCCGTTACGGAATAGGGCCGACCCCTCCGTCATTATTTTGGTCGCTGCTCCCCACGCTGAAATATCTACACCCTTTGTTGCGGCCCAGTCCGCGATGATGTCGATAAACCATTTCGGGGCGGACGGATAGACCGACCCGTCGCGGCGTCGGCGAAAATGTTGCGACTGCCACGGTTGCGTGCCGGTTTCGAGTGCTGCAAAATATGGGCGGGCGTCCATCGTCCCCGTGGTTACGCCGCCATTGGTCGTTACGGCTATTGTGATGCTGTCGGCGGTTGTGCCCGTCGTCCGTTGTCCCGCGGCGACGTGGTTCTCGATGATCTTCTGCCGTGCCCGGTCGAGTTCTTCGGCGACGATTCGGTCGGCTTCGAGTTTTATTCTTTGTACGTCCATAGCTACAAGCCGTAATCGAAGCAGACGCCCGCCTGTTCTTGGAGTGTCAGCGACAGCGTTACGATACATAGGTTTGCGTCCATCTTGTCGAACGCGACGCGGTAATTGATCTGCCCGGCGACCGGAACGAAAAAGCCGCTTTCGTTGACCGCGACGATGAATCGCACAGCAAGACCTTTCAGCCGTTCGGCGATCTCCTGCGCCTCGGCTCCTTTGTAGTCGAACGGCATAGCGTCGGCAAAGGAGATAAGGCAGGACGGAGCGTCGCGCACGAAGCCCTGCGACGTGAAATTCAGAAAACCCGCCACGGGTTGCACGTAGAGGCAGGCGGGCAGCGTGAGGCCGTCGGGGTTCGTAACCTCGCGGCTCTCTCCTTGACGCCGGAATCGGTCGAACGCTTGATTGGCGCGGAACCACGATTCGCACAGATAGGTAAGGCCCATCGCCTCGGCGATCTCCTTGACTTTGTTTTCGACTGTCGGTTTTTCCATAGGTCTATTTGTTTTTATTGGCCATTATTTCGCGCAGACGCCGTTCAAAGGCGATCCGCTCGTTGTCGATTCGCATACACTCGCAGACGCGCACCCATGCCACCTTTGCGGCGTCGTTTTGGTCTTGGTAGCCCTGTCGGTGGGCGTACCAGTCGATGATGCCGAACGGCCCGAAATCAAGGTCGTTTATTCCGGCTTTGATCTCTTCGGGCGTCGGCTGGTTGCCTGTGCTTGCGAACAACGCTGCGATGCGCTCCAATTCTCGCCCGACCCAAAAGACGAAACCGAGCATTTTGTCTGCCCGTTCGTTGTAGCAGCGCCGGGGATGTACTTTCAGAATGACGGACGCGATTCGCTCTATAAGGGCGTGCGTCCCGTCTGCCTGCAAGCTGAACAAGTCGCCGAGGGTTAGATCGTTGAGGTTACGAGGTGTTCGCACACCGCACACCTTATCCGGCTTTGGCAGGGTTTGTAACGCTGCACGCGATTCGGGCGTCAGCACTCGTTCGATAGCGAGTACTTGCCGGGTCGTCCGTTTCTTGATAGTTATTTTCATCAGTTTTTCTGTTTAATCCACTTTTGCCGTCGGGACGGTAGTTTATTCGGCTGTCAAATTTTACCAGCAGAAACAGCCCGAAAACAGCCTTTCACGAAAGGCGCCCGACGCGGGCGCGCATTCCTTTCGGCTGCGGGACGATCTCGTAGTACATGCGCATCATCAACGGGTCGAAATAGTCGGGCGACCGACCAAGTACGGCTTTCATCTCTCGTTTGTCGATGATTCGTTTCTTGCTCGTATCGGCGTCGACGTCGCGGGCGACAAGGCAGGCTTCCAGTTCTTCGGCAATGGTCGATTGCAGTTCTTCCGGGCAGTCGATGCAGAGCAGCCCCGCATTGATAACCTCCGCCAGCTTGAACGCGCATTGCGATTTGAGGTTGAAATACGTGTTATCCGGCGCGGGCGCTCCTCCGTGGAACGTCTTGATGCCCTCCAAATACGAATCGAGGTACTGCCCCAGTCCGTCAGAATCGGCGATGATGTTAGAGCGCCGGACGCCGTGCCGCCTCGATTCGTCGCGCAGGTCGGTTTCGTGAAGCAGTCGAGGATGGCGTTGTAGTCGGCGAGTTGGTTTGCGTTGCTCTCGTATTCCCATTTGCCGAGCAGTAGACGTAGCCGAATCGACTTGACGCCGATTGATTCGAGCGTTCGGATGTAATCGGGCGTGATAAACGGGTTGTCGTAGACCAACGCCTGAACGAATGCGCAGTCTTTCGGTAACGTTCCGTCGATATGCGGTTTGTAGAAATGCTTATACAGCCAATTCTTTTTCGGGTTGCAGGTTATGAGCATCTTCGCTTCCAGTCCGTATTCCTTGTTGAGATGCCGCCCGATTCGGGATTTCAGCACCTCGTAGGCCATGTAATGAACCTCTCCGGCCTCCTCTATCCAGCCGCCCGTAAACTCTTTCGACCCCAGTCGCTCGAACATCGGGTCTTTCTGCGGATAGAACGTCAAGTCGAGCAGTACGATTTCCGACCCGTTCGTAAACTTGATGCCGTCGTCTGTTATCCGGTAGTCCGTGAACCCGTAGGAATCGGCGACCTTGCCGAACGTGACCAGCACGGATTCGCGGCTATCCTTGATGTTGTTTCGGCCGACGAACCAGCGCGTTTTCGGGAATGCCCAGCAGCAACGCATAAGCCAGTCGCACCCCAGCCACGATTTACCGCCGCCCGCTGCGCCGCCGTAGACGACGTATCGGATTCGTGGGTCGGCCAAGTGGCGGTAGGCAAGCAACTGTTTGTAGTTGACGCGTTGCTGTTCCTCGCGCTGTTGTAGTCCGTCGGTAAACATGCGTTATTCGTCTTCTTCCGATAGTTTCCGTTCGCGTTCCTCGTCGATACGGCGGACTATTTCGTCGATACCCGGCATGACGGGCAGCACCGACGAAAAGCCCTTGAATTCCTTTCCGCCCGATGTGATGTCGACCTGTACCTTGTCGAGGCCGAGCAGTTTGTCGCGGCGTTCCTCCCATTTGCGGATTTCGGCGAGGATTCGCACGTCGCCGACGGGTTCCTCCGTGACACTCGACGTTTCCGATTCGAGCGGAACGGGGGCGTCGAGAGGCTTGCCGACGACAGGATTTCCGAACGTGTTTATATCGACGAGTGTCGTGCGAACCTTTGCCCGCTTGACAACTCGTTTCTGCTTGCTGGCTTCGTACAGCCGCCACAGTTCCGCGATGGCGCGGTCGCACTCCATCAGCGCCTCGTCGCACGCCTGCTGTGTGTTGCTCGCGGCTTCGGCTCGCCATTCGCTGACGAGCAAATCCCAATCGGTCTTGATCGTCTTCGGCGTTACCGAATACCCTAACTGCCGTTCGACCTCTGCGGCGATCTGACGAAACGGCATCCGCCGTTCGAGGCGCAGATGCGACACGAGCGGCAGACGGGCATTCCGGCGGTCTTTCGCCGATTTGTTGTTGCTTGGGTGTGATGCCATTGGTCGTTACTTTTTAACCGATTCGCGCAGTATCTTCGGCACGGCGTACCGCCATTTGATGTGATGATGCAGCCGCCGATGGGCGGTTCCCATTGCCGAAACAACCACGCATGACGGGCAATACATGACCGTGTAGAAACTCTTTACATACGTGCCCGCGTCCAAGTACAATTCCGTCATGCCGCCGCTGTTGCTCTGCGTTTCGAGTTGGTCGAGGCCGATTTGTAGGATGGACAGAAATACCCCCCCCCGCGACCCCAGCAGGACGTAGGTATTGACGTCTTCGTTGATACGGCCGACGAATTGAAACGGTCGGTCGACGGAGCAGATAAACGAATTCATGGCCTTGCGCATCGGCTGTATTCCGTCGTTGAATCTCGTCGCCTTTTCGCCGCCGATATAATCGCCGCCTTGTCCGATTGCAAGGGTTAGCATTGGGGCGGAATTGAAATAGTCGAGCAGCATGTCGAATACCGCGTCGAGGTCTTGGACGTCTGCGCCGTGCCAGCGTAGCTGGTCGTCGAACCGGAATTTGAAATACGTGTAGTCGTCGTCCAGCTCGATGAAATGCGTTGCCCCGATCTGCCGAGCCAGCTCGAAACAGGCGTTGCGGGCGTAGATGATTGCCCGGCGGTCGCCGAAATTGTCACCCTCGTCGAATGTCTTTGCGATCTCCGATTTGGAAAAGACGAGCACGTCGCCGAAGCGTTTGCGATACTCCGGCAGCGTCTTGTCTTCGTCGTCGCAGACGACGTATATTTTCCCCGTGTACCCGTGTTTGCGCAGTTTCTCGTAGGTCAGCACCCGGTCGGGGCGTCCGTGCGTCAGAATGAACGCAACGAACCCGTTATGCCTCATTGCCATACTCCCGTGTGTATTCGTTTCGTATTTCGTCCGACAATCGGATATAGCCCTTTTCTATGGCCTTGCCGAAGTCGATAATGACGAGCGCCGAATCTTCCATCAGTTCCTGCATTTCTTTCGAGGCGTGCGCGTAGTAGTCGGCGATCTTGGCGTAATCGAACACCGTATGCCGTGCGGCAGCCTGCCGCAGGAACTCTTTTTCGTCGGGCGATACGTTCGATGCTTCGATCTTTGCCAGCAGTTCGTCGGTTCGGCCGCCGTCAGTCAGCGTCGACAAGTCCGGTTTTTCGTTCTTCGGCTCGTAGACGGGCGACGTGATCTTGTGCGTGTAGTGCTCGTCGGCTTCCCCGTCGCCGCCACAGCGTCGCCCCGTTATATCGTTAGGGTCGATACCATTTGCAGCGGCCAACGCCTCGATGGCCGATTTCGGGAGCAGGTCGATGTCGAACCCGTCGTCGATGATCGCCGCGATGTCGTACTCGTTTGCCAACATGTCAATATCGAACGTGCCGAACGATAGGTTGTCTTTGATGATAAATTGCTGTTGCTCGTCGTCGTCGAGTTCCGAGGCGTAAAGCGTCGGCACGGTCGGGTGCATCTGCCATTCGCGCCAGTAGTTCAGCAGCGCGGATTGTTTCGCCTCGTCGAAATGCCGGAACCGGTACGACGCCCGCAGGATGTCTGCGAGGTCGTCGAATCCGAGTTCGTGAATGTATTTCAGCGCCCGCAGGCGCATATTTCCGGCAAGGGCGATATTCCGGTCGTCCACGACGACGGGACGGTAATACAAGCCTTTCGGCAGCAGTAGCAGGGATTTGACCAACTCGGCGAAATCGTCTTCGGTGATTTGTCGCGGGTTGTGCTCGCTGGTATTGAGCGCGCCGACCTGCATTTCGATAGTTTGCGGAATTTTCATAGGCCCGGTATGCGTTTACTCTGTATTGGTTACCAGCACAAAGATATGCAAAAAGCGTGTAAATAATACACGCTTTTGGGTGAGATTTTATCAGCGATCAGACTTTCGAAATCCGGTTGCTGCATTTATCAATGAAGCACACGGATTCATGATGCAGTTCGCACCAGCCTTGCCCCTCATCATCTTCATTTGAAAATAGGGCGCAACTGCCGCAACCGACAGCGCGCATCTTGTCGCAGTCCTCCTTGTAGGCGGCGGCACATTCCGGGCACAGAATCTCGTCGTCGCGGGTAACTACAAATCCGTCGCAATCGGGGCAGCCCGTATTCTCGCAGTTTTCGCACTGCACAATTTCTTCCCCACATTTGGGGCAAGTCGCGGTCGTTTGTTTTTTGTCCATCTTTATTTTGGTTTTGAGTTATTAAGGGCGGCATTCATTTGCCGCAACATTTCTTGTATTTCAAACCACTACCGCATGGGCACGGTTCGTTGCGGCCAATCTTCTCTCCGCTTCGAACGTATGTCCTGCCACCTCCATTGGCGCATCGTTCGCAGATGGGACGACAATAACCGTCGTATTTGTAAATCCTCGGGCGGCCGCAGATGGCACACCGTTCCTGTACGGTAGTTTCCGGGGCAATAGCTTTGTTATTCATTGTAATAAGAATTCAAGTTCGGCGATTTGTGCGTGTTTGAGCTGCGCGCCTGCACGTGTCAGATACTCTTTTTTCTGCTCTTTCAATTTGTAGCGGTCGGCAGATGCGGTGATTCGATCTACCTGTCCGCGCAGCTGGTCGAGCATCATTCGTATACCCTCTTCCGGGGTTGCCTCGACAAAGCGGATAAGGCGGCGCAGGTGGGCGATCTCGTTGTTATGGTCGCCGATCATGCGGCGGATCTTCTTGCTGCGTTTTGCATCGGCCTCTGTTACCCCCCCCCGAACCGACCATATTTTTTCGTCTTCGCTTCGGAGTGCTTCGATGGCCGCGATTTCGTCGCGGATAAGTCTGTTAAGGTCTTCGACTGTTTTCATTGTTATTGACGATTTGATTGATAGATGTATTCGATGGCGTGTTTTGCCGCTTCGATCTTCCCGCGAGCGAATGAATAGATAACCTGCCTATCCGGGTCGAATGTTTCGACGAGGGATTCGAGTGCGGCCAATAAGTCGGGTGCAGCGGCGAGCAACCGGGCGTTTGCCTCGACGCGATGTTCCGGTATCGGGCGCGGGTTATTGCGCAGTACCTCTGCGACGGGAGCGCAGCCGACAGCGTCGCCGGAAATCGAAACGATGGTATATTCTACGACGCCGTTTTTGTGTTCGTGCCCGTCGACCCGCTCGATCATTTCGTACCACTCCTTTTTGAGTGGCAAATACAGAATTTTCATCGTCTTGAATCTTTTGCGGGTTCGCCGTTTCGTTCGATCTCGCCGAGTGCTTCGTCGAGGTAGTAGGCCAGCTCTGCGGCCTGTGCAGCCACGCGCCGCGCCCAGTCTGAACGAAGCCTGCCGCCTCTGACGGGTGGGGTTGTTATGACAGCGTGCGCAAGGCTTGCCATTGCGACGGTGGCATACAGTTCGCGTTTCGTGATTCCTGCTGCCGAGAATGTTTCGGGCGAAACTCCCTCGGCCTCGACTGTGATCGTCTGCGGAATAGCCGCCTTACCGAGCATTTCGGCGATTCTGTCGTAGAAATTTGCCGGGGACTTACCCCGCTTGTCGTTTTTGTTTTTCATCGTGCGTTGTGGTTTTAGATTCGCGGGGTTTGGTAGTGTAGCGTCCAGCCCGCGAAATGTTTGTCGAAAAAGTTATCCCGAAAGAACCGGACATTGGCCTCGACGGCTTCGGCCATCTGCCGCGTGCAGCGGAACGTTAGCCGCTTGCGTTCGGTGTCGATAAATACCAATTCCAGATCGTGAATGAATATCGGCGCAAGCGCCGGATTCGTTTGTTTTACGAGGCCGTAGAAACGTCGGTATTTCGCAAGAAAATCGGCGTTGAAGCGTGGCGCGGCGTTTTTATCTTCCTGCGTCCATGTCCGCGAAAGCGCCGGGCGGTCGGTAGCGGCTTGCCCGTTTTTACGAATCCAGCCCGACGCCTCGTAATTAGCGCAGAATCGTTCGACCTCGTAATCGGGATTTTGGAAATTCTTGAAAAAAAAGATTTCAAAAAATGTCTCTCTCTCTGCCTCCGTTGCGCGCACGCGCGAAGAGAGAGATTCTTTTAATTCTTTATATTCTTCTTTATATATTCTTATACTGTTGTCGCTTGAAAACAGTTGCGTTTGTCGGTCGTTTGTCGATTGATTGTCGTTCTGTTTGTCGTTTTGTTCGGTGTTTTCGCTATAATTGTCTGTATTGCTGTTAATTACGGGCGTTTTTGGTTTGTCGTTTGGTTTGTCTATTTTGGCGACTTTCTTTCCCGCTACCCTCCGCAAACCTTCGTAACTGTTTGTCGGTCGTTTGTCGTTTTCATTTTCTAATGGCTGGTAAGTGTCGAATTTACAAACTGTTATAATACTTTTGCAGTTTGTCGCACGGACGGATATTTCGCCGGACGCCTGCAAACGAGCTAAACGGGTTCTAATCTGTCGTGTCGTCTGTCCTGTTTCTGCGCACAAACTATCGACGGAGGCAACGAAAGCTCCGCGTTCAATCTCCACTCCTCGCCATCTCGTAGGCAGGTAATTCGCCTTGAGCAGACAAACGACCCACAGTTGCAGCGTGAGCGGGTCGTCGAACCACTCCCATCCGAGCGTGCTGCGATACAACCGCACCCAACCAGTATTTGTTTCGTTTGCCATTGATGCTGATTTGACCCGTTAAATTTCGCTTTTGTTCAGTTCGACGATTAAACCCTTGTCCGCAATGAAAACACGCGCGAAACGGGCTGTTTTGCGCATCTGCGCGGTAAAGGCATCGGCAAGACTGTTTGCGTTCGAAAGGTGCAGTAGAACGACCGTCGAAAGTTCCGCCGTTTCGTTCGCCTTGACCATATCACACGCTGCGTCGATTGATAGATGCGACGTTCGCACGCGCGCAGCCTGTGCCGGGTTCATCGCCCCGCGGGCGATATTATCGTCCAGCTCCTCTTGTGAATAGTTCGCCTCGATCAGAATATGATTCAGTCGCAGGGATTTGAAGTTGTACCGGATAAAATGCGTGTCGGTAGCAAATAACACTTTTCCGCATTCCTCGTGTTCGATAATATACCCGAACGGTTCCGCTGCGTCGTGCTTCACGTCGAACGTCCGGACGACGAAATCGCCGACCGTGACGGACTGCATCGGCCGCAAAGCGTGCGCCCGGTGCACTTTGTCGATGCGACACGCCGCGAGCGTTCCCTGCGAGGCGTAGACGTCGATTGCCCGGTCGGCGTATTTGCCGATGTGGGCCGCGTGGTCGCCGTGCTCGTGCGTTACTACTGCACCGACGAACTTTCGGGCGTCGATACCAGTTCGGGCAAACATCGTTTCGGGCGATGCGCCGCACTCGATAACGAGTGCAGACGCTTCGCTCTCCAAAACGTAGCAGTTACCAGCCGACGACGAGGATATAACGTGCAGCTTCATCGGGTTACACGTTGAACGGGTCGTCTTCAATGGCAGCAGGGGCCGCCTCTTCGGTTACCTCCTCGCGTGGAACGGGCGTCGGCGTAGGGATCGGCGGCATCGTTTCGGCAGGTACGGCCGATTGTGCTGTGATTGCGGCCGGAGCAACCTCCTCGAATTTTGCTTCTTCGATATTTGCCCCGGCGGGCGCGGCCGCCGTTTCGTTCGTTACGCGGCGTTCTTTCTCGTCTTCACTCAACAGCCATGCGTCGGACGACGAGTTGATGATGTGCTTCATGGCGGAACGCTCGACCGTTCGCCCGGCCATTTCGCTGGTGAAATTTCGGTGCGCAGGCGAGTTGCCCCGCGTCGCGCCTTGCATCCACGACTGCCGGATTTCGGTCATCGTCTTGATCGTCGTCGAGTGCGATCCGTCGGCCATAGTCGTTACGGCGTAAGCGGCGACGATCTTGTCTTTGTCGATTCTCGACAGGCTCGGAACGTGTTTCGTTACTTTGGTTTCGCCGTCCTCCGTATACATGTATTCGAATTCGTCACCCTCGTAGACGACGACCGACCGAACTTTCTTCATGCCTTGCGCACGAGCCAGTTTCTCGTCGCCGAAATACGACCGCCAGAACGTCAGTTCGAGCTGCCCCGACGCCTTGTTTTTGATCGGGATAAAATACCCTTGCTTCTTCTGAATATCCATGCCTTGTAGCACCATGTCGAGCAGCGAATTTGCCACCGATGCTTTGGTTACGACCTCCAAAACCGGGTGTTGTACTTTGTTGGAATCCTCCCAAAGCATTTCGGAGATACGAAGCCATGCAAGGTTCATTTGGTTAGTTACGGCGTAGTCTTTCGGGACGACCAGTCCGCCGTTTGCTTGCAGCTCCTCGATGCGTCGCAGGACGCTGTTCGCAAGTTCATCTTTCATTGCGGCAATCGCTTTCGATTGCGTCGCCGGGGCGGTCTGCGCTCCGTTCTGATTGCTATTCTGTGCCATAGTTATTTGAAATAAAAGATTTGACGATACGTGTTGTAGTTGCGGTCTTCAATAGGGGCGTCCTGCGGGTGGCGGCGAGCCTCGGAAAGCCAGCGTTTATAACATTGCGGGCAGTATATCTTATTCAGTACGGCGATGTAATAGCCGCCGTCAGGGGTCGCCATATCCGCCGTGCAGTAGTCGCATTTCGTGGGGCTTCCGATGGCCCACATGTCGAGCGTTTCGACGTGGATAACCTTGAATCCTTTTTCGTTGCTGACGATCTGTGCCATGTCGTTACGCTGTTTTAAGTTCGAGCGCAGCCCCCTCGACCACTTGCAGGCGAATGACCTGCGAATCGAGCGCAAAGTCGGTCTGCGAAATACTTTCGGCATTGTCGATGAAGACGGGTGCGGTTGCGCCGTAGTAGCGGCAGAACGTGCGAATGATGTCAAGCCCGGCGAGTACCTGCCCGGCGCTGTTCAGCGAGTTGAACGGCACGCCGTCGATGGTGGCGACGCATGTTTCGACGTCTGCGCCCTCGATGGTCTGTTCGTACATTCGCCAGCGCACGAGGTCGAACCGCGAATTTATCGCCGCTTCGACGGCTTCGATGTCTGCTTTCGTGTAGGCCGCCGCCGCAAATTCGAGGCGTTCGAGTTCGGCTATACGTTCGGCGATCTTCTTTTCGGTAGCTTTGGTTTCGTCTATCAATCGCTGAATTTCCGTTGTGCGCTCCTTGTTGGCAAGGCGACGGCGTAGGTCGGCGGTTGCGGTTGCGAGGTTCTGACGCACCGTGTCGATCTGTGCGGATATATCCCGGCGGCGTGCCGTGAGCGTAGCGGCCGTGATTTTCGTGGTTGCCGAGGTTTCGAGGGCGACTTGCTCGCGGGTCAGTTCCTCGGTGAGTTTCCGGTAGGCGGGGGATAATTTCGCCTGTTCTTCCTCCGTTTCGAGGTCGATTGCGGGAACGTCTTTCGCGGTTGTGATAGCCAGCGTCGCAGCGTGATGTTCCGCACGCAGTTGCGATAGGCGTTGATCGAGCATTGCGATTTCCTGTTCGGTGGTCGAAACCAGCTTTGTTAACTTGCTGTAAGTGTCCTTTTCGAGATTGGCGTCGGCGATCAACTTGTCGAGTATTTCGCGCTGGTGCTTTTCGAAGCTCTCGCGGGCCGCGCGGCGGGCTTCTTCGATGGTTTCGGTGGGTAACGGCTGGCCGCAGGCG
>OHGW01000893.1_pt1 | contig 12362 bp, 9 predicted proteins | sample 1567821 | NCBI WGS metagenome assembly OHGW01 (sample SAMEA3879572, study PRJEB24766) | human gut metagenome | biome: human-associated habitat; feature: feces | place: USA | collected 1985/1987 | reverse complement strand
CCATGATAATCGAGCCTGCCGATGCCGAGAGAATGCTTAGTCGCGTTGTCATATGCGACGGCAGTGAGAAACAGCTGCGCCGAGCACTGTCTGATGAGCCGAAGGATAATATTAATGTACTTTGCCTTGTGGGAGACAGACCGGATATGCAGGCGCTTGTGATCGAGCTTGGTGCAAACCTTATGCTTACGGGCGGCGCAAGCGCGCAGCCGCTCACACTTATTCAGGCCGAGCGCTGCGGCCTTGCCGTTATAAGTGCTTTGCAGGACAGCCGCACTATAATGATGCTTCTTGAAAAGCTTCACTCGCCGGCTATTGAGAGCACGGATGATGCGCAGTCGTGGATGAAAATGCCGAAGTACCTGTACAGCAACGACGTTGTTGCCGACTGGCACAAGCTATGCGAGGATATTGCGATTCAGACTTATCCCGTCGTTGACGAGAACCTCATGCTCTGCGGCGCGCTCGATGTGCCTAAGGCCTTCGCGGCAAACCCGTCGCAGCGCATATCGGGTATCCTGCGCCCGGAAAGTCAGTGTATGCACTTTGATTGCGAAACGCCTATGGCTCGTGTTGCCGAGGAGATGCTGCTTTCAGGCAACAGCATAGCTGCTGTGACCGACGGGGATAAGGTCAGCGGTGTCCTGGATTCAAGCGATATCATGCGCTACTTTATGTTCTCCGGCAGAAACGGCAGCGCTCCTATGTTCGAGTCCTTCCTTGAAGCAACGGATGTGTCCGATACGGAGGACGAGAAGTATTACAATATCCGCATACCCAACAGAGGAGTAGCCGATCCGTCGGAGTTTACGCTGCCCGTCGTTCTGACGGCGGCCATGCGGCATGCCGGCGAAATTCTCGGCGAAGGCTGCGTTATCGAAAGCGGAACCTTTTTCGCGTCCAAAACCATTGACGCGCACGAAAGTCTCATGCTGTCAAGCAAGCTCACCCGTCGCGGCGAACAGGGCTGCACGCTTGAAGAGGAGATATTTGACGACAGCTGCTCATACACCAAGGCGATACTCATGTTCACGGCAAAGCAAGGAGAATAAATAATGTATATGTTTAACAAAAGCCAGAAGGCGCTTAAAGATAAAGTCGGCAGCTTCGTGCGCGAAGAGGTAATGCCCGTAGCTCAGGAGCTTGATAAAAATAGAATTTTCCCGACGCAGCTTATTAAACGCTGCGGCGAGCTGGGATTTGTTGCGCCCGAGCTTATGACAGACGGCCATTACAGAGCATCGGAGATGTGCGTTATATTTGAAGAGCTTGCGCGCGGAAATGCGTCGCTTGCACTTGCGCTGACTCCGCATTACCTTGCCTGCGACATAATGAACACGGCCGCGTCGCCTGAGCTTCGTGCCGATGTTATGGATCCTGCGTTTGCGCTCAATAAGCTCATTGCGTATGCGATCAGCGAGGAAAGCGGCGGTTCGGATGTTTTGAGCATTAACACAACGGCGACACAGCTTGGCGACGAATGGGTAATTAACGGTTCAAAATCATGGATAACGGCCTCCGGCAAAGCCGACGGCTATCTGATAGCCGCCCGTACCTCGCTTAACAGCCGCAGCCGCGATATAAGCCTTTTCTATATCGATGCATCCACAGAAGGGCTGGAAGCCGACATCGGTTCGCACATGATCGGGCTTAATAGCTGCCCGACCGGACACATCACATTCACAAACTGCAGAATACCGCTCGGGAATATAATCGGCAGCGAAAATCAGGGGTATACCCTTTTGAAGCCGACTTTGCAGCTCGGCAGACTCGCCGTTTCGGCAATAGCCACAGGCATAGCCGGACGCGCGCTCGAGCTTGCAAATAATTATTCGACGACAACTGGAAAATACGGGCGCAATCTGTCATCCTATCAGGGCATAGCGTTCATGCTTGCCGAGATGTACACAAAGCTTGCTGCGTCAAGATGCATGCTCTATTGCTCTGCCGAGCAGTACGATGCAAAGGACCGGCAGTCGGCGATCGATGTTGCGGCGACAAAGCTTATGAGCACGGAGCTTGCATGCCAGGTGTGCAAAAGCGCGCGCCAGATCCACGGCGCAAACGGTCTTTCGTCCGATTTTGAGGTCGATCGCTGCTTCCGAGATGCTCAGATGCTGACCATTGCCGAGGGAACCACTGAGATTTGCAAGATAATCGTTTCAAACTCGGTAATAAATTCAGCCTTAAAATAACTTAATACTCATATGAAAATAGCAGGACGCAAAAACGTCCTGCTATTTTTATATGTTACCAAAATGTTCTTGATTTTTTGCCCGACAATCTCTATAATCAGAATAAAGTGGAGCGAAGTGGTGAAAAGTGCATCGAAAATGCTCGAAAGACGGAGGTGAGCGCGTTGACAGGCGAATATAAACACAGCATTGACAATAAGGGCAGGCTATTTATCCCGGCAAAACTCAGGGACGAGCTTGGCGACGTGTTTTATATAACTCTTTCGATGGACGATTGCCTTTCTGTTTACAGCGCGGAAAGCTGGAAGGAATTTTCCGATAAAGTAAATGCAATGAGCTATATAAAGCAGCGGAAAATGCGCCCTCTGTTTGCATATGCGGCAAAGTGTGAGCTTGATAATCAGGGCAGAACGCTCATACCGGCGCATTTGCGCGAGTATGCGCATCTTAGCAAGAACGTTGCCGTGATCGGCTGCAATAATCATGCTGAAATATGGGATGACGAGCGCTGGCAGAAGCTTTCCGAGAGTGAGATAACACCCGAAAATATTGCTTCCGTAATGGATGAACTGGAGTTTTGATATGTCGAATGAAGCAAAGCACATATCAGTGCTGTTAAACGAATGTATTGAAAATTTGAACATAAAGCCGGACGGCATATACGTTGATGGTACTCTTGGACTCGGTGGGCACTCCGAGCAGATACTGAAGCGCCTCGACACCGGCAGACTTATCGGAATTGACCGCGACGAGAGCGCCATAAGGCGCACCGGCGAGCGCCTTGCAAAGTATGCCGATAAAATGACACTTGTGCACGGAAACTTTTGCGACGTTTCACAGATCCTCGACGAACTCGGAGTTGACGCCGTTGACGGGATGCTGTTTGACCTCGGCGTTTCGTCACCGCAGCTTGACGAGGCCGAACGCGGCTTTTCGTACATGAACGATGCGCCGCTTGACATGCGCATGGATAACACAAGCGCACTTACCGCGTCGAACGTCGTAAACGATTGGGATGAGGCGGAGCTTGTTCGCATTCTCCGCGATTTCGGCGAAGAGCGCTATGCAAGAAGAATAGCTTCGCGCATAGTTGAACGCCGCGAACAGAAAAAGATAGAAACAACGCTTGAGCTTGTGGATATCATCCGCTCGGCAATGCCGGCAGCCGCTCTGCGCGAGAAGCAGCATCCTGCAAAGCGCAGCTTTCAGGCAATAAGAATTGCCGTTAACGATGAGCTCGGCGCAGTGGACAGAATGATGAAAACAGCGCCCGACAGACTAAAAACAGGCGGCCGACTGTGCGTTATTAGCTTCCACTCGCTTGAGGACAGAATTGTTAAAACGGGCATAGCCGCGAGGGAAAACGGCTGCACCTGCCCGAGAGAAGCGCCGATATGCGTCTGCGGCTTTAAGCAGACACTCAGGAGCGTACACAGAAAACCGATAGTGCCGGATGAGGATGAGCTGAACTTCAATCCGCGCGCGAGAAGCGCAAAGCTCCGCGTTGCCGAAAGGGTGTAGAGGTTTTTGAAAAGCTCCGGCAGCGAATATCAATACGGCTCCAAAAGCGCAAAGCGCCGGGTTAACGCCCGGCAGGATAAAAAGCTCGGAGGAGCAATGCGCACAGCGCTCATGGCAGCGCTTGCGATAGCGGCGGCTGTTATGCTCGTCCTGTCACTTTTCGTGCGCGTTGAGCTTACAGAGATAAACGACAAAAATGTTGAGCTGAGCCGACAGGCACAGAGTCTTCATGAAGAAAACCGCCGTCTGCGCATTGAGTATGAGTTCTCGCAGGATCTTGATGCACTCGAAAAGGATGCAAAATCGAGACTTGGCATGCAGAGCGAGCTTCAGCGCCGCACCGAGACTATTGACACTTCACCCGAAGATAGAGCATACATAGCAGATAACGGATAAGCTGCATATTTTACGCGGCAAAATTATAGTATTAACTAATAAATTTTGTCCGGAAGGAGCAGCTATGCGCAAAACCGTGAGCAAAAAACAGGTAAGCAGTCCTAACAGGACAATGGTGCGCCGCACACTATTTCTGATGGCAGTGTGCGGCATACTTGCGTTTTCGGTGCTTGCAGTGCGGCTTTATATCCTGCAGGTGCGCGATCATGACAAATATGAGGAGCTTGCCATAAGTCAGCAGCTTCGCGAAACCGGATCATCTGCTGAGCGCGGAACGATATACGACTGCAATATGAACGTTCTCGCAATGAGCGCAAATGTCGATAACGTATATCTGAGCCCTGCGGAGATCGCCATGTACGGCGAAGACAGGGAGCTTATTGCCGATAAGCTCTCCGAGATCCTCGGTCTCGACAGGGAGGACATCCTTAAAAAGACTGAGAATAACGGCTCTTGGTATGTTACCGTTGCGCGCAAGGTCGAAAAGGAGACTGCCGACAAGGTGCGCGAGTTTAAAAACGAGTATAAGCTCAAGGGCGTTCGTTTGGAGAGCGATACGAAAAGATATTATCCGTATTCTTCTCTTGCCTGCCATGTGATAGGCTTTGTCGGAACCGATAACTACGGCCTTGACGGGGTGGAGGCACAGTACGATTCCGCTCTCTCCGGAACGTCGGGGAAATATATGCGCCTTGCCAATGCCTACGGCACCGATCTCCTGTTTGATCAATACGAAGGTTACACAGGCGCCGAAAACGGCCTTGATCTTGTAACAACGATCGATCTTACGATACAGCACTATGTTGAAAAGTCGCTGTATCAGGCTGTTGAGGATTATGACATTCAAAACGGTGCGGGCGCTATCGCAATGGATGTAAAAACGGGGAAGATACTTGCAATGGCGTCTATAGGCGGATATGACCTTAATAATTTCCTCGACGTCAGCGACGAGGCTAAAAACGCCATAAACGAAGCTCCGACGCAGGAGGAGAAGGATCAAATTCTTGCCGATGCACAGCGTTTGCAATGGCGTAATAAAACCCTTTCAGATACATACGAGCCGGGCTCTACGTTCAAAATAATAACACTGTCCATGGCACTTGAAGAGGGTAAAGTGAGTCTTGACGACAGTTTCTTCTGCGGAGGAAGCGTGCAGGTGCAGGGCAGAACAAATCCTGTTCGCTGCTGGAAAACAAGCGGCCACGGCTCGCAGAGCCTTACACAGGCCGTGCAGCATTCGTGCAACGCGGCGTTCGTCAATATCGGAATGCGCGTCGGCGCGCAGGCTTTTTATAAATACTGCGATGCCTTCGGCTTCCTTGGGCTTACAGGCGACAGCTCGCAGCAGCTCACCGCCAAGACCGGCATTGACCTCGGCGGCGAGAGCGGCAGCATATGGTGGAGCGAGGATACCTTCTACAGCGAAAAGAACAAATCACAGCTCGCGGCTGCCTCGTTCGGTCAGACCTTTACCATAACTCCGCTGCAGCTTATAACCGCCGTCAGCGCCTGTGTAAACGGCGGATATTTAATGCAGCCGTATGTAGTGGAAAGTTTACTGGACGAAGACGGCTTGACGGTGTATAATCATAAGCCGAAAGTTGTGCGCCGCGTTATAAGTGAGGAAACCAGCAAAACCGTGTGCTCTATTCTCGAACAGGTCGTCGGCGACCCTAATGAGGGCACGGGCCGTAATGCGGCTGTTGCAGGTTATCGTATCGGCGGCAAGACCGGCACTTCGGAAAAGGTGAGCTATGAGGCGCAGACAGGCAAAAAAGAGTACATCGTGTCCTTTATCGGCTTTGCGCCTGCCGACGATCCGCAGATAGCGCTTTTGGTCATGCTCGATTCGCCCGGAAGCGGTTCGGGAGTTTATGTCTCGGGCGGCCAGATGGCGGCACCGACCGTTGGCAAAATGTTTGCCGATATCCTGCCGTATATGGGCATTGAGCCACAGTACGATGAAAGCTCCGAGAAGGCTGATAAGCCTGTTCCCGGGCTGAACGGCCTGAGCGTCGATGAGGCAAAGAAAAAGCTTTCTGAAAACGGCTTTGACTGCCGACTTATCGGCTCCGGAACTACCGTTACGGCGCAGCTTCCGCTTACGGGCTGCGTCATTGCGGAGGGCAGTACGGTGATTATCTATGCCGATGCAAGCCCGTCGGCTGCACTGGAAACCATGCCAGGAATTAAGGGCCTGAGCTATGCCGACGCGGTGAAGGAGCTTAGCAAATACGGAGTTTTTGCAAGAAGCAATACCGTTGTGCGCGATGCAGGAAACCAAAAGGTGCTGACGCAGAGCGTGAAAGCAGGAGCCGATATAAAGCACGGAACCGTCGTCGAGGTAACGCTCGTTTCTGATGACGAGAGTATTCTCGGTCGATATTAATAGATAGATATGAGGATGATGCACATATGAAATTATCTGAGCTTTTAAAAGACACAGACGTTTTAACGCTCGCCGCGCCCTCCGAGTGCGAGATCGGCGGCGTGAGCTACGATTCGCGCAAGGTAAAGCCGGGAGATGCCTTCGTGGCGATCTCGGGCTTTGAAACCGACGGATATAAATACATCCCGTCGGCAGTCGAAAAAGGGGCGGCCGTTGTTATAAGCGACAGAGTGCCGCAGGTAGATATCCCTTACGTTCTGGTTCGCGACTGCCGAAAAGCGCTTGCGCTTTTAAGCCGCAACTTTTTCGGTGATCCTGCCGGAGAAATGCAGATAATCGGCATTACCGGAACAAACGGAAAGACTACAACGACATATCTTCTCAAGCACCTGCTTGAGGATACTATCGGCGCCAAGGTCGGACTTATAGGCACAAACGGCAATATGATAGGCAGCGAGTTTATCCATACAGAGCGTACAACGCCGGAAAGCTTTGAGCTTCAGCAGCTTTTTGCTGAAATGAAGAGCGCCGGATGCACGCATGTCGTCATGGAGGTGTCGTCGCATTCGCTTGTGCTCAGCCGCGTTGCCGGCATTGATTTTGCCGTCGGTGCGTTTACGAATCTTACGCAGGATCATCTTGATTTTCACCACACTATGGAGGAGTATGCCGCCGCAAAGGCGCTGCTGTTTTCCGTCTGTCGTGTCGGCTGCATAAACATTGACGATAAATGGGCGGACAACATGATGAAGAACGCCCCATGCAGATTGCTCACTTATTCTGCCGACGGAAAAGAGGCATCTCTTGCGGCGGAGAATATAAAGCTTTCCGCAAAGGGCGTGAGCTTTACGGCATCCTGCGACGGAAAGCGCGCCGGTTTGGCTCTGGGAATAAGCCTTGATGACTGCGCTATGGCAATGAAAACCGCTCACGGTGTAAAGGGCCGGATGGAGCTTGTTCCGACCGACGGTGACTATACGATAGTTATTGACTATGCCCACACGCCCGACGCGCTTGAAAACGCGCTGAAGGCACTGCGGGCCGATCACAACGGCAGACTTGTCGCGCTCTTTGGCTGCGGAGGAGATCGTGACAGAACGAAGCGTCCGATAATGGGCGCCATTGCCGCCGATAATGCAGATTTTGTCATCGTAACGAGCGATAATCCGCGCACAGAGCAGCCGCAGGCGATAATAGATGAGATACTTGTTGGCCTTGAGGGTAAGAAAACTGAGCACATTGCCATATGTGACCGTGCCGAGGCAATTAAATGGGCGATTGACAACCATAGGGCAAATGATGTAATATTGCTTGCCGGAAAAGGCCACGAGGACTATCAGGTCGTCGGACATGAAAAGCATCACATGGATGAGCGCGAGATAGTCGCAGAACATATAGAGAAGAGGAGCAAAAAATGACTCTTAAACTGACCCTTGCATTGGTTATGGCTTTTATAACCGCAGTTATAGTGGGCAAGTTTTATGTACCCTGGCTAAGAAAAATGAAAGCGGGGCAGGAGATAAAGGAAAACGGCCCGACATGGCACATGTCAAAGTCAGGAACGCCGACTATGGGCGGCGTCATCTTCATAAGCGCATGTACGCTCGTATGTCTGACTGTCGGTTTTGAATCAATGCGCAGCGGAGACTTTACGCATATATTCGTCCTGCTGTTTGCACTTGTTTTCGGTGCCATAGGATTCCTCGACGATTGGGAAAAGCTGCGCAAGAAGCAGAATCTCGGTCTGAGCGCAAAGGCAAAGTTCCTGCTCCAGCTTGTTGCGGCGCTCGTTTTTGTGCTGCTGCTGCGCAAGATGGGCTATATTTCGACAAAGCTCTACATCCCGTTTTGGAATGTTGAGGTCTATATCCCCGAAGTGATATATTTTATTCTTGCCGCATTTATAATCGTCGGCACGGTCAATGCAGTCAACATTACCGACGGCGTAGACGGACTTGCAAGCGGAACGAGCATACCTGTATGTCTCTTCTTTGCGGCAGTCAGCTTCCTTTGGGGAGATAAATACATGGCGCTCGGCATATTTGCCTCGGCTCTCCTCGGCGGACTTATGGGCTTTCTTGTCTATAACTTCAACCCTGCCAAGGTGTTCATGGGAGATACCGGCTCGCTGTTTCTCGGCGGCGCCATCGCGGCGCTTGCCTTTGCTTACGATATGCCGCTTATACTCATAACACTCGGCATCGTGTATATCATCGAAACTCTGTCGGATATAATCCAGGTAAGCTACTTCAAGCTGACTCACGGAAAGCGAGTGTTTAAGATGGCTCCGTTCCACCACCACCTTGAAATGGGCGGTTGGACGGGCAAAAAGTGGAAAGAGAAAGAGCTTTTTGCACTTTTTACTTCCGTGTCCCTTGTTTTTGCAATAATTTCATTCATAGGAATATATAATCGTTTCCAGCTCTGATAACGGAGGGGTCGCCCATGCAGTACGGCAGTGCCGAGCTCAGGATAAAGGAAACGAAAGATAAAACAAAGCGCGCAGGAATGGACATATCGTTCCTCGCGCTTGTTGTGATACTTCTGGCCATTGGAGTTACAATGGTGCTGTCCGCCAGCTTTGCAAGGGCATATTTTGATCCGGGCGGAGTGACAAAGGGAAAGGCAACCTATTATTTTATAAGGCAGTTTATTTTTGCCGCTCTCGGCGTTGCGGCAATGATAATATGCTCGCGACTGCCTGTCGGCTTTTACAAGCGATTTTCGATGCCGGTTCTCATAGCTGCCGTCATCCTGCTCATGCTTGTTCCGATAATCGGAACGAACGCAAACGGAGCAAAGCGCTGGATCGGCCTTGGGGCATTTACGATCCAGCCGTCGGAAATTGCAAAGATCGGCATAATACTTGCCTTTGCATCAATGATCTGCGCCCGTCGGGGGAGAATGAAAAGCTTCCGATACGGCATACTGCCGTTTGCCGCGATACTTGCCGCGATAGTCGGCCTTTTGGTTTTGGAGCCGCATTTTTCGGCGTCTATCATAATTGTTGCTATAGGCGGAGTTATGCTGTTTTTGGGCGGAGCACGTCTTGTATGGTTCATTGCAGCTGCCGTTGCCGCCGGAGGCGGCATAGCCGTGCTTTTGACGATGTTCCCGTATGCTTCAACGCGAATAACGACGTGGCGCGATCCGTTTGCATCCACCTCGGACGAGGGGTATCAGATTGTTCAGTCATTGTATTCGATCGGCTCCGGCGGACTTACGGGTCTCGGACTGGGGCAGAGCAGGCAAAAATATTTGTATCTGCCCGAGGAGCATAATGACTTCATATTTTCTGTCGTGTGCGAGGAGCTTGGCTTTATCGGAGCGCTTTTGATACTCACGCTTTTTGCGCTTCTTATAATTCGCGGCTACTGGATAGCGCTGCACAGCACCGACAGATACGGCTTTCTGGTCGCGGCCGGAATAACCACGCTGCTTGCGATACAGGTCATATTAAACGTAGCCGTTGTTACCAATCTTGTGCCCTGCACGGGTATTTCGCTGCCGTTTTTCAGCTATGGCGGCACGGCGCTGCTGATGCAGATGGCCGAAATGGGTATAGTTCTGAGCATATCCAGAGATTTGCCTGCAGGACGTGTGGGAGGATAGTATATGAGAATAATTTTTGCCTGCGGAGGCACTGCCGGACATATAAACCCGGCGCTTGCCGTTGCCGGCCGGATAAAGGAGCTTATGCCGGACAGTGAGTTTCTGTTCATCGGAGCCGTCGGCCAGATGGAGTCCGATCTTGTTCCGCGTGCAGGCTATAAGATAGAGACCGTTAGGGTCAGAGGCCTGAGCAGGGAAAAGACGCTCGGCGGCTTTTTCCACAACATAAGCGCGGCGTGGCATCTTGTCCGCTCCACCATAAAGGCAAGGAAAATCATAAAACGCTTTAAGCCCGATGTCGTTGTCGGGACCGGCGGATATGTGTGCTTTCCGGTTTTGAAGGCCGCCTCGATGCTCGGCATACCGACCGCCGTGCACGAGAGCAACGCAGATCCCGGCCTTACCACCCGAATGCTCTCCGGCATAGTTGACACCATAATGCTCGGCTTTGAGGAAAGCCGGAAGTTTTATAAAAATCCCGAAAAGACCGTAGTGACCGGAACGCCGGTGCGTGGCGAGTTTTCGTCATACTCAAAGCAGGCGGCGAAAGCCGAGCTCGGGCTGCCGCTTGATAAGCCGCTCGTTGTGTCCGTGTGGGGGTCGCTCGGGGCCGAGAATATGAACGAGGTCATGTGCAGGTTCATCGAGCTTGCAGGCAAAAAGCCGGGATTTACGCTCATCCACTCGGCAGGCATCGAGGGATACGAGAAAATGGTCGAGCACCTTCGCAGAACCGTTCCAGACTACGAGAAAAACGGTATGGACGTGCGCGAGTATATATACGACATGCCGCGCGTTATGGCGGCGGCCGATCTTGTTTTGTGCCGCGCCGGAGCTTCAACTATATCCGAGCTTACATATATGCATAAGCCCACGATATTCGTTCCGTCTCCGTTTGTTACGAATAATCACCAGTTCAAAAACGCGAAGGTCGTTGAGGATGCCGGCGGCGCGCTGATATTCGAGGAGGGCTGGTTTGAGCCGAAGGAGCTGCTCAAAGCGGTGAACGATATCCTGTCATCGGATGATAAGCTCGAAAAAATGTCGGCGGCCATGGCAAAGCTTGCAAAGCCCGAGGCTACCGATATGATCTGCGACAGAATATTCTCGCTCCTCGCGGAAAACCGAAAATAGCAAAAATGCACCTCGCAGCATAGAATGGCATGATTTTAGTTCTTTCTGCGAGGTTTTATTATATGGCAATATGGCATTGCAGCGGAGAAAAATGCCTTGAGGGAGCATGCTTTGTGCAGGGCGCGAAGAATGCGGTCCTGCCGATCCTTGCGGCTTCGGTCGTATGTCCAACAGAAACAGACCTGCTGAATGTTCCACAGCTGAGCGACGTTGAAATGTCGCTGAGAATACTGCGCAGCCTGGGGTGTACGGCTCAGCAGCAGGAAAACGACGTTTACATAGACTCGCGCGCATTGAGTTCAAACGTCATACCTCAGAGCATGATGGAAAGTATGCGATCTTCGGTACTGTTCATGGGCGCGCTTTTGGCACGCTGCGGAGAGGTACATCTTACGTTGCCCGGCGGATGCAGACTCGGCGCAAGGCCGATAGATATGCACCTTGATGCAATGAAAGCTCTCGGCGCAAGCGTTGAGGAATCCGGATGCGAGATAGTATGCAGAGCCGAAAAGCTTAAAGGCGCACACATAAGGCTTCCGTATCCGAGCGTCGGCGCAACGGAAAATGCCATGATAGCCGCATGCGGCGCGGAAGGGGAGACTGTCATAACGGGCGCGGCAAAGGAGCCGGAGATCGAGGATCTTCAGGAGTACCTACGCAAAGCCGGCGCGTATATATCCGGAGCCGGAACGAGCACGGTGAAAATCTCGGGCTTTGAGCGCGAAAGCCATGTCGGCCACCGCATCATTCCGGATAGGATCGTATCGGCAACGTTTTTGTGCGCCGCTGCCGCAACCGGCGGCGATATCGAGCTGCGCGGAGTTGATTTAAGGCAATTTTCGCGCCTTGAGCACTTCCTAAAGCGAGCCGGCTGTGATATAATATCGTCGCGCAGGAGCGTGAGGTTAATATCCGACGGTAAGCTGAACGCTGTCGGACGCGTTTCGACCGGGCCGTATCCCGAATTTCCTACGGATATGCAGCCGCTGCTTATGGCGGCGCTTCTCAAAGCCGTAGGGCGAACCGATTTTATCGAAAACGTCTTTGACTCGCGCTTCGGCCACGCAAAGCAGCTTAGCCGCTTCGGTGCTGATATCTCCGTTGAGGGGAGGCAG
>OHGW01000886.1_pt1 | contig 12478 bp, 7 predicted proteins | sample 1567821 | NCBI WGS metagenome assembly OHGW01 (sample SAMEA3879572, study PRJEB24766) | human gut metagenome | biome: human-associated habitat; feature: feces | place: USA | collected 1985/1987 | reverse complement strand
CATCAGTATTACTCGTCGGCAATGGATTTGGCGCATTTTTAATTGGAAATAGTATAAAACAGCATCTTGGAATTCATCCGCTCCACCTTCCCGGCAGGGGCGCTGCCGCGTCTGCCTGCGTTTCTTGTTCATCGACACGCCAAACCAGCCGGCTTCACCGTGTCGATGCTTTATTATGCAACACTGTATGGAGAAAATCAAGTGTTTTGTTGCACAAACTGTGTTTTTTTTATGTTTTTCTCGTGTATTTTGAATATTTTCGTCCAAGTTGTTGCATTTATCAAGTTTTTCTGCAAGTCCCTGTTCATTTTTGCGCACAAAAAATGCAGGACGCTCATTCGTCCTGCATCGTGGTAACGAAGTGAATTACTCCGCTGCCGCCAAGCTGCCGAAGATCTCCAGCGGCATGTTTTCCAGCGCGTCGCCCACTTCCTTGCTGGCGACCTGGAACGTCACAGCGAGAACCGTCTCGTCGTCAAGGAAAGCATACAGCGCCAGCACGGTGTCGCCCGGCGTGTACATCAGGCAATAGTTTTCGTTGACATACAGCTCAGCGAGCATTTCTTCCGTCGCGCCCGCGTCCTGAATGCCTTGCAGCAGCGTTTCAAAGCTCATCGCGGACAGCTGCGCCGTAATGCTAACCGTCTGGTCGGCGTTGACGGCGAAGAGCAGGATGTTCTCGGCGTTTTCCGTGCCTGCGGGGACTTCCTGAACCGCCCAGTCCGCCGGAATCTGCATCGTCAGACCCGTTTCACCAAGCGCAACCGTCTGCGCCTCGAAGCTGACATTCATTTCAACTGCCGGCACTTCCGCTTCTTCCTCCGCGAACGCAAAGGCAGTGCAGCACATCATGAGCGCCATCAGGAGAGCAAGGAGTTTCTTCATATTTGTTTCCGTCCTTTCATTTCCAGCATGATTCGGCTGATTTTTTTCCATATTGAACAGCCACATCTGGTAACATTTATGATACCAAATGCAAGCCGCTTTTGCAATACGCTTTCGCGCAGGAAAACGGTTGATTCGCGCGGATTTGGGATTTCAGAATGAAGCAGCTTCCATTTTCATTCACGAAATGCGAGTGAAGTAACTTTTATTTACTTTTCAATTCTCACCAAAACAAGCAGTTAATTCTTTCCGTAAAAGCGGACTTTGCTTCCCTCCCCCTTCACAAAAAACGGGGCACCGCGAGAGCTTTCGCCCCCGCAGCACCCCGCCATCCGCGGATGCGCAATTCCGCATTGTCCCTTACTTCTTCGTCCAGTCCTGCTTTTCGCCGATGCCGTAGTTTGCCGGCAGCACGTCGTCATCAACCAGCACGAAGCCCAAATCCGCCGTGTAGGTCGTACTGGCGGAGGTCACCTGAACCGGGTTCGATTCGCCGTTTTCGCCCAGAATCGACGCAATCAGCGGAATATCCGTGCGCATACGCGTCGGCACAACTTCCGCCGGGTAGATGGGCTTGAGCGTGTACACGCCCGGATACAGGTTCTCAAAAGTGTAGTAGCCGTACGCGTCGGTCGTCGTTTCCGCGACGAGCTGGTCGTTTCGCCACAGCTCGATGCGCATGTCGCCCAGACCGAGTTCGCCCGCGTCCTGCAGGCCGTTGCCGTTCAGGTCAAGCCAGCAGAAGTCGCCCAGCGTGCCCGGCTGCACCGCGCCAATATTCTGTTCCAGCTGATGCTGGCTCATGCGCAGGGCAATCAGGTCGCTCTCTCCCTCGCGGGCGGTGTAGGTCGTCATCACGCTGATGTTCTGCCCGTCCTTGAGGCGCGTGTCGTCCTTTTCTACGACGACGTAGCCGTTCGGGAGCGTCACACGCAGACGGTAGTTGCCCGGCATCAAGCCGTCAAAGCGGTAGATGCCATCCTCGCCCGTCGTCGCGTTTTGCAGTTCGCTGCCCTTTTCGTCCAGCAGGATAACCTCCGCGCCGGACAGGGGCGCAATCTCGCCCGCGTTGTCGCACCAGACCATGCCGCCGATGCTTGTGTCAATCTTCAAGCCCAGCATCGGAGCAGTATAGTTGTTGTTTTCGCTAATTTCAATTTCGGTCATGACGAGCTGACTGCCCTCGGTGGTGAAGGTGCTGTCGCCCAGACGCGCCGCCTGCGTGCCTTCCTTGAGGTCGTAAGCAAGGCTGTACACGCCGGGGGCAATGCCGTCGATGGCGAACCGCCCATCTGCATCGGTCTGCACCTGCGCAAACACCGCGCCGGTTTCATCCAGCAGGGTCAGCGTCTCGTTTTCCGGGGTGATTTCGCCCGCGTCCATGCGCCCGTTGTCATTCTCATCCACCCAAACCTGACCGGACATCTTCGACGGAATCACGCCGCCAAGCGCCTGATTCAGCCATTCCTCGCCCAGCCCGATTTCGATGCTCACCTGCTGCTCGTTCAGCCCGTGCATCAGCGGCAGGGTCACATTGCCGTCCAGCTTGGAGAGCACCATGCTCTCCGGGAAGCGCAGGGTCAGCGTGTAGGCGTCCGGCCGCAGCCCGGTGAAGCTGTACGCGCCCGTCGCATCGGTGAGGACGGTCTGCTCCGTCAAATCCTCGCGGGAGGGGGTCAGAATCAGCGTCACGCCGGCAAGCGCCGCTTCGTCTGCATCCTGCGCGCCGTTGCCGTTGTGATCGGCAAACACCATGCCTTCAATGTCGCCCAAAGCCAGTGCGCCGCACAGGGGCGCGGTGACTTCTTCGCCCACGCCGATGGTAAAGGAATCCGTCGTGCCGTCGGAATCCGGCGCAATGGTGTTGCCGCCGTCCGCCAGGGGAGCAAACACGCCGTCGCCCGGCAGCTCGTAGCGCAGGCGGTACGTTCCGGGCAGCACCGCGTCAAACAGGAAGCTGCCATCCGCGCCGATGGTGCGGGTCGCCACGTCACCGGTTTCGTCCATCAGGTGGACCACCGCGCCGAGCAAGCCGCCTTCATCCGCGTCGCGCAGGCCATTGTCGTTCTTGTCGGCAAACACCACGCCGGACACATGTCCGGGGGTAATCATGCCGATATCAAGCCCCGTCAAATCCGCGCCCATTTTGAGCGCCACCGGTTCGCTTTCGCCCGCGCCGCCGGAGAGGTTGCGGAGGATATTGCCGTCGCCCGTGCGCGTGAACGCCAAGCCGCTGTTCGCGGTCGCGCTCACGGTGTACTGCCCCGGCGCAAGGTCATCGAAGGTATACACGCCGCTGCGGTTCGTTTTCGCCGTGCGGGTATTGCCGTTTTCATCCGTCAGGGTGACGGTGAAGTTGTTGACCATCTTTTCCGCGTCCATCCGGCTGCCGGAGAAGTCGTCATCCAGATACACCGTGCCGGAGATGCTGCCGTAAGTAATCGCGCCGATGGCCATCGTCATCTCGCTGTCATTCTCCAGCACCACGTCGGAAATCGTGTGCTCGCGGCGGTCAGTGCCGGGCGCGAACAGGTTGCCGTACTCGCCATCGCCCGCGATGGTGTACACATAGCCTTGCGGAATCGTCGCTTTGACGCGGAACGTGCTGCCGCGGATGTTGGCGAAGGTGAAGCGCCCGTTCTCGTCGGAGACGGTGTTCAGCAGCTCCTTGCCGATGGCCTGACGGTACAGGACGACCTTCACGCCTTCCAGCGTCTTTTCGCCCTCGTCGTACACGCCGTTGTTGTTTTCATCCAGGAAGCAGATGCCGTTGATGTTAGAGCCCTTCATCACACCAAGAAGAACTTCCTCCAAGTCACCGCGTTCAAGAATCACCTGATCCGTTTCGGAGCGCTTAAATTCGCTGGTGATGATGGAGCGGCGATTACCGCCCGTCTGGCTGTAGCGCGCAAACACCAAGCCGTCCGGCAGGCTGTATTCGACATTGTATGTGCCGTAGCGCATTTGACCGATGTAGAATTTGCCGTCCTCGCCGCTCTCGGTTTCGTACACCAGACCGTTTTTCACGCCGACGGCGCGGATTTTGATGCCCGCCTGACCGGGTTCACCGTCCTGATATACGCCGTCGTCGTTTTCATCCAGCCACACAAGGCCCTGCAGCGCCGCCATCGTCATCACGCCGACGCCCACGTCGGTCACAGAACCGGCTTCGAGGGTCAGCGGCACGCTGCTTTGCACTTGTTCGGTCGTTTCATCCATGATGGACATGTTTGCGCTGACATTTTTGCCGTGCGCACCATGGCCGAAGCCCGCGGGCAGCTCGCTGCGCAGGACATACGTCCCCGCCGGGACAGCCAGCGACACTTCACCGTTCTTGTCCGTTTCGCCGGATGCCACAACAACCTCCACGCCGTTGACTTCGGTGATGAGGCTCATCGTCGCGCCGGACACGCCTTCCTCGTACTTCCCGCGTGAACCGTTGTTATCGTTGTCGCGGAAAGCGTGGATGGTCAGCGCCGCCGGATTCGCCGCCTTCGCGGTCACAGTCGCGGGTTCGTCGCTGATGACGAGCGCGCCGTTGGCAAGGGTCACGCCCGCGTCATAGCGGACGACGTACGTCCCGTATTCGAGGAACTCCGCCTGCCAAGCGCCGTTTTCATCCGTCACCGCTTCCGCCGCGACTTCGCCCGCCTGATTGACCAGCTGCACCTGCACGCCGCTCATCGGCTGACCGTCCAGCCCCAGCACCACGCCGGAAGCGTCGCCGGTGGCATGGTTCGCCAGCGCCGGCAGCACAACGGTTTCGCCCGCGCCGATTTCCACCAGAATGCTCGCCGTCACGCCCGTATCGGTCGTGCTGAGCGTCCAGCCCTCGGTGTCATACAAGCCGCGCGGCAGGGCTGCCGTAATCTGATAAGTATCAGGATACAGGTCGTTCAGCGCAAACGCGCCGTTGACCGTCATCTGTTCACTCATCCGCTGGCCGGAAATCGTCACTTCCGCCGGGGCAGACAGGTCGTCGATGCTGCCGGTCATGCCGCCGCTGAGCGTCAGATCCAGTTCATAACGGCTGGTCTGCATCGCCTGAATGTTCACCAGCCACTGCGCCTGACCCTTCTGCAGGTTCGGCCAGCCGTTCACGCCCGTCAGCAGCGTGCCTTCCGGCAGCGTCACCGTGACGGCGTATGTCCCGTGGAAGAGGTCGGCTTCCTGCACCGTCTCGCCATCGGTCAGGTAACCCGTGCGGGTCGTTTTGCCGTCCTCGCTGACAATCTGGTACGCCACTGCCGCGTTCACGCCGCGCATGAGCATCGTCAGCGTGCCGTCCACGGGTTCAGGGGTGGGGGTCGGCGTAGGCGTAGGCGTCGGGCTCGGCGTGGGCGTCGGGCTCGGGGTCGGGGTTGCCGTCGGGGTTGGCGTCGGCGCTTCCGTGGGTTCCTCCGTCGGTTCTTCCGTCGGATTCTCGGTCGGATTTTCGGTCGGCGCTTCCGTCGGCGCTAAGGTCGGGGTAGCCGTCGGGGTGGCGGTCGGCGCCATCGTCGGCGGCACATAGTAATAGGAAGCGTTCACCTTCGTCACGGAATCCGCACCCGTGTAGCGCTCAATGTTGATAATCTTGTCGCGCCAGCTTTCAATGGCCAGCGAAGCCTTCGTCATTCGCAGGGTATACAGCCCCGTATGAATCGCCGCCGGCAGGGCATAGTCGCCCCGGCTGTCGGTGTCGAAGGAGAGAATCGTCTCGCCGCGCTCGTTAATCAGGTCAAAAGAGGAGCTGCTCTCCGTATGCACAGTGAACAGACCCGTGTCCGTCAGCACAGCAATGACCGCTTTGTTCAGCCGTCCATCGACAATCGACACGGTGTAGCTCGCCGCCATAACGGCATCCTCCGGCATTGTTTCCGCCACCGGGACAAGCTGCACATTGCCCGTGCCGGGGACGGAAATCGGGTCGCTGCCGAAGTCGGTCAGGCGAATCGTGCCGACCGCCGCCCCGTTCTGCATGACGGTAAAATCGCCCGTGAATTTCCGGGATTCATACGTTCCCGCGCTTGTGGCATACATGCCCAGAAAATCCACTTGCAGCATCGTCAGCTCCGATGCCGCAGCCGCGGGGAGCAGCATCAGCAGCATTCCCAGCGCGAGCAGGAGTGACAGAAATCGCTTGTCAAGCATCCTCATCTTGCCTGTTCCTCCATCTGAATCATCCGCAAGCCGTGCGGAGTAAAGTCACAGAATAATCCATGTACTATGGTAAAGCAATCCGCCCGACTTGTCAACCATTCCGCGCATATTTTTACAATTTGATTGCTTTTCTGGTCGAAAATCAGCATGTTCCGGCAATGAAAAAGAAGGCTGACTTTTTCAGTCAGCCTCCCATCCGGATACTATTTCCAAATGAGAATACGCCGAGATGCACCGCAAATGATTCGTTCTGGCTAACGCAAACGCCAGCATGGGAAAGGCGCAAGCAGATGGCACAGGCGAATGCAGGAAATCGTATCAGTTGCTGCCGCCCATCAGCAGGGTCAGCATGCTCTCCGGCAGACTCATCAGCAGGGTCATGGGCAGGTTCTGCAGGTTGTTCATCACCTTGACGAACCACGTCTGGAACTCACTGTCCGTCATCGCGCCCAAATCCTGCGCCTTGCTCACGTCCAGCGCGTCCTTCGCGTCGCAGGTGCGGGTTTCCGCCGTGATGGTCACAACGTCCAGACCCATGAAGCGCACCAGCACATCCACCTTGCGGACGCCCTGTTCGCCGTCCATCGTCGCAAAAGTCGTCACCACAACGCCGAAGCCCTGCTCGACGCCGTCCACCGTTTCCTTGATTTCCACATCAACAACGCTGCTGTCCGTGCCGACGCCCTTGCCGCTGACGTTGATTTCAACGGAGTCTTCACCAGCATAGGCGGTCAGGTTCGCCGTGAAGTTCTCCAAGTCGCCTGCGAAGGTCAGCGTCGCCGCGGTATCTTCCGCGCTCTTGATGGTCACAAGCCACGTCGCCACGCCGTCCGCCGTGTTGCGGGTCGCAGTGAAGGACATCGGCAGGGGTTCTTCGCCGCCGTTGTTGATCTTCACCGAAGCCGTCATGCGAACCAGCTCGCCTGCTTCAGTCATCCAGTATTCGTAAACGATGTCATCCGCATAGAGATCTGCTTCATCAAGCTCTTTCAGCAGGTCGTCCCAGCTCGTGTCAGCAGCGGAAAAAAGCGCATCCATGTAAGCGCCGATGCTCGGAACGCTGTGGATCATTTCCAGCAGGGCTTTCGTCATCTCGGCCAGCTTTTCCGGCGGAACGGTGACTTTGACGTAGTTCTTCGCCGCGTCGCAGTCGCCGGGCTGCTCGGTCACTTCTGCCATTTCTGCACCGGACAGTATTTCGTTCATCATGGTCATGAACGCCGTGGTGTCCGCCTGCGTCAGTTCTTCCATGAGCTGCTCTTCCGTCATGCTGCTCAGATTCGCCGATGCTTCCATCAGGGCAGTGTATTCCGCATTGCCGCTCAGCTGTTCCTTCGATTCTTCAATCGCCTTGTCGATCTCCTCGTCGCTCTGACCGGACATCTTCATCGTCGCACGGAGGGCTTTTTCCTTGATGGCTTCCATGTCCTTGCTGTTCACAGCAATCACGCCGCCCAGCAGCGCGCTGGACACATACATCAGCTGGTTTTCTTCCGCAGCAGTCGTCAGCGATGCCATACCCAGCACGCTCTTGCCGCTCAGGTTGAGGTCAAAGCCAGCTTCGTTGCCCTGCTGATAGCCGGTCAGGGACAGCGCCGCCAGCAGGTCGTTGATGGCGGCCATCGTGGTGTCATCCCCGCCCAGCGCCGCCACGAGGTCAGCGTTCAGGTCGTGGATGGTGATGGTGGTTTCCTGACGCGCGGCATTGTCCCACACGCTGTTTTCCGCCATCGAGGTCAGGGGCATCGCCAGCATCATGATGCTGAGCAGTACCGCAAGCAATTTCTTCATGGGGTTTTCCTCCTTGTTGTTTGGTTTCCCTTTTTCTTTATAGCGAACACTGCGGAGCAGTGATGCTTTCGGTTGATGTTAGTTCGGCGTTATCCAAAATGATGGTGCTGCTCGGCAGCGTCGTCGTACCGTCCATGAGCTGCCGCACGCTGTTCGGCAGATTCATCAGGATGCGCGGCAGAATCTTCGAAATGCTCGTCGCCAAGGTCAGCATGTAGGCGTTGAAGCGCGCGCTGCTGATTTCGCCCAAGTCCAGCACGTCGCCGTCGGACAGCAGGGGGCGCTGTTTGCACGAAAAGGTCGTCGTGTAGATGGTCAAGCCGACTTCACCGCCAGACAAGAGCCGAATTCTCGACTCCCGATATACACTGCTGCTCGAACCAGACGTAAACACGCCGAATTGTATGCCGCTGTCCGTGCCGTTCGCTTCGGAGGTCGTGCGCACCTCTACATCGACCCTCCCGCCCCTGCGGTTCGGCTCAACCGTCAGCGAAATCGTCGTCTGCGTCTGGTCATCCGGCATAAGCACCAGTTCGGCATTCTTTTCACCGATGGTGAGGCGTCCCGTCGTGCTGTTCTCTTCCTTTTCCAGCGTCCAGTCGTACTGCAAGCCGTCCGCCAGCGTGTTCCGGTTCAGCGTGAACGTGACGGGCTTCAGGATTCCCTCGGTCGGCTCCACTTCGGACATTCTTTCCGCCCAGTCCGGGAGCGCGGAATAGTTCACAATCAGCTTGACAAGCTGCCCCTGCGCATCCGTGTACAGCGTCACCTGCGCGTCGCTGTACAGCATCGTCTGCTGACGCACCTGCGCCGCCCAGTCGATTTCCTGCGGCACATACTCTTCCGTCGTCGTCTGCGACATGAACTGCATCAGATTGTCATAATCCGCCGCCAAATCCGCGAAGTTCTGGACGACAGGCACTTGCATCGCCGTTTCCAGCAGAATCGCCAGCCGATTGACCAGCTGTTCGTTCGTCAGCGTGAACGTACACACCTGTATCGCCGGGTCACAGCCTTCGAGCTGCTCCGTCACAGGGTCAATCGTCATGGACGGCTGATATTCCGCCAAGCGGCGCTGCATCTCCGTAAAGTCAATCGCCGCAAGGCTGTTCAGCACTTCTTCCGCCTGCACGTTTTCCGTGAAGAGGGGATTTTTGAGTACCTTCGCCATCATTGCGCCCATCTGTCCCAACTGCGCAATCTGCTCCGCGTAGTACCCAGAGGATACCGTCTTGTTGATGACTTCCGCCGTAAGACCGCGCTGGCTGAGCTGCTGGCGGTACACCAGCTCCCCGAAATGCTGCATGTCCTCTTCGAGGTTCAGATACAGCGTCTCGCCCAGCAGGTCACTACTGACATAGACATCCGCGCCGCTGAACTGCACGGCATAATCGACAATAGGCTGGTCGTTCAGCGTCACCTCATAGGCGGCTGACGTTGTCCCCTGCTGATAGACTATCACCCGCAGGGCATCCAGAAAGTCATTGACGGCTTTCTCCTCCGCTTCGTCGATGTCCGCCCCCAGCACCTTCGCATTGAAGTCTTTCAGGAAAATGACTGTCCTTGTCGCGCCGGGCGCCGTCTCCTCCGCCACTCCGCCCATCGGCACCAGCATCGCCAGCGTCAGCAGAATCGCAAGCAGCTTCTTCATGGTGTATTTTCTCCTTTGGTCGTTTATTCCAGCGTCATCAGCCCTGAAAAGAGACTGCGCACGCTGTCCGGCAGCAGGGACATTGCGTTCGACACGCTCAGTACCATCCCCGTCATATAAGCCTGCATGAACGCGGTCAAGCGCTCGTCGCTCATTTCGCCAAGGTCGTAGATTTCGTCGCTTTCGGACAACAGCGGCTCCGCCTCGCACGGATGCGTCTCCGCGACAATCGTCAGGATGCTCTGCCCCTGCTTCGCGAGCGTCATTTCCGTGTGCTGTTCCTGCTGCCCGTCGATGCACAGGTCATCGAAGCGGAACGTGAAGTCCGTCTGCTCTTCGTCCCGCCAGTTTGTTCCGCCGCTGCAAAGCTGCTCAGTGTCGTGCACTTCCATCAGCATGGTCGCGCCGTTTTCCGTCGCCGTGTTCGTCAGTCGGAACGTCATTCGCTCCTTGCTTTGCACCAAGTTCGGGCGTTCGGGGTCTGCTTTGGGGTCTACCGCGTAGGACACATCCACGCCATCCGCATTCAGCAGAATTTCCCATGCGGTGCTCTCGGTCGTGGTTTCCATCGAAAGGTGATACAGAACGCCCTCGTCGCTCGTCCTGCGGGTCAGAATCCCCGTTTCTTCTGCGCCTCCCGTGATTATCAGCTTGACAATGCCGCCGTCCGCGTCCAGATACGCCATCACCGGCACGTCGCCATCCATCGCGGATTCCACCAGCTGCGCGCAGAAAATGTCCGTCAAACCGCCCAGCACCTCATCGCCGAAGAACAGGTTGTCCAGCCCCGTCAGCGTTTCGCCAAGCACCGCGCGGCAAATGGCGATAAGCTGCTCTTTCGTCAGCGCGAAGGACAGCACCGTCACCGCCGGGTCGCAGTCGTCCGGCTGATTCGTCACGGTTTCCCGCGCCGTTTCCGGCAGACTTTCGTTGATGCGCGCGACCATTCTCGTCCAGTCGATGCTGCTGCCGATGCTTTCCAGCAGCTCCGGCGGGGTCTGCGCAAGCGCGGGCAGCAGGTGCTGCATCCGGCGATAGCCCTGCTGCATCGACTGATTCGCAGCCGCGACGGGCAATTCGCCCAAGTCCACATTCATCAGCTGGCAGAATGCCGTAATCGCGCGCGGCAAATCCTCGGCGACATTCAGGTACACCGTATTGCCAGAAACCGAAGTGCCGATGTAGAGGTCGTCGCCGTTCATTTCCAGCGCAGCCCCCAGCACGGGCACGTCATGCAGCGTCATCTGGAATCCCGACATTTTCCCCATCGACCCCTGCGCGAGCACGTCGTTCTTCTGCAGCGTGAGCCGCATCATCGACGCATCATCCGCCGCATAAAGCTCGATGCTCAGCGCGTCCAGTGCGTCCTGAATCGCCGTCAGCACATTCGCGTTCAAATCCATGCCGGACAGCGCCCGTGCATCGGCGGTCGTCACCCGAATCGTCGTCTTCGTCGCGCCGGGCGCCGTCTCCTCCGCCACTCCGCCCATCGGCACCAGCATCACCAGCGTCAGCAGAATCGCAAGCAGCTTCTTCATTCGTCAGCCTCCTTGACATTCGTTTGTGCGCTTTCCGGCATTCCATTACCATTATATCAAAAAAAACACCTGTTGCAAGCGAATATGCGCAAGTTTTACAATTTCGTGCCCCAAAGATGCAAATTTGCGTCTGAAAGCGCAGCTTCGCGGAAAAATGCTTGATGCCGTCATGCAAAATTTCTGTGAATGGCGCAAAAGGCCGTTTTCCCCTCTTGTGAAGCGCGAAAAAATATGCTACAATAGACAGAGTATTCCGGATTACTGAAAGGAGCTAATTCGCATGGAATTTCTGACCAAGCTTTTGGGCATCGCCACCGCCGTTGCGGAAACCACCACCGGTGCTGCCGACCCTGCCGCCGTCACCACGGATTCTGCCGCTGGCGGCATTGTCGGTATCCTCTTCAGCCTTCTGCCGCTGCTGCTGGTTTTCGTCCTGATGTACTTCATGATGATTCGCCCGGAGAAGAAGCGCCGCAAGAAGGAGCAGGACATGCTCGCGTCCCTGAAGAAGGGCGACCGCGTGTGCACCATCGGCGGCATCTACGCCACCATCGAGAGCATCAGGGACGACACCATCACCCTGAGCGTCGGCAAGGGCGACCAGACGATGGTTGTTGCGCGCTGGGCGATTCGCTCGGTGGAAGATGTGACCATCGAGAACGAGACCGAATCCCTGAACTAATCGCAAAATTCCCGGCTTCGTGCCGGGTTTTTTTGTGCCCGATTTTCCCGCCGCGCATATGCTGGGAGTGAACAGCTCACACGATGGGAGGAATCGCCATGAATCAGCGTCCGAATTGCTGCCGTCCCATGCCGCCGCAAGCGCCTTGCCCGTCCAGACCACCTTGCCCGTCTTGTCCGCCGACGCAGAAGGGCGTTTTATTGCCGCGAATCCTCGCCAGCGGGCGGGAGTGGCAGCGCCGCGCGTGTGTGGCGCTGTACGTCGGCGGTTTGCCGGAGGATGCAAACGGGCGATTGCAGCTCGTCGGCGTTACGGCGTGCGGTGACGCGGATTGGGAGATTGCGCCGTACCAAGAACCGCGCCCGTGCGGCTGCCGCGGATGCCGACCGTCTCGACCCGCGCCGTGCCTTCTGCGGGTGAATATTCCGGTTGTTTGCCAAGTGCAGGCGGAGTGCGGGCAGGTTTTGCGCGGCGAAAGTGTGCTGACAACGGATGTTGCGCTGCCGATTCGCTGTGTGCAGGCGGAATGCTGGCGCAACCAGATGATGGTGCTTCCGTGCGTTCGTCTGATTGACGGCGGCGCGCCTGTGTGTGTGGATGACTGCCGTCCCCCTGTGTTTGATTGCACGATTGAACTGCTTGTCGAAGCCTACATGACGCGATGGGAAGCGTGCGGCAGCCCTGCGCCGACTTGTCCGGATTTACCGCTATTCCCCCCGCCGCCGTTCGGGTGACAAAGGCGTTGGAAGACCCAAGGGGCTTTGCCCCTTGACCCCAGCAGGGACGCTG